>Ga0335069_10010043_pt1 | contig 13445 bp, 10 predicted proteins | sample Lox_Sample_11_FD_206714 | JGI IMG/M metagenome (GOLD analysis project Ga0335069, IMG submission 206714) | Soil microbial communities from Loxahatchee National Wildlife Refuge, Florida, United States - Lox_Sample_1.1 | ecosystem: Environmental > Terrestrial > Soil > Wetlands | place: USA... | reverse complement strand
TCGTAGTCGCCGTCGCGCTCGGCCAGCAGCCGCCAGACGAGCTGTGACTGGGCCGGGATCCAGACGGCCGCGGTCTCGGCGCGCAGGCCGGCCGGCAGCTCGAGCGCGACCTGCGGGCGGGCGCCCGTGGCCGCCTGCCGGTCGAGGTCCACCTCCAGCAGCGCCCGCTGTCCCGGCCGCAGGCCCTGGTATCCGTAGTGGAACTGCAGCTGCGCGATCACCAGCACCAGGGGCGGCAGCAGGAACAGCATCGGCCACAGGCTCAGGCGCAGGTAGGTGAGGTTGTGGCGCAGGATCTCGTTCTGCGCGCGCAGGATCGCCCGCAGGTCGTCGTTGAAGAGCCGGATCTCGAAGATGCCCGCGTGGATCCTGCGCTTGACGAGAGCGAGCGCCGCCTGGTTCGAGGTCCGCTTGAAGACGACGAGCATCAGCACCGAGACCAGCAGCGAGACCGCCGACAGCCCGACCAGCGGCGGCAGCGAGGCGAACGGCAGCAGCAGCAGGTCGAAGGCGGGCCGCAGGGCGGCGTTGAGGACGGACACGGGCGGCCTCCCCTACGAGATGTAGCCCAGGCCGCGCAGCCGCTTCTTGATCTCCTCCTCCGAGGTGGCGCCGTCGAGCTTGGCCAGCTCCTTCTCCAGGGCGTGGGTGATGAACTCCTCGACGGACGAGTAGCCGGCGATCTCGGAGTAGCGCTTCACCCGCGCCACCAGCTCCTTGTCCAGCTTCACCGACCTGGTGTCGAACATCGACTGCTCCTTACTTTGTCGGCTGGGCGACGCCGGCCGGGCCGACGTCGATCCCGTACTCCGCCAGCACCGAGGCGTTCAGCTCTCGGAGATTGGCCGCCGGTCGCTTGAGCGGGCGGCTGGTCGCGAGGATGCCCGGCACGGACGGGGTGTCCATCTCGTGGTCCCCGCTCCAGGGCTTGTCGTTGCTGGTGAGGACCTCTTTCTCCACCTCGCCCAGCGCCGACTCGTCGGACCCGCGCGTACCCTTCGCGTAGCCGACCACCGCGTCGGGGCCGATCGCCCGCTGGCCGCCGTCGGTGTAGGTCTGGTCGCGCAGGTAGACGTGGCCGACGGCCGGCTTGCCGTTCCAGGGGTCGATCGTGGCCTCCAGCTCCTTCTTGATCTCCGCCAGCAGCCGGTCGCGATCGGCCGCGTCCACGAGGCCGTCCTTCTCGCGCCCGCGCAGGTTCACGTAGAGCGCGTTCAGGCCGAAGCCGTACGCCCGCGTCCGCGTCCAGTCGACGTTCGTCAGCAGCTCGCGGCCCGGCGGCAGGCTCTCGTCCTTGACGGCCAGGTAGCCGTGCTGGTGCAGCCAGGCGTTGAGGTGGAACGTCCGCCGCCAGCTGGTGAAGCCGTGGTCCGACATGGCGATCACCAGCGTGTCGGGCGACACGTGGTCGAGCGTGTAGGTGACGAGCTCGTCCGCCTTCACGTACGTCTGGGGGACGGCGTCGGCGTACGGGGGGTCGGCGACCGGGTCGTAGGCGGGGTGGCCGGGGTCCATCGGCCGCCACAGCATGTGGCCGACGAGGTCGGTGTTGCCTTCGTAGAAGAAGAGGAGGCCCCGGTCGAACCGGCGCAGCGCGTAGGGGAGCTCGTCCTGGATCTCCCGGCCCGCGATCCTGGCCTGGGCCAGGAACTCGTCCCGGGTGAAGACGCCGGCGTTGAGCGCGGCGTAGGCCTCGGGCATCCCCTGCGTGTAGAACCGGCCGCAGGCGTCGGCCAGCTCGCCGGCGAAGGACGCGGGTCGTGAGATCGGCAGCGCGGGGGCGTAGGGGTCGAAGTTCAGCGGGCTCACGTACAGCCCGAGCTGCGGCCGGACCTGCTTCAGGTAGAAGCGCGCCTGCACCGGCAGGTGCTGGGTCGGCATCAGATCGAACGAGATCGGCACCCAGTCGCTCCACTCGCCCTGCTGCAGAACCCGCTCCTCGTCGCCGACCACGATCTTCACCACGGGCCGGTCGGGGTCCAGGTAGACGGTGAGGTCGGCCGTCAGCTTCTCCGGCGTCCGCTTCAGCGGGTGGTCGGGGCCGACGAGCTGCGCGTGGACGACGCCGTCCGTCTCTTCGACCCGGTACACGTGCCCGCCGGAGATCGTCTGGCCGAGGAAGGCCAGGCGGTCGCTCGTGTAGTAGGAGAAGGTGCCGTAGCCGCCGAGGACGTCGGGCGTCCCCATCCCCGACAGCTCGTGGCCGGCCGTTCCCGAGGGGGGGAAGTCGGCGGGGATGCGCAGGACCGCGGTCGGCACGCCGTGCTGCTCGAGGACCTCCCAGAAGGCGCGGCCGCGGCGCAGCAGCTCGACCCTGCCCGAGGACAGCGGGAACTGCCAGCCGCCGAAGCTCAGCACGTGCTTCGGCGGGTCGGTGCGGCTGGTCGAGAGATACGGCTCCATCGTCGACGGGTCGCGGTGGATGAAGTCGAAGATCCCGTGGACGCCGGCGTCGTGGCCGGTGGTGAAGTCGGACCAGGCCACCGGGCTCTGCGCCGGGATCGCGGTGCCGAGCGGAGCGAAGCCGCCCATCTTCGCCAGCCGCTCGAGGCCGGGCAGGCGGCCCTCCTCGATCATCCGGGTGGTGAGGTCGTAGTCCATGCCGTCCAGGCCGAGGATGACGACCCGGGGGACGGCGCGCTGCGGGCGGCCGCAGCCGGAGACGGAGAGCCCGGCCGCCAGGGCGGGGACGGCGAGGACGACGAGAGCGAGGCGGTGCGTCCTCATGCCACGACCGCCGCTTCGCCCTTCTCGACCACCACGGGGCGGGGCTCCCCCGGCCGACGCTCGAACAGCGGTCGGCCGTCCATGTGCGCAGGCGCCGCCAGCCCGAAGAGCTGCAGGACCGTCGGCGCGATGTCCACGATGCCCGGGTCGCCGGCGTCGATCTTCTCGCTGCAGAAGAAGACGCCGGGCACCAGGCGCGGGTCGACGATGTGGTCGCCGCTCCAGGCCTTGACGTTGTCCTCGAACACGGGCCCGCAGGCCATGCCGGTCGCGCAGTCCCACGAGGTGCGGTAGCCCTCGTTGAAGCCGACCAGCAGGTCCGGCGCCTCCCGCAGGTAGGGCCCGTGGTAGAGCTTCGCCGTGTCGAACAGCTCGCGGATGCCGACGTACGAGCGCTCCTCGTCGCGGAGGCCCGAGATCCTGGCGATCAGCTCGTCCTTGAGCCGCTGCGCCTCTTCGCCGGGGGCCACGATGCCTTGGGCCTCCCGTCCCTTCACGTTGAGGTAGAGGCCGGCGAGCCCCAGCGCGTAGGCGCGGGTCTGCGACCAGTCGACGTCGCGCAGCCACTCCGCCCTGCCCTCGGTCCCGGGCTTCAGCGCCAGGTAGCCGTTGGCGAGGAGCCAGGCGTTGAGGTTGACGCCGCGGCGGAACGAGGTGAAGCCGTGGTCGGAGAGGACCATCAGCATGTCGCCCTCGCCGAGCTTCTCCATCACCCTGCCGACCATGGCGTCGTTGTGGACGTACAGCTTCTCGATCGCGTCCTTGTGGGGTCCGGGGTCCTTCCCTCGCGCCGCCGGGTGGCCCGCCTCCGTGTAGCGCCAGAACATGTGCTGGACGCGGTCGGTGGCGTCGAAGACGCAGGTGACGGTGCCCTTGCGCTGCCGCTCCAGGGTGGCGAAGAACATCTCCTGGCGCTCGCGGTCGATGTCGTAGGCCAGCTGCAGGAAGGTGCCGTCGTCGATGACGCCCTCGTTGAGGGCCCAGGTGTCCTCGGCCAGCCCCAGGGTGGCGAAGGGCCCGATCCGCTTGGCGAGGTAGGTCGCGTAGTAGGACGGGTGGGAGATGGGCATCGCCGGGTTGTCGGGGTCGAGGTTGAGCGGGGTCACGTAGAGCGAGACGTGCTCGCCCATCTCGGTGAGCATCATCCGGCAGATGGCCTTCACCTTGATGCCGGGCGCGGCGCGGAACGAGACCTGGACCCAGTCGCTCAGCCGTCCCGTGACCAGCGCGACCTCGACGTCCTTGACCTTCACCCGTGCGCCCTTGCCGTCGGCGTCGGGCCGGACCTCCAGCGGCAGCGCCATCGGCGGGCTGCCCTCGAGGAACGTGTTCTCCGGCCCCTCGATGCGGCCACAGAAGCGGCCGGCCTGCTTCTCCAGCGGGAACCGCGCGCCGCCCTCCTTGAAGCGCTCCCCCGCCGGCCGGGTGGTGAACAGGAGGAAGGTCCCCTGCGTCCCCAGCAGGTCCGGCGCGCACATGGCCGACAGCTCCGCGCCGTAGAACTTCTCCGGGGGGAAGCTGATCGGCACGCGCAGGACCGTGCTCCAGGTGTGGTGCTCGCCCAGCGTGCTCCAGAAGGCCTTCGAGCCGCGCGTCAGCCTGATCTCCGGCTTCTGCAGCGGGATCCGCCAGCGGCCGAGCTTCAGGAACCGCGTCACCTGGCCGATGCGCGTGGAGCCGAGCAGCGGCAGGTAGGTCTTGGGGTCGCGGTCGAGGAAATCGAAGATCCGGTGCTTGGCCGGGTGGACGCCGGTGCAGAACGACGACCAGGCCGCGGGAGAGAGCGACGGGTACACGGTGCGCAGCCGGTGGTAGCAGCCCTGCTGCGCCAGCGTCCTCAGGTTGGGCAGCTTGCCTGCCGCCATCAGGCGGTCGGTCAGCACCGGGTCCTGGCCGTCGAAGCCGACGATCACCAGCCGCTTGATCCAGGGCTTCGACTGCGGCCTCCGGCGCAGGACGCGCCAGAGCGTGCGGAACGGCCAGGTGAGCACGGAGACGATCGCCAGCAGGATGGTGACGAACACCACCAGGAACGACGAGAGCAGGGCGAAGCCGGCTCCGGGACCGATGTAGGCGTGGGCGGGAGCGGCGAGCGCCAGCAGCGGGACGGCGAACGCCAGCAGCAAGAGGGGGCGTCGGACCTTCGTCAAGGGCAGTGGACCTTCCTACGTCGGGGGCATCGACCCCACGAGCCGCCCACTTTATCATGTGGCCCGCCGCCGCCCATCCCGGGCCGGCGTTCGGAGACAGGATGCCCTCACCGCTCGTCCGCTTCTACCGCCGCCTCCGCTATGGGGAGCCGATCGTCATCGTCTCGGGCCTGCCCCGCTCGGGCACCTCGATGGTCATGAAGATGCTGGAGGCGGGCGGCCTGCCGATCCTCACCGACGGCCTGCGCACAGCCGACGAGGACAACCCCAAGGGCTACTTCGAGGTCGAGCGGGTGAAGGAGCTCGCCCGGGAGCAGGACAAGGGCTGGCTGGCCGGGGCGCGGGGCAAGGGGATCAAGGTGATCTCCTTCCTGCTGAAGTCGCTGCCTTCCACGTACAACTACCGGGTCGTCTTCATCCGCCGCGAGATGGAGGAGGTGCTCGCCTCGCAGCGCAAGATGCTCGCCCGGCGGGGCGAGACGGAGGAGACGCCGCCCGAGAGGATGCGGGCGCTGTTCGAGGACGACCTCTGGCGCGCCCGTTACCAGCTCCAGCACCGGCCGGAGTTCGAGACGATCGAGCTGCGCTACTCCGACGTGGTGGCACGGCCGCTGGAGCAGGCGCGGCGCCTGGCGGCGTTCCTGGACGGCCGGCTGGATCCCGAGGCCATGGCCGCGGCGGTCGACCCGCAGCTCTACCGCAACCGCGCCGCCGGCTCGGCCTCCTAGCCTTTGCGGCCCACGGCTCCGCCGCCATCGTCAGTGCCATGACCGTCAGACGCCTCGCCACCTACCTGGGGATCGGCGCCGTCTCCTGCTCGACGCTGATGGTCGAGATCCTGCTGACGCGCATCACCAGCGTCACCGCCTGGTACCACCTCGCGTTCTTCGTCATCTCCCTGGCCATGTTGGGCATGACGGCCGGGGCGGTGGCGGTCTTCCTGCGGCCGGACCGTTTCGGGTTCGAGCACGCCGGGTCCCGCCTGTACGAGGGGAGTCTCGGGCTGGCCCTGTCCCTGCCGCCCGCGATCTGCGTGGCGCTGGCCGTGCCCGTCCAGCACATCGAGACGCTGGTGGACTTCGTCGCTCTGCTGCTCGTCGGCAGTGCGCTCGCGCTCCCCTTCTGGTTTGCCGGCGTGGTGCTGGCGGTGGCCCTCACGCGGGCGGGACTGCCCCCTGGCAGGGCCTACGCGGTGGACCTGGTGGCGGGCGCCGGCGGTTGCCTGCTGCTGATCCCCCTGCTCAACCTGGTCGACGCCGTGAGCGCCATCTTCGCCAGCGCAGCCGTGGCGGCGGCCGGCGCGGTCGCCTTTGGCGTCTCCACGGGTCGCGCCCGCCGTGCGCCGTTGATCGTCGCGGCGTCCCTGGCGGCCGTGGCCGTCGGCAACGCCGTGGCGGCGGTCCCCCCGCTGCGTCCGGCCTGGATCAAAGGCGAGCACGAGGACTACGGCCGTTTCGACTACGTGGGATGGAACACGTACTCGCGGGTGACGGTCACCCGCAGCGAGGAGCGTGCGCCGGACCTGTGGGGGAGAGGTCAACGGGCCGGCACCGCCGTCGAGGGCGCGGTGGCCCAGAGGCTGATCCAGATCGACGGAGACGCGGGCACGGCAATGGCCGCATTCGACGGGGATCTCAGCCAGCACGCGTATCTGGATTGGGACGTGAGCTCGATCGCCCACGTGATTCGCCCGGACGGCCCGGTCGCGGTGATCGGGGTGGGCGGGGGCCGGGACGTGCTGGAGGCTCTGCGCAGCGGTCATTCCCGGGTGACCGGCATCGAGCTCAACGACCTGATCGTCGATCTGCACCGCCGACGGCTCCGGACGTACTCCGGCCTGGCGCAGACGCCGGGCGTGGAGCTGGTCTCGGACGAGGCTCGCAGCTACCTGAGTCGCGACCCTCGCCGCTACGCGATGATCGTGATGTCCCTGATCGACACCTGGGCGGCCACCGGGGCGGGCGCGTACGCTCTCTCCGAGAACGGCCTCTACACGGTCGAAGCCTGGCGACTGTTCCTGTCCCGACTCCAGCCGGGCGGGGTCTTCAGCGTCTCTCGCTGGTACATCGAGGAGCTGCCCGGCGAGACCGCCAGGATGCTCTGCCTCGCCTTCGAGGCGCTGGCGCGCGAGGGGGCGGTCGATCCGCGTCGGCACCTCGCGCTGGTGGTCGCGGAACGAGTGGCCACGCTGGTGGTGGCACGCGACCCCTTGTCAGCCGAAGATGTGACCCGTCTCCTCGCAGAGTCGCGCCATCGCGGCTTCAGGCTGGCAGCGGCGCCGGACCGCGTTCCCCAGCATCCGTTGCTGGCCGCGATCTGGCGGGCGGCCTCGAGTCGGGAGCGGGCCCGGGTCGCCTCGACTCAGCAGCTCAATCTCACGGCCGCGACCGACGACCGCCCGTTCTTCTTCAACACGCTCAAGCTGGCGACCTGGCTGGGGCGTGGGAACGTCGACAAGCTCGACCCGGCCACGGGAAACCTCCACGCCACCGCCACGCTCGTCTGCGGCATAGCGGTCGCGCTGCTGCTCACCCTGCTCACGGTCGCGGTGCCGCTCTGGAAGCGACGACAGGAGATCCGCTCGTTGCCGCGACGTCCGGTGCTGTCCGCGGCCGTCTACTTCGCGCTGATCGGCGTCGGATTCATGTACGTGGAGATGGGGCTGCTCTCGCGACTCAACGTCTTCCTCGGACATCCCATCCTCGGCCTGGCGGTTCTGCTCGGTGGCCTGATCGCCTTCACTGGTCTGGGGAGCTTCCTCAGCTCCTACGTCCCCGTCGAGCGTCGGGCCGTCGCCATCGCCTACCCGCTGCTGCCCGCGATGGCCATCCTGATGACCGTCGCATTGCTGCCGAGAGTCGTGGCAGGGGCCGCGTCCGCTGCGACCCCGGCCCGCGCCGCCATCGCGCTCCTGGCCCTGCTGCCCGTCGGCGCGGCGATGGGGCTGGGTTTCCCGCTCGGCCTCCGGCTGTGCCGCGCTGCCGTCGTCCGTTCCGAGGCGCCGGAGGCCGACGCTCTCGGCCCGTGGCTGTGGGGCATCAACGGCGCGTGCGGCGTGTGTGGCAGCGGGCTCGCGCTCGGCACGTCCATGGCATTCGGCATCTCCACTACGCTGACGGTCGGAGCCGTCGCCTACGGCGTGCTTCCGCTCTGCACCGCGATCCTCGCCGGCGCCGGGCGAGCGAGAGAGACAGGCCGAGTGCTGCCGGGTGCAGCGGCCGTACCAGGGCCTGCGGCCGTCAACTGAAACGCGATTCGGCTCTGGCGCCTACTGCACGTAGCCGAGCGACTTGAGCTGCTCGAGCTGCGCGGCGTCGGGCTTGCTGCCCGGGCGGCCTGCGTCCTCGGTCAGGCGCCGCAGCTGCCCCTTCAGGGAAGCGGCGGCCTCGGGGTGCGCGGCCGCAAGGTCTGTCTCCTGCTGCGGGTCGTCCTTCAGGTCGTAGAGGCGGACGTCGTTCCCGTCGGAGATGAGGGTCACCCAGTCGGAGTAGAGGGCGAGCTGTGGCGCGGTGGCGGCCACCCTCTCCCCGGAGGGGAGGACGCGGAAGGTCGCCTCCTGAGCCACTACCGGTTGCGACGGTAGCGTTCGCAGCGCGAAGCGGGGGCCCTGGAAACGCGAGAGGAACGAGGTGTCGGCGGCGACCAGCGGCCGACCGGCGAAGCGGGGCTCGGGCGCGACGCCGGCCAGCTTCAGCAGCGTCGGCGCCACGTCCAGGCTGGTGACGAGCGCGGTCGAGCTGCCCGGCTGCAGCCGGCCCGGCCAGCGCACGAGGAGCGGCACGTGGAGCACGTCGTCGTGGAGGCGGCCGCCGTGGTGGACACGCTTCAGGTCGGGGCGGAAGCCCTCGCCGTTGGTGGAAGTGAGCGCCAGGACCGTGCGGCCGTCGAGGCCGGCGGCAGTGAGGCCGTCTGCGAAGCGGCCGACCTCCGCGTCCACGCCCGCCACGGCGCCGCGGTACAGCGCCCGCACGTAGGCGAGGTCGTCGGGTGTCGCCCGCAGCAGCGCCTCGATCACCTGCGGCCCCGCCGGCTTGCCGAGGTCGTGGATGCCCCAGTCCCGGAAGGGGCCGTTGTAGGCCGGCAGCTCGTGCCGGGCGAAGGCGTGGTGCTCCGGCTTGCCCAGGAAGTAGCTGTGGACCTCGTAGGTGTGGACGAGCAGGAAGAACGGCCGGCTGTCGTCCTTGCGGGCCCAGGCCAGCGCCGCGGCCAGCGTCTTCGCCGCGCTGTTCCCGCGCGGGTCCCCGTACATGTCGGCTCCGGCGGTGTCCTCGAAGACCTCGAAGCCGCGCTTGAGCAGCGGCCAGCCGGCCGCCTCGGTGAAGGCGGCGGTGCGGTAGCCGGCCCGGGAGAACGCCTCGGCGAGAGTCGCCAGGTCGGCCTGGCCTGCGTCCGCAGCTCCCTGCCCGTTCCTCCACGGGTAGGTGGAGGTGACGAGCGACGACATCGAGGGCAGGTTCCAGGAGGCGGGGGCGATCACCCGCTGGAAACGGACCCCGTCGGCCGCGAGGCGGTCGATGCGCGGCGAGGCGCTGGGCTGGCTTCCCTGCGGCCCGAGCGCGTCGGCGCGGAGGCTGTCGACGACGATCAGCACCACGTCGGGCGGGCGCCCGCCGCCGCAGTCCGCGAGGGGCAGGACGAGGGCGAAGAGGGCCAGCGCAGCGAGGACGAGGGAGGGGAGGGCGTGCCGTTTCATGCAGGGCAAAACTAGCATGCCAGGCGCGCCCGCCGTTACCGCCGCCACCAGCGCGAGGTGTCGTGCACGTGCCGGCCGATGCGCCGGATGCGGCTCTCCTCGTCGGGCGTGAGCGGCCCCGCCGCCAGGGCGCGCAGCGCCTCGTCCATCTGCGCCTCGTCGGCCGGTCCCGTCATGCAGACCTGGATGTCCCGGTTGCCGAGCACGAAGCGGTAGCAGTCGGCGGCCGTCAGCGGCGACTCGCCCGCCGGCATGCGCCTCGGGTCGAGGAGCGTCTTCCAGCGCGTCACGGTGTAGGCGACGAGGCCCGGGCGGTTCTCCGCCGGCAGCCGTGGGAACACGTCGCGCTCCGCCCCGGTGTGGGCGGCGTTGTAGCGCAGGTGCGCCACCGAGAAGCGGGCGTCGGCGGCGTAGTCGGCGAAGCTCGGCCGGTGGTGGCCGGAGATCGCGAGGTGACGGAAGAGCCCCTTCTCGCGCAGCCGCTCGCAGCGCTCGAGCACCGACGAGCCGACGCCGTGGTTGTACCAGCCGAGCAGCAGCACGTCGGCGTGGTCCAGGCCCGCCTGCTTCAGGCCGCGGACGAGAAACGATTCCAGCAGCGCCGCCGAGCGCGAGTAGCTCTGCAGCACGACCACGATCTCGTCGCGCTTGCCGCAGCGGACGAGCTCCCGGATCGCCTCGGTCATGCCGGCCGCCCGCCGCGAGCCGTGGTACCAGTAGTTCACGCCGCGGTCGAAGGCGCGCAGCAGCGCCTTCGCCGGGGCGCCGTAGCCGCCCGACACGCCGAGCGGGCACACCGACAGGCCAGAGCGTCCGAGCGTCACACGTCCCGCGAATCCCGCCATGCGCCCTCCGGGCGGGGCCATCCACCGCAGCCCCGGGGAATGATAGGCTCGCCTTTCGGCCCGGGAAACGGCGGACCGCTCTCCCGGCCCGCGGTCAGCGAAGGAGGGTCCCTTGTCCCAGCTCGTTCCCGCCCACGGCGGCGGCGCGTTGAAGCCGCTCCTCCTGCAGGGCCAAGCCCGCGCGGAGGAGGCGAAGAGAGCCGCCCGGCTCAAGCGCGTGCCCATGACCTCGCGGGAGACCTCCGACCTCATCATGCTCGGGATCGGGGCCTTCACGCCGCTTCCCGGCTTCATGGGTGGTGACGACTGGAAGGGCTGCTGCGACGAGTACCGGCTCCCCTCGCAGGGCGGCCTCTTCTGGCCCATCCCGATCACGCTCTCCGCGGAGCAGGGGCTCGCCGACTCCATCGCCAGGGGCGAGGAGGTGGCGCTCTGGGACACCGAGACCGACGCCCTCATGGGCACCATGCGGGTCGAGGAGAAGTACGCGATCGACAAGGACCACGAGTGCCGCCAGGTCTTCCACACCAACGACCCCAAGCACCCGGGGGTCGAGAAGGTGATGGCGCAGGGCGCCGTCAACCTGGCCGGGCCGGTCGAGGTCCTGTCGGAGTCGTACTACCCGGAGATGTTCCCCTCGATCTACCAGCGGCCCGCCGAGGCGCGGCGGCTGTTCGAGGAGCGCGGCTGGAGCACGGTCGCTGCCCTGCAGCTGCGCAACCCGATGCACAGCTCGCACGCCTACCTGGCCTGGATCGCCATCGAGGTCTGTGACGGCGTGTACGTCCACCAGCTGGTGGGCAAGCTCAAGCCCGGCGACATCCCGGCCGAGGTCAGGGTCAAGGCGATCGACGCGCTGGTCAGCAGGTACTTCCGCAAGGAGCGGGTGATCCAGGGCGGCTACCCGATGGAGATGCGCTACGCGGGGCCGCGCGAGGCCCTGCTGCACGCCGTCTTCCGCCAGAACTACGGCTGCTCGCACCTCATCGTGGGCCGGGACCATGCCGGCGTCGGCAACTACTACGGGCCCTTCGACGCCCAGAAGATCTTCGCCGAGATCCCCCGCGGCGCCCTGGCGCTGCAGCCTTTGCCCATGGACTGGACCTTCTACTGCTACGAGTGCGGCTCCATGGCCTCGATGAAGACCTGCCCGCACGAGACGCAGGCGAAGATCGACGACGAGGGCCGCTACCAGGGCGGCGCGCGCCTGCTGCTCTCGGGCACGCTGCTGCGCAAGCTGATGAGCGAGGGCAAGCCGGTACCTTCCGAGTTCAGCAAGCCCGAGGTGATCGCCATCCTCAAGGAGTACTACGACTCGCTGGAGACGAAGCCGGTGGTCGAGCTCCACGGCGTCGCCACCGGGCAGGCGATGGCGGCGGCGAAGGGCAGCAAGTCGGGCCGCGGGTAGGTTCGAATCCTACCTGAGGAGCCATCCCGGGCCCGAGCGGTCAACGACTTCCCGCCGCCGCTCTTCCGAATGTCCCTCAACTGTTTCCGGTGACGTTCTGGAGCGGTCAGTATCGGAGGTGGGAGATCGCACCCCGGCTGCTTCGAAATCTGCCGTACGCTCTCCGGTGTCGATCCGTGGTCGGGACCCTGTTGCTCGGTCTAATCGCCCTCAGCTTGCACAGCCTGATTCTGTCCACTAAGCTAGACAGACGGCGGTTGCTGATGGTAGGTTCCCGCCGGTGACCGGCAAGGACCTCCTCAAGCACCTTCGCCAACTTGGGTGCACTGTGGTGCGTACCCGTGGGTCCCACGTCCGAGTCGCATGCGGTGAGTGCAGCACGACGATTCCGATCCACGCCGGCCATGACCTCCCACCAGGGACGCTGAGGGCGATCGCACGTGATCTGGAGCCGTGTCTCGGGAAAGGATGGCTGAAGTGAAGACGTACCGTGTCGTCTACGAAATCGACGAGTCAGGTCACTGGATCGCGACCGTTCCGACTGTCCGTGGCTGCCACACCTACGGCCGTTCCCTGTCCGAGGCACGATCCCGAATCCGGGAAGCGCTCAGCCTGTTCGTGACCCGCGCGGCAGCGGCCAAGCTGGTCGATGACGTGCGACTTCCCGCACCGATGCGGCGTCTCGTCCTGCAGTATCGCAACGCCCGCGCCCACGCCGAGGTGGACCGGAAGCGAGCCGAAACGGCGGCTCGACAGCTGGCAACTCGGCTCAGTCGACGCGACGCCGCCGATCTGCTGGAGATCTCGCACCAGAGAGTTCAGCAGCTGGCCGACAAGCGTTCCGCCTGAAGCATCCGGCCTCGCATGCCTGGTTCGAGGTTGACGGCTGCCGTCATGAAGAAGGGAAGTAGGAGGGCCCAGCGGGAGCCGTCGAAGCGGTCGCTGCGCGAGATGCCGGAGGTGGATTTCGCCACGGTGCGCGTGAAGCGAAACCCCTACGCCCGCCGGATCGCGGCCGAGGGGCTGGTCGTCCAGGTTGGACGCGGGCGACCGAAGCGGCTCCTCGAGTCGGGAGGAACGACGCCGCGGTCGGTGCGGTTCTCAGACGAGATCTGGGCTCTGCTCGAACGGCGCGCCCGGGCCGAGGGGCTCACGCTGCATGCCGCGCTCAGGCAGGCCATCCTCGAGTGGGCTCGGCACGCCGCGTGAAGTACTGGTGAGCCCGAGCGCTCTGCGGGTGTTGAGAGCGGCACTCCAGTTGCCACCTTCCCGCCGAATCGCGGAGGTCGACGCCGGGCGCGTGAAGCTCGTCTCGTGGCAGCGATCGCGGCATCGCCTCTGTACCGAACTCCGCGGTGGAGGGACCAAGCGTCGGCGTTGCCGTGGCGTTCGTTCGTGAGCTCAAGGACGATCGAGACTGTCCCCGAAATGTCCCCTTTTCGATCCGAAACGGGCTCATCCGGTCCGAAAGCCAGCTCCGCTAACTCGCGTTGAAACCAGGATCTTGTGGGTCTGAGTCGTCTGGCGTAGGAGGGTCTTCCCCGGTTCGAATCCTACCTGAGGAGAAAGGCGCAGCTCTCATGACAGAATCCAACCGGTTGCTCGTCTTCGTGACAGCCGCC
>Ga0335069_10010042_pt1 | contig 13447 bp, 11 predicted proteins | sample Lox_Sample_11_FD_206714 | JGI IMG/M metagenome (GOLD analysis project Ga0335069, IMG submission 206714) | Soil microbial communities from Loxahatchee National Wildlife Refuge, Florida, United States - Lox_Sample_1.1 | ecosystem: Environmental > Terrestrial > Soil > Wetlands | place: USA... | reverse complement strand
GAAGTAGGGAATATTAGATATCTTCCCCCAATTTCTAAAGAATGAAAAAATAATGTTTATTCTTTTAATTTTAATAATATAAAAAATTTACCTATTTATGATCTATATATTAATAACTTAATAAAAGGTTATTTTGATTCTTGTTTTAATTCTAAATTTGTAATAGATATATCTAAATCTCGTAATAATAAATCTATAAATTCATCTTTAAATAGAATTTATGTTAGTAAAGCAGAATTAAAACATACTAATTCTAAAACTGTTATAACTATTTATACTTATAACAAAGAAAGAATTTCTTTATTAAAAAAAATAAAAGGATTAAAAATAAGTTTTTTTAAAAGAATTTTATTATTGTTTTACAATAGTAAGAATATTTATAAAAATCTTTCTAATAATATATTTAATGAAGCAATAAAGTCTATTTTATATAGAGAGTTATTGCTTATTAGAAGATATAAATTAAAACTTAGCTTGAATAAATATAAATTTGAAGAAAAATTTATATATATACTGGCGAAAGTTTTAGGTAAATTTTATAATAAAAAAATAGATTTTAATATAATTAATTTAAAATCTATGATTCTTAATAGTGATGTATTTACAAAAATATTAACCTTAAAATTAAAAAGTAAAAAAGCAAATCCTATAAGAATTATGAATTTTATTTTAAATAAAGCTATACTACCTAAGGTAAATAGAATTAAAGAAAAAAGTAGTATAATTAAAAGTGTAGATTTTAATTTATTAGAAAATAAGTATAAAAATCTTAATTTAAACTATATTATAAAAAATAATTTTGATCAATGATTAAGTGAATTATATAATAATATAGATTCAAGCGAAAATAATACAAAATTATATGATATTCTTTTTAATTCTATTAATTACAAAAACATGAGTGGTATTAGATTAGAAGTTAAAGGTAGATTATCTAAAAGATATAGAGCAGATAGAGCTTTATTTAAATTAAAATGAAAAGGTGGATTAAAAAATATAGATTCATCTTATAAAAAATTATCTTCAGTAAATATGAGAGGCTATGTTAAACCTAATGTAGAATATTCTGTATTTACAGCAAAACGACGTATAGGAGCTTTCGCAGCAAAAGGTTGAATTAGCGGTAAAAAATAAAAATATTTTTAATATAAATATATAAAGAAAAAAAAATGAAGACATAGTCTGAACCATTTTGTAAAAAGTGGAAATAAATTATTATGATAACAAGTTGAACAGGCTAATTTGCGCAAGAGTGTACAAAATGAGTGCGCGGTTTGGCACCTCGATGTCGGCTTAACTTATCCTCATGGATGCAGAAACTATGTAGGGTACGACTGTTCGTCGATTAAAAAGTTACATGAGCTGGGTTAAATACGTCGTGAGACAGTATGGTTTCTATCTTCTAGAGGAAGTTAGAATATAATAAGGAATAACCTTGTACGAAAGGAACTTGGGGAATTATTATTTTGTGTAAAAATAAAATAATTTTATTAACCTCTGGTTTACCTGTTGTTTATGTGCCCAATATTAATTAATTTATAATTAATAAAAATTATTTTTATTAATTATAAGGGATGTTACTCTCACTTAAGTAGATGTATAACATAAGCACGGCAGGAAAGCTAAGTTAGTCAAAGATAAGTGCTGAAAGCATATAGGCACGAAGCTTACCTTAATATATTTCTTAAATATACGTAAAAGAACATTACGAAAATAGGCTTTGTTTGTAATAATCTAGAGATTTTAAGGAACTAAGTACTAATTTTATAAACAACTAAATATTTATTATATCTTACATTTTTTAGCCTGGTTAGCATAAAAGTAATGCAATTGTTTTGTAATCAATAGAAGCAAGTGCGATACTTGCACTGGGTTTTTAAGGATTAGTAGTCAAATGGTAAGACGCAGTTCTTTCAACACTGAGATCACGGGTTCGAATCCCGTCTAGTCTATGTATATACAAAGAGGCTATAACTTAATTGGTAAAGTGTACTGCTCATAACGGTCATTATAAGTGTTCAAGTCACTTTAGCCTTATTAAAATATATTTTATGCGGATTAATGTAATAGTAACATATTTGACTCATGATCAAATAATAAAGGTGCAAATCCTTTATCCGCATAAAAAATTTAAAGATAAATTTAAGCATAATAAATAAATATTATAAATAATAATAATAATCCGAGTGATGGAATTGGTAGACATAACAAACTTAAAATTTGTGGGCTTATTGTCATAAAGGTTCGAGTCCTTTTTCGGATAAAAATATTTATTTAACATTGAAGGGGATATGGTTTAGTCTGGTAAAACAGTAAATTTGCATTTTACATTCCTAGGTTCGATTCCTAGTATCTCCATAGCTTAAGAAGCTCAATTGGTAGAGCAGAGCATTGAAGCTGCTTTGGTTGTAAGTTCAAGTCTTATCTTAAGCAAAATAAAAGGTAATGATGGAATTGGTAGACATGAATAGCTTAGGACTATTTAATAGAAATATTTTATCCGTTCAAGTCGGATTTACCTTACAAAAATATGTTGTGGACTAATGGGTAAGTCATAAATTTTTGGTATTTATTATTGAGTGTTCGAATCACTTCAACATAATATATAAAATAAATTTATTAGAGATAGCAATATTTAAATTTACTTTTATTTACATTAAAATAATGTAGATTAGTATATATTATAGGAAGATATAGTTCAATTGGTAGAGCGACTGTATGTGGCACAGTAAGTTCCCTGTTCAAACCAGGGTATTTTCCCTTTTACTAGGATAGTTTAATAGGTTAAAACTTTAATTTCATACATTAATAATGAGAATTCGAATTTCTCTCCTGGTTGTCTTTTATGTTTATTCAGATAATAAATATATTTGAACTATATAAGTATTTATATTCTATGATACTAATTTCTATTTTATCTTTATTACTTTCTAATGCCGTCACTTTAAGACGAGATATATCTATTCTTTTTAATAGAGTAGCCATAATAGCTTTAATTTATTCTATTCTACATGATATAATGAGTTTATCTATTATAAGTAAAGGTATAGGTTTACATGGTGGTTTGTTACACATAACTAGTATGACGCAAATATTTCATATATTTATATTTCTTATAAGTATATTTATATTACAATTAACAAGTTTTTATCCTAGAAAGGTTTGAACACCTGAGCATTCTTCATTAAAGCATTTACTTTTCAACAATTTTGTGTATTATAGAACAAAAATTATTAACAAAATGGGAGAACATTTAAAAATAATAGAGTATCCTTTGATTCTATTATTTATTCTTAGTGGAGCTGTATTTTTAATGTCAACTAATGATTTAGTTTCTATTTTTCTTTCAATAGAATTACAAAGTTATGGTTTATACTTATTAAGTACAATTTATAGAAATTCTGAATTATCTACTACAGGAGGTTTAATTTACTTTTTATTAGGAGGTTTAAGTTCATGTTTTATATTATTAGGTACAAGTTTATTATATGCAAATTCTGGTACTACTAATTTAGATGGTTTATATATAATCACTAGTATAAGTGATACAAGCGATAGTATAAATTCATGATATAAACCTTATTACATAAATTTAGCGTTACTTATATTTAGTGTAGGATTTTTATTTAAAGTTAGTGCAGCACCTTTTCACTTCTGATCTCCTGATGTTTATGATGCCATTCCTACAATAGTTACTACATTTGTAGCAATTATTGCAAAAATCTCTATATTTATTTTCTTATTAGAGTTAGTGTATTATACTAGTAATTATTTTTTTGATTTTAATTGAACTTTTAGTTTATTAACTAGTTCATTACTTTCATTGATAATAGGAACAGTAGTAGGTTTAACACAATTTAGAATAAAAAGATTATTAGCATATAGTACAATTTCTCATGTAGGATTTATATTATTAGCTTTAAGTATTTCAAGTATAGAGTCTACTCAAGCTTTTGTATTTTATTTAATGCAATATTCTATTAGTAATTTAAATATATTTATTATATTAGTAACTATAGGATTTTCTTTATACTATTATATAACTAATAATAAAGAATATACTGAATTATTAGATAAAAATAATTCACCTATACAATTAATTAGTCAATTAAGAGGATTTTTTTATATAAATCCTTTATTATCTATAAGTCTAAGTATAACTATATTTTCTTTTATAGGAGTACCTCCTCTTATAGGATTTTTTGCTAAACAAATGGTTTTAAGTGCTGCTTTAGATAATGGTTATGTATTTTTATCTCTTATTGCAATACTTACTAGTGTAATAGGAGCAGTATATTATTTAAATGTTATTAAAGAAATATTTTTTTATTCACCTCAATATAAAATAAATCCATTATTACAAAATAATAATTTTAACGGTAATATTTATGATAAAAATAATGTTTTAATAAAATCTCTTACTTTTAATTATAAAAATATTGTAATGTCTAGTTCTCTAGCTATTACAATTTCTATAATTACATTAATAATATTATTATTTATATTTATGAATAAGGAATGATTAAGTATGGGTACCATATTGGTACAAGTTTTATTTAATAATTAAATGAGTAGTATGACTTTATTTATTTTATTTATATCTATAATAGCTTTATTATTTTTAATAATCAATTTATTATTTGCACCTCATAATCCTTATCAAGAAAAATATAGTATATTTGAATGTGGATTTCATAGTTTTTTAGGTCAAAATAGAACTCAATTTGGCGTAAAATTTTTTATCTTTGCCCTAGTTTATTTATTATTAGACTTAGAAATTCTTCTTACATTTCCTTTTGCAGTTAGTGAATATGTAAACGATATATACGGTTTAATTGTAACACTTGGTTTTATTGGAATAATTACTATAGGATTTGTATATGAATTAGGTAAAAGTGCTTTAAAAATAGATAGTAGACAAACATTAACTATGGTTAAAACAAAACCTTCTTATACTACAGAACTTTTAGGTAAAATAAATAATAATATTAAATAAAATTATTATTTATTTCAAATTTGTAATTTTTAAGTTAAATTCGTTTTTTTATAATTTTTATATTTAAGTTATATAAAGACGTATATAATGATTTTGATTCATATAGTTTTAGATATAAAAAAAAAATACTTTTTAAATGATAATGGTTGCAAAAATAATAGGTACAGGTTTAGCTACAACAGGGTTAATAGGAGCTGGAGTTGGAATAGGAGTAGTATTTGGAGCATTAATCTTAGGTGTAGCAAGAAATCCTTCATTAAGAGGTCAATTATTTGCTTATGCTATTTTAGGTTTTGCATTTTCAGAGGCTACAGGTTTATTTGCACTTATGATGGCTTTCCTTTTATTATACGTTGTATAATTCCCATTCTTGATTAATTAACTGTTATATAATAATTCTATATTAAACTAAAATAATAATATATTTATTCCTTTTTTTTATATAGATAATAATTATGAATTATAAAAATGAATTTATTCCAAAATAATTTAGTAATAAATCTTGATGCTCCTAGTCCTTGAGGTATATATTTTCAAGATAGTGCTACTCCACAAATGGAAGGTTTAGTAGAATTACATGATAATATAATGTATTATTTAGTAATAATATTATTTAGTGTAGGATGAATCTTACTGTCTATAACAAGAAATTATATCAGTAATAAATCTCCTATATCTCATAAATATTTAAATCATGGTACATTAATAGAATTAATATGAACTGTAACTCCTGCAGTTATATTAATATTAATTGCTTTCCCTTCTTTTAAATTATTATATTTAATGGATGAAGTGAGTGATCCTTCTATGTCAGTTTTAGCAGAAGGTCATCAATGATATTGAAGTTATCAATACCCTGATTTCTTAGGTTCAAATGATGAATTTATAGAATTTGATTCATATATTGTACCTGAATCTGATTTAGAAGAAGGAAAACTAAGAATGTTAGAGGTAGATAATAGAGTTATCCTTCCTGAATTAACACACGTTAGATTTATTGTTACAGCTGGTGACGTTATACATTCTTTTTCTTGTAATGCTTTAGGTATAAAATGTGATGCTTATCCTGGTAGATTAAATCAATTATCTGTTTTTATTAACAGAGAAGGAGTTTTCTATGGACAATGTAGTGAGATATGTGGTATATTACATAGTTCTATGCCTATTGTAATAGAATCCGTAAACTTGGAAAAGTTTTTGACTTGATTGGAAGCGCAGTAACAGGAATTTATGAAATGAATATAGGGTCTTTATTAAATTCCAATATATCAATTCGTGATGTCACAGTTTCATATATTAACGAAACGATTCCTGTTATACAAAAATTAGAAAACCAATTATGATTTAGAACAATTCATGGAGGCTTATCTAGCGGCTCTTCCATTTATTCTCAAGAATTTCCTTCTGATATGGTTCTTACTCATCATCAACATTTTGAAGTAGCTGATCGTTATACACAAGCAGGAGGAAATGCGTATAGAATAGAAAGGGACGAATCTGGTACACCTTTTTTAAAAACTCCTAGAGGTGTAAAACCTTTAGCTAATGCAACATTAAATAACTTAATCAGAAGTACTTATTCTTAGAATATATTAACTTTAATTATATAAATAAATATAAAGTATGTTAGCTCAATTGGTAGAGCCTAGTGTTACGGCCACTATGGCTATAAGTTCAAGTCTTATACATACTTTCTTCTTAAATTCTCTAATTATAAATTAATTTTTAGAAGAACTTCAAATAATTTATATTATTAAATATACAATGAATATTACCTTAATACTTTTTTTAATAGGAATTTTAGGATTCGTGTTAAATAGAAAAAATATAATATTAATGCTTATTTCTATAGAAATAATGCTTTTATCTATAACATTCCTAATATTAGTAAGTTCACTTAATATTGATGATATAATAGGTCAAACTTATGCAATATACATAATAGCTATAGCTGGAGCAGAATCAGCTATAGGTTTAGGTATTCTAGTAGCATTCTATAGATTAAGAGGAAGCATTGCAATAGAATATAAATAATGTATTTAAGTATAATAATTTTACCTTTATTAGGATCTATAGTTTCTGGCTTTTTTGGTAGAAAAGTCGGAGTTCAAGGAGCACAGTGAATTACATGCTCAAATTTATTTATTACAACAATTTTAGCCATTATAGTCTTTTTTGAAGTAGGGTTTAATAATATTCCTGTTTCTATTTATTTATTTAGATGAATAGACAGTGAGTGATTAAATGTTGCTTGAGGTTTTCAGTTTGATAGTCTAACAGTATCTATGTTAATACCTGTATTAATAATAAGTTTATTAGTTCATATTTATTCTATAAGTTATATGAGTAATGATCCTCATAATCAAAGATTTTTTAGTTACTTAAGTTTATTTACTTTCATGATGATAATACTTGTAACTGCTAATAATTATTTATTAATGTTTGTAGGCTGAGAAGGAGTAGGAGTATGTTCCTATCTTTTAGTTAGTTTTTGATTTACTAGAATCGCGGCAAATCAAAGTTCTATGTCTGCATTTTTAACAAATAGAGTAGGAGATTGTTGTTTAACTATAGGTATGTTTGTTATTTTGTGATCTTTAGGTAATTTGGACTATGCTACAATATTTTCGTTAGCTCCTTATATCAATGAAAATATTATTACTATAATAGGTATATGTTTATTAATTGGAGCTATGGCCAAAAGTTCTCAAGTTGGTCTTCATGTTTGATTACCTATGGCTATGGAAGGTCCTACACCTGTATCTGCATTAATCCATGCAGCCACTATGGTTACTGCGGGTGTATATTTACTAATGCGTTCTTCTCCTTTAATTGAATATAGCTCAACTATACTATTATTATGTTTATGATTGGGAGCCATAACTACAGTATTTAGTTCTCTTATTGGACTATTTCAACAAGATATTAAAAAAGTTATAGCTTATTCTACTATGAGTCAATTGGGTATGATGATAATAGCAGTTGGTTTATCTTCTTATAATATTGCCTTATTTCACTTAATAAATCATGCTTTTTATAAAGGATTATTATTCTTAGGTGCTGGTGCTGTTATTCATGCAGTTGCCGATAATCAAGATTTTAGAAAATATGGAGGATTAATTTCTTTTTTACCTTTAACATATTCGGTTATATTAATAGCAAGCTTAAGTTTAGTTGCATTTCCTTTTATGACAGGGTTTTATAGTAAGGATTTTATATTAGAATCTGCTTATGGTCAATATTATTTTAGTAGTATTACTGTATATATTATTGCTGTAATAGGAGCAATATTTACTACATTATATTCAGTTAAAGTTTTATATTTGACTTTTTTAACTAACCCTAATGGATCTTTTGCTTATTATAAAGGCGCTCATGAAGGTAATATATTTTTAAGTTTACCTTTAGTTCTATTAGCCATATTTTCTATATTTTTTGGGTTTATAGCTAAAGATATTTATATTGGCTTAGGCTCAAATTTTTTCATTGATAATAGTATATATATTCATCCTATACGAGAAATAATGATAGACACTGAATTTGGTGTTCCTACAATATTTAAGCTATTACCTTTAATCTTTACTGTATCTTTCAGTATATTTGCTATAATATTATCAGAATTTATACCAGAGTCTATTACTAATTTTAAACTATCTAGATTAGGATATTCAATTTTTGGTTTCTTTAACCAACGGTTTTTAGTAGAATTTTTTTATAATAAATATATTACAAATTTAGTTTTAAATTTAGGAGGGCAAACTACAAAAATTTTAGATAAAGGTAGTATAGAGCTATTAGGCCCTTATGGTTTAGAGAAAGGATTAGTTTCATTAAGTAAAGCCATTACAAGTCTTAATACATCTATTGTTACAACTTATGCTTTATTTATTACAATAGGATTTATGGCATACTTGTCTATTCCTTTTTTAGTAAGTTTAGATATTAGTTTAACTTTATTAATAATAATTTGTTTTTCTTGTTTATTTGGATTTGATTATAATCAAAAAAAATATTAAATATTTAATATTTTTTTGTTGTTAAATAGTACTTTTTATTTTAGAATAAAAATCTATTTTATAATTAAGAGGTTTTATGCCCAATAGAGTAATTGTTTATAAGTTATATCTTTAATATATCGGTTTAATGATCTCTAACATGTTTAATTTATATATATATTTATTATAAAAAATGAGAATATTAAAAAGTCATCCTTTATTAAAATTGTTTAATGGATATCTTATAGATGCATCACAACCTAGTAACATTAGTTATTTATGAAACTTTGGTTCTTTATTAGCAGTTTGTTTAGGAATACAAATAATTACAGGTGTAACTTTAGCAATGCATTATAGCCCTAACGTCTTAGAAGCTTTTAACTCTATTGAACATATAATGCGTGATGTAAATAATGGATGATTAATTCGTTATTTACATAGTAATACAGCTTCAGCTTTCTTCTTTTTAGTATATTTACATATAGGAAGAGGTATGTATTATGGATCTTATAGAGCTCCTAGAACATTAGTATGAGTAATAGGTACAATTATTTTTATATTAATGATGGGTACAGGTTTTTTAGGTTATGTATTACCTTATGGGCAAATGAGTTTATGGGGTGCAACAGTTATAACTAATTTAATTAGTGCTATACCTTGAATCGGACAAGATATAGTTGAATTTATTTGAGGAGGATTTAGTGTTAATAATGCTACTTTAAATAGATTCTTTGCTTTACATTTTGTATTGCCTTTTGTTTTAGCTGCATTAGTTTTAATGCATTTAATAGCTCTTCATGATACAGTAGGGTCAAGTAATCCTTTAGGAATTTCAGGTAATTATGATAGAATTTCATTTGCTCCTTATTATTTATTTAAAGATTTAATAACTATATTTATTTTTATATTTGTTTTAAGTTTATTTGTTTTTTTCATGCCTAATGTTTTAGGAGATAGTGATAATTATATAATGGCTAATCCTATGCAAACTCCAGCTGCTATTGTTCCAGAATGATATCTTTTACCTTTTTATGCTATACTAAGATCTATTCCTAATAAATTATTAGGTGTTATTACTATGTTTAGTGCTATATTAATAATATTATTATTACCTATAACAGATATGGGAAGATCGAAAGGTTTACAATTCAGACCTATAAGTAAAATAGTTTTCTATATATTTGTAGTTAATTTTTTAATCTTAATGCAATTAGGAGCTAAACACGTAGAATCTCCTTTTATTGAATTAGGGCAAATAACTACTATTATATATTTCAGTTATTTTATTATCTTTGTTCCTATAATTAGTCTATTAGAAAATACTTTAATAGACCTTTATTTAAATAAAAAAAATTCTTAATAAAAATTATTGTAAAAATACTTTAATTAGTTAAAGAAAACATTTTTTTTATTAAATTAATATATTATATTATAATATAAGATTATGAAGTAAATGGTTTACACTTTGATTGCAAATCTTAAGTACGAGGTTCAATTCCTCCATGATCTTTAAATGATATTTATACAATTTTCTAACTATTTTAATATTTAAAATATGTATTAATTATTTTTTGATAATTATAAATCAGAATAATAGAGTAAATAAAGATAACATGATTGCATCCATGTCTCTTTGAACAGAAAGGTGATTTTTATCAACTAATGCTAAAGATATAGGTACTAATTATTTAATTTTTGCATTATTTTCTGGATTATTAGGAACAGCGTTTTCTGTTTTAATAAGAATGGAATTAAGTGGACCAGGTGTACAGTACATTGCCGATAATCAATTATATAATAGTATTATAACAGCTCATGCTATATTAATGATATTTTTTATGGTTATGCCTGCTTTAATAGGTGGATTTGGAAATTTCTTATTACCTTTATTAGTAGGAGGGCCTGATATGGCATTTCCTAGACTTAATAATATAAGTTTTTGATTATTACCACCTAGTCTAGTATTGTTAGTATTTTCTGCTTGTATAGAAGGTGGAGTTGGTACAGGTTGAACTCTTTATCCTCCGTTAGCAGGGGTACAAAGCCATAGTGGACCAAGTGTTGATTTAGCTATTTTTGCTTTACATTTAGCAGGAGTTAGTAGTTTATTAGGAGCTATAAATTTCATAACAACAATTGTAAATATGAGAACTCCTGGTATTAGATTACATAAATTAGCTTTATTTGGTTGAGCTGTAGTTATTACAGCTGTATTATTATTATTATCTTTACCTGTTCTTGCAGGAGGAATTACAATGGTTCTTACAGATAGAAATTTTAATACTTCATTTTTTGAAACAGCAGGTGGAGGTGATCCTATTTTATTCCAACATCTATTTTGATTTTTTGGACATCCTGAAGTTTATATATTAATTATCCCAGGTTTTGGTATAATTAGTACAACTATTTCAGCTAATTCTAATAAATCTGTTTTTGGTTATATAGGAATGGTATATGCTATGATGTCTATTGGGATATTAGGGTTTATTGTATGAAGTCACCATATGTATACTGTTGGTTTAGATGTAGATACTAGAGCTTATTTCACAGCTGCTACATTAATTATTGCGGTTCCTACAGGAATTAAAATATTTTCATGATTAGCTACATGTTATGGAGGTTCTGTAAAATTAACTCCTTCTATGTTATTTGCTTTAGGTTTTGTATTTATGTTTACAATAGGAGGTCTAAGTGGTGTAGTTTTAGCTAATGCTTCATTAGATATTGCTTTCCATGATACTTATTATGTTGTAGCTCATTTCCATTATGTATTAAGTATGGGTGCTGTTTTTGCATTATTTAGTGGATGATATTTCTGAATTCCTAAAATGTTAGGTTTAAATTATAATATTTTATTAGCTAAAGTACAATTCTGAATATTATTTATAGGAGTTAATCTTACATTTTTCCCTCAACACTTTTTAGGTTTACAAGGAATGCCTAGACGGGTAAGTGATTATCCTGATGCTTTTGCAGGTTGAAATTTAGTAAGTAGTTTTGGGTCTATTGTAAGTGTTGTGGCTGCTTGATTGTTCTTATATATAGTATATATACAATTAATTGAAGGAAAACCTGCGGGTAGATATCCATGATTGACTCCTCAATTTTATACTGATGCTTTACAAGCTTCTTTAAACAGAAATTATCCTAGTTTAGAGTGAGCTTTAAGTAGTCCACCTAAACCTCATGCTTTTGTAAGTTTACCTTTACAAAGTAGTCTTTTAAAAAATTAATGTAAAGAATAATAAAGATAAATTATTTTTTTATATTTATACATAAATATTATTTTACTTATAATATAATAATTATATTATTCTCATTAGCTCAAGGGTAGAGCAGAATACTTCTAATATTCAGATTTTAGTTCGAATCTAAAATGAGAATATAATAAATAACATATTATTATTTTAATGGTTATTTTTAAAAATCTTTTATATAATTAAGTTTAGATACTAATTTATGTAAATTAAAAGACAAGTTTTAAAATTTTTATGCTATATTTACCTACTGTTATATCTATTGTAGAAGTTCTTTTAGTGCTTGTACCCGCTTTATTGGCTGTGGCTTATGTAACAGTGGCTGAAAGAAAAACAATGGCTAGTATGCAAAGAAGATTAGGTCCTAATGTTGTAGGATATTATGGATTATTACAAGCATTTGCGGATGCCCTAAAATTACTATTAAAAGAATATGTGGCACCTACACAATCTAATATTATATTATTTTTTTTAGGTCCTGTTGTAACATTAATATTCTCTCTTTTAGGATATGCCGTAATACCTTATGGACCAGGTTTAGCTATTAGTGATTTTAATTTAGGTATATTATATATGTTAGCCGTTTCATCTTTAGCTACATATGGTATATTATTAGCAGGTTGAAGTGCTAATAGTAAATACGCTTTCTTAGGTTCTTTAAGAAGTACAGCTCAATTAATAAGTTATGAATTAATATTAAGCTCTGCTATATTATTAATAATCATGCTTACAGGTAATTTAAATTTAACTGTTAATACTGAATCTCAAAGGGCTATATGATTTGTATTACCTTTATTGCCTATATTTATTATATTTTTCATAGGATCTATAGCTGAAACTAATAGAGCTCCTTTTGATTTAGCAGAAGCTGAATCAGAATTAGTTAGTGGATTTATGACAGAACATGCTGCCGTTGTGTTTGTATTCTTTTTCTTAGCAGAATATGCTAGTATAGTACTAATGTGTATATTAACTAGCATACTTTTTATAGGTGGTTATTTATTATTAAATTATTTTTATTTTATTTCGTTTATCGATTATATTTTTTATAATTTATTCTCTATAGATATAGTAATTTATTTGGAATATTATATTAAAGATATAATGAACAATCCTATTTTAGAAGGACTGTTTTATGGTTTAAGTTTAGGGTTAAAAAGTTCTATATTAATATTTGTGTTTATTTGAGCTAGAGCTTC
>Ga0335069_10010041_pt1 | contig 13449 bp, 11 predicted proteins | sample Lox_Sample_11_FD_206714 | JGI IMG/M metagenome (GOLD analysis project Ga0335069, IMG submission 206714) | Soil microbial communities from Loxahatchee National Wildlife Refuge, Florida, United States - Lox_Sample_1.1 | ecosystem: Environmental > Terrestrial > Soil > Wetlands | place: USA... | reverse complement strand
CAAACTGCAGGATACGCGACAGATCCTGCATATTCGACGAAGATCGCCGCAGTTATGCGCTCAAGCCAGTTCCGGGGCGCTGTGACGGCGCTCAAGGAATTGCCGGAGCCGCCGATCTTCTAGCCGTACGGAAGTACCCGCCGTGGCGCGAGCCACGCGCGAGGGCGAGGGTGCATGGCCGATATCATGAACACTGCCGTCTCGGGCCTGATCGCGTTCCAACGCGCGCTGGCCGTGACGGGCAACAACATCTCGAACGCGAACACGGTCGGCTACAGCCGCCAGACCGCGAACCTTGCCGACCGCAACCCCGACGCGACGGCCGGCGTCTTCATCGGCAACGGCGTCGACGTGACGTCCGTGTCGCGCGCCTACGACCAATTCGCCGTCGACCAGCTGCGGGCCGGCAACGGCGTGCTCGGCCAGCAGACCTCGTTCCTCAACGTCGCGAACCAGGTCGACAACCTGCTGTCCGGGTCCACCAACGGCGTCAGCGCCGGCATCACCTCGTTCTTCAACGCCTGGCAGACGCTCTCGAGCGACCCGTCCTCGGCGAGCAACCGCCAGCAGATCATCTCGCAGGCGCAGGGCCTCGCCTCCTCGATCAGCCAGACCGCGACCCAGCTCGACACGCTGCAGGGGAACATCAACCAGCAGCTCAACACCACCGTCGGCACCATCAACAGCCTCGCGGCGTCGATCGCGAAGCTGAACGCACAGATCGCAACGCAGACCGCCGAGGCGGGCGGCCAGCCGCCGAACGACCTCCTCGACCAGCGCGACCAGCTGGTCACGCAGCTGAGCTCGCTGGTCTCGGTGAAGTCGAACGTCGAGCAGGACGGCTCGGTCGACCTCTTCGTCGGCAACGGCCAGGCGCTCGTCGTGCGCAACCAGTCGACGACGCTCGGCACCGCCTCGAACAGCTACGACGCGAGCCAGCTCGACATCACCTACGGCAAGGGCGCCGGCCAGCAGGTCATCACCTCGGCGATCAGCGGCGGGCAGCTCGGGGGCCTCCTGCAGGCGACCTCGCAGATGATCGAGCCGGCGCTCAACGGCCTCGGCCAGCTCGCGACCGCGATCGCGGCGCAGGTCAACACGCAGCAGCAGCTCGGCCTCGACCAGAACGGCCAGCTCGGCAAGCCGCTCCTCAACGTGGCGCTGCCGGCGGTGTTCAGCGACTCGACCAACGGCGGCAGCGGCACGCTGACCGCGACCTCGGTCAGCGTCGGGGCGCTCACCACCAACGACTACCTGCTGCGCTACTCGGGCGGGGCGTGGACAGCGACGATCAACGGCACCGGCCAGACGGTCGCCGTCAGCGGCGCGGGCACGGCCGGCAACCCGCTCGTGGTCGGCGGCGTCAGCCTCGTCGTCGGCGGTGCGCCCGCCAACGGCGACACCTTCCTCGTCAAGCCCACCGCGAACGCCGCGCGCACGATCTCGACCGCGTTCAGCGACCCGCGCCTGATCGCGGCGGCGTCCCCGGTGCAGTCCGCGGCCGCGCTCAGCAACGTCGGCAACGCGACGATCGGGCCCGCGACCCCAATGACCTCGGTGCCGGTGTCCTCGACGCCGCTGCCGCCGAACGCGGCGCTCCTGACGCCCGCGAGCATCGTGTTCCAGAACCCACCGACGAGCTACACGATCAATGGCGGCGCACCCCAGGCCTACAACTCCGGGCAGCCGATCACCGCCAACGGCTGGACCGTCACGATCACCGGTGTGCCGAGCGCCGGCGACACGTTCACCGTCGGGCCCAACACGAGTGGCGGCGGCGACAACCGCAACGCGCTCGCGATGGCGCAGCTGCAGAACCAGGGGGTGCTGGTCGGCGGCACGGTCGGCCTCGGCGCCGGCTACTCGACGCTGGTCGGCGTCATCGGCACGCTGACGCAGCAGGCCAACACCGCGCAGACCGCGCAGCAGGCGGTCGTCAACCAGGCGCAGCAGCAGGTCTCGAGCGTCTCCGGCGTCAACCTCGACGAGGAGGCCGCCAACATGCTGCGCTGGCAGCAGGCCTACGCCGCCGCCGCCAAGGTCGTGACGACGGCCGACACCATGTTCCAGACACTGCTCACCGCCATCCACGGGTAGTCGCCATGCGGATCTCAACCAGCTACCTCAGTCAGGCGTTCGTCGATGCGCTCGACCGGCAGCAGTCGGCGCTGGCGCTGACGCAGCAGCAGATCTCGACCGGCCTCAAGTTCAACCAGGCAGCCCAGGATCCGTCGGCCGCCAGTACCTCGCTCGGCATCCAGGCGACGCTCGACCAGCTGACGCAGTACGGGACCAACTCGAACCTGGCACAGACCCGGCTGTCGATCGAGGACTCGACGCTTGGCACGCTGACGAACACGCTGCAGAGGGTCCGCGACCTCGCGGTGCAGGCCGTCAACGCGACCCAGACCCGCGAGACGCGCGCCTCGATCGCGACCGAGATCCAGCAGCAGCTCGCCGGCATCGTGCAGCTCGCCAACGCCCAGGACGGCAGCGGCCAGTACCTCTTTTCGGGCACCGCAAGCGGCACGACGCCGTTCACCGAGTCCAATGGCACGTTCAGCTACGCCGGCAATCAGACGCAGCGCTTCGTGCAGATCGGCTCGAACCGCCAGGTCGCCGACGGCGACACCGGCACGCGCGTCTTCCAGCAGATCCGCAACGGCAACGGCACGTTCGTGGTCAGCGCGAGCGGCGCCAACACGGGCGCCGCGATCGTCGGCACCAACAGCGTGACCGATCCGGCCGCGTGGGCAGCCGGCCACCCGCCGTACACGCTGTCGTTCACGAGCCCGACCAGCTACACGATCACCGACTCCGCGGTGCCGCCGACGACGACGGCGCCGGCGACCTACACCGACGGCCAGACGATCAGCTTCAACGGCGCGCAGCTGCAGATCAGCGGCACGCCCGCGGCGGGCGACCAGTTCACCGTCGCGCCGAGCGCCAACCAGGACGTGTTCACGACGCTGCAGGACCTGGTCGCGGCGCTCAACGGCTCGCAGAGCACCAGCGTCGGGCAGGCCAATCTCAACAACACGGTCAACCGCGCGATCGAGGCCCTCGACCAGAGCCTCAACAACGTCTCGAACGTGCGCTCCGACGTCGGCGCGCGCCTCAACGCGCTCGACACGCAGAACGGCAGCAACTCCGACGTCACGCTGCAGCTGAAGTCGACGCTGTCGACGCTGCGCGACGCCGACTACGCCTCGGTGGTCACGCAGTTGAACCAGCAGATGACGGGGCTGCAGGCCGCGCAGGCGAGCTACGTCAGGATGCAGGGCCTCTCACTCTTCAACTACATCCAGTAGGCGAGCGCCCAGGCGAGCCCGACGAGGCCGAGCGCGAGCGCGCCCGCGAGGCGCTGCGCGCGCCAGGTGCGCGGCGCCGGGAAGCGCCTGAGCGGCAGAGCGAAAAGCGCGCCGCACAGGAATCCGAGCGCGTGCGCGAGGATGTCGGTCCGCGCGTCCCCGGTCCCGAGCAGCGCGAGCAGCACGAGCGCGGCGACGAGCCCAGCGCCTGCGAGCCCGGCGCGCGTGCGGCGCGTTGCGGCGGGCCAGCGCGCGACCGCGAGCGCCCCGAGCGCGGCGAACACCGCCGTCGAGGCGCCGAGCGAGGCGCGGCCCGGCGCCATCAGCGCGGCGTTCGCGAGGTTCGCGGCGCCCGCGGCGAGCACGATCAAGAGCCACGCGACGCCGCTGCCGTAGACGCGCGCGGCGAGCGCGCCGAAGAACGCGCCGAAGCCGATGTTGGCCGCGAGGTGCGAGAGGTCGGCGTGCAGCGTCAGCGCCGTGACCGCCCGCCACAGCTCCCCGCCGCGCACGCGCGCGCCGTCGAGGACCCCGAGGTCGTACCAGTCCCGGCCGAGCAGGCCGCGCGCGCTCGCGACGGCGACCATAAATAAGAGGAGCGCGTAGAGGAGCGCCGAGACGAGCGCGCCGGGGTGCAGCAGGTAAGGCACCGGCCGCGGCCGCGGCCGGTTCTCCTTGAGGTACCGGCCGATCTCGAGCTCGGCGCGCGCGACGTCCGGTTCCGCGACCAGCAGCTGGAAGTCCCCGTGCTCCGCGCTCATCAGCGGCGGGATGCCGACCGCGAGCAGCACGAGCGCCCGCTCGTCGCACGGCTGCGGCGCCGCCGAGCGGAAGATCTCGATCCACGGGGGTTCCTGGTCCACGCCCGGCCAATGTGCTGCCCGGGGGGGCGGACTTCAACGGGGTCCCGGTGCTCCCGGCGGGGCCGGCGCTAAAGATAAGCCGCGCGCGCCCGATATCCCGGGCAGAGGCCGCCCCGCGGCCCTGCGCGCATCTACCAGCTTCGTGGCGCGCCGACCGTGACCTGGCTCTCAGAACCGGCGCACGACGGTCGCCCAGTTAAAGATCCCCCGGCAGGTACCGATAAATCGTCCGAGTCGATATTTCGGCCCGCGCGGCGGGCCTAGGGACCAACACCCGAGCCCACGGAACAGCCTAAGGCCGGAACGTCACCAGGAGCCAACACATGTCACTAGTCATCAACACCAACATCGCTTCGCTGAACGCGCAGCGCAACCTGTCGAACAACGGCACCTCGTTGTCGACGTCCCTGCAGCGCCTGTCGTCGGGCCTTCGCATCAACAGCGCGAAGGACGACGCCGCCGGCCTCGCGATCTCTGACCGGTTCACGACCCAGGTCAACGGCCTGAACCAGGCCGTGCAGAACTCCAACGACGGCATCTCGCTCGCGCAGACCGCCGAAGGCGCTCTCCAGGAGGTCACGAACAACCTGCAGCGCATCCGCCAGCTCGCGGTGCAGGCCGCCAACGCGACCAACAGCGCCTCCGACCGCTCGGCGCTCGACGCCGAAGTGCAGCAGCGCATCGCGGAAATCAACCGCATCGCGACCCAGACCTCGTTCAACAACCAGAACGTGCTCGACGGCTCGTTCGGCAACGCGACCTTCCAGGTCGGTGCCAACGTCGGCCAGACGATCACGGTCGGCCTCAGCACGAGCACCAAGACGCAGGACATCGGCTCGTTCGTGAACTCGACCGGCACGGCGTCGAACACGCTGACTGCCGTCGCGGGCACCTCGGGCACGGCCGCGATCACCAACGGCACCTACACCGGCGTCAGCTCGGCCCAGTTCACCGGCTCGAACTTCACGTTGAACGGCATCCAGGTCGCCAACTCCTCGAACTACGCGGGCACGACGGTCGTCAACGGCGTCAACGCGCAGGACAACACCAGCGCCTACGCCAAGGCCGCGGCGATCAACGCCTCGGGCATCGCCGGCGTCCAGGCCAGTGCCGGCGACACGCAGACCTTCGCCGCGACCGGCGGCACGGCGGGCACGGCCGATTTCCTCGCGGTCACGAGCGCGCTGAGCGCGGCGGGCGGCACGGTATCGGCGAACTACGCGCTGACGATCAACGGCACGACGGTGCTGAACTTCAACCCGGCCGCGGCCGCGATCGGCACCAACAATGCGATCGGCACGACCACCGTCGGCGTCAGCATCGACAGCGCCGTGCAGTCGATCAACCAGTTCTCGAACCAGACCGGCGTCGTTGCCTCGAAGGTCAACGGCAACCTGCAGCTGACCGCTGCGGACGGGCGCAACATCGTCGTCAGCGAGGCCGTCACGGGCCTCGACGGCAATGCGGCGGCCGGTGCCGCGACCCTGAAGAGCGCGTTCAGCTCGCTCGCCGAGACGGCGCAGGGCACGGCGGCCTCGGTCACCCAGGCGCAGACCTACCGCGGCCAGATCACGATCCAGTCGGCGAATGCGGTGTCGGTTGGCGGCACGCAGACGGTCGCGGGCTTCTCGGGCACGACGACGCTGCTCGCGGTGCAGAGCAACCTCGCCTCGCAGAACGTCACGACGGTGCAGAACGCGGACAACACGATCCAGTCGGTTGACGCAGCCCTGACCTCGATCGACAACCTGCGCGGCACCTTCGGCGCGATCCAGAACCGCTTCCAGTCCACGATCGCGAACCTGAGCACGACGGTCGAGAACCTGACCGCCGCGCGCAGCCGGATCCAGGACGCGGACTTTGCGGCCGAGACCTCGAACCTGACCCGCGCGCAGATCCTGCAGCAGGCCGGTACGTCGGTGCTCGCGCAGGCGAATGCGCTGCCCCAGGGCGTGCTGAAGCTCCTGCAGTAAGACGATCGAATGGTTCGGCTTCAAGAGGAGGCCGTAGAGTTGGATCAAGCCTAGAGGCGGGTGACCCCGCCTCAGCACGGAGCCCGGGCACGGATGGCCCGGGACGCTGAGGTGGTCCGTTACGCTGCCGGCCCTGTCGAAAGATATGGGATTGAGTCATGGCCAACGGTGTGAACAACGTAGGGTCCCCGACGCCGAACGCGGTGGCCGCTGTGCATCCGGCGGCTCCCGCGGGAAGCGTCGCGCCCGTCCCGGCAGGCCCGCTGCTGCCGGTGGGCGGCAAGCCCGCTCCGCAGGCCGGCGACCCGTTGCCGGCGGCCCGCGCGGCGGAGGCCGCGCCGCAGCTGATCCAGCTGCAGGCGGCGGTCGACGGGGTCAACCGGTTCCTGCGCGACACGCAGCGGCAGATTCTCTTTCAGGTCAACATGAAGAGCGGGCAGACCGTGGTGACGATCGTCAACCCCGCGACCGGCGAGGTGATTCGGCAGATTCCGTCGGCCGACGTGCTCGCGGCGGCCCAGAACCTGCAGCAGGCGGGCATGCCGCTCGCGGGACTGTTCATCGACCAGCGCGCCTAGGCTGGCGCGGCACCGCGCAGCGGCGGCGTGGTACGGATCTTGCTTGACAGTAGCCGGACCCACCCAGGCGATCTATGAGTAGCATCCTTCCCAGCAGCCTCGCGTCCGGTACGCCAGCGACGACGCCCGCCGCATCGACGGGCGGCACGGCGCTGACGGGCGCCGGCGGCCAGGGCACCGTGTCCTCGACCGGCCTCGGCTCGGGCCTCGACATCAACAGCATCGTCGCGCAGCTGGTCGCCGCCGAGGGCAATGGTCCTACGCAGCTGATCAACAGCAAGACCTCGGCGATCAACGCCCAGCTGTCCGCCTATGGCCAGTTCCAGGCGGCCGTCTCGGCGCTGCAGGCCTCGCTCGCGACGCTCGCGAGCCCCACCCAGTTCCAGAACAACGCGGCGACCGTCACCGACACGAGCATCGCCGCGGCAACCGCCGATTCGACCGCGGCCGCCGGCAGCTACAGCCTCCAGGTCCTGCAGCTCGCGCAGGGGACCCAGCTGATCTCCGGCCCGGTCGCGACTTCCGGTACCGCGGTCGGCACCGGCACGCTCACGATCAAGGTCGGCACGACCTCGATCCCGGTCACGATCACCTCGAGCAACAATAACCTCGCCGGGATCGCCGCCGCGATCAGCAGCGCCGGCGCGACCCAGGGCATCGCGGCGTCGCTCCTCACCGCCAACGACGGCGTCCACCTCGTGCTGACGAGCGCCGCGACCGGCGCGGTCAACGCGGTCACGGTCACGCAGTCGGGCGGGGACGGCGGATTGGCGAGCCTCGTCTACGACCCGGCCAACTCGAACACCCCGCTGACGCTGCAGCAGGGGGCGCAGGACGCCCGGGTGAAGCTCGACGGCTACACCTACAACAGCTCGAGCAACGTCGTTACGGGGCTGCTGACCGGCGTGACGCTTAACCTGAAGGCGCCGTCGGCCGCCAACACGCCCACCACGCTATCAATCGCCGTCGACCACAGCGCGGCCCAGCAGGCGGTGCAGAGCTTCGTGACCAGCTACAACACGGTCGCAAACGCGGTCGCGCAGCTGTCGAGCTACAACGCGACGACCGGCAGCGCCGGCCCGCTGCTCGGCGACGGGCTCTTGAACTCGTTCGTGAGCCAGGTCAACAACGTGCTCGACACGTCGGTCGCCTCGCTGAAGAACGGCCCGTTCAGCACGCTCGCCGAGATCGGCATCGTCGCCAATACCGACGGCACGCTGAGCTCCGACCCGGCCAAGCTCAACACCGCGGTCAGCAACAACTACGCCTCGCTTGCGCAGCTCTTCTCGGGCACGGGCGGCGTCGCAACGAAGCTCAATGACCTGCTGACCGAATACACGCAGCCGACCACCGGGATCCTCGCGCAACAGACGAACAGCCTGCAGCAGAACCTCAAGGACCTGGCGACGCAGAAGACGGCGCTCAACCAGCGGCTCGCGGACCTGCAGGCGCAGCTGTATGCGCAATACAATGCGATGGACGCGCTGGTCGCTCAGCTGAAGAACACCGGCACGTCGGTCCAAGCGCAGCTCGACTCGATCTACTACCCGGGCAAGGCAAGCACGGCCGTCCCGTAACGCCTCTCACCAAGGAACCGCAATCTCATGAATCCCGGCGCCCAGCAAGCACTGAAGAACTACCAGACCGTCGGCGCCCACACGCAGGTCGCTTCCGCCGATCCCTATAAGCTCGTCAGCCTCCTGCTCGCCAACGTCCTCGAGCGGCTCGCGGTCGCGCGCGGCCACATGGAGCGGCGCGAGATCGCGCGCAAGGGCGAGCAGATCTCGAAGGCGATCGCCGTGATCAGCGCCCTCGACGCCAGCCTCAACTTCGAGCTCGGCGGCGAAATCGCCCAGAACCTGCACAGCCTCTACGAGTACATGTGCCTGCGCCTCGTCAACGCGAACCTGAACGACGAGCTCGCCGGGCTCGACGAAGTGAGCACGCTGACGCGCACGATCAAGGACGGCTGGGACGGCATCGCCGGCACCCCGCGGCCGCCCGTCGCCGCGCCGAGCGCCGCGGTCCCGGCGCCGTGAGCGCCGTCGCCCGCGAGCTGACGGCCGGCCGGGCCGCCGAGTTCGGGCTGCTGCTCGAGCTCACCGAGTCGCTGAAGGCGCGGCTCGAGAAGGGCGAGTGGGGCCAGGCGGCGCAGCTCGAGCTCGAGCGGCGCAAGCTGATCGAACGCGTGTTCGACGTGGTGCCGGCGGCCTCGGAGCTGCCGGTGCTGACGGCGACGCTGCGCGAGGTCGTGCGCATCAACGACGAGCTGATCGGGCTCGCCGAGCATCGCCGCCGCGCGGTGGCGCGCGAGCTCGACCTGCTGGCGGTCGGCCGCGAGGCCCACCGCGCCTACCAGGGCGCAGGTGGCCGGCGCCCGTGAGCGCGCGCTTCGAGGGTCTCGGTTACACCGACGCCCTGCCGCTCGGGTTTGAACGGCTCGCCGAGCTCCCCGACGCCGCCGCTCTCGGCGGCATCGCGCTCGAGAACCACCAGGTGCTCGTCGCCGACGCCTCGCTCGACGAGCAGCGCCCGCACTCCGAGAAGAAGTCCGACGAGGAACCCGAGCTCGCCGAGGACCTGCAGCGGCTCGAGTCGAAGGTCAACGTCCTGATCCAGCTGGTCGCGCGGCTGCTCAACCGCGCGACCACGCTGCCGCCGGTGCGCAGCATCCGCCTGCATGCCTCGGGGCTCGAGTGGCGCATCGACGACGAGGAAGTGCAGCCGGGGACGGGCGTCGTCGAGCTGCACGTCAGCCGGCATTTCCCGCAGCCGCTGCGCCTGCCCGGCCGCATCGAGGGCGTGGCGAGCGACGACGGCGGACGCTGGGTCGGATTTCGCTTCGAGGGACTGACGCCGTCGGTCACCGAGCTCCTCGAGCGGATGATCTTCCGTCACCACCGGCGTCTCGTCGCCGGCACGCGCAGCGCGCCGCGCAGCTGAGTCGCGAGCGCCGCGTGCGCGTTGCGGGATTTTGAGGGCAGCGCACTCAGGGTTGAATGCACAGCCCGTTCAGGGGATCCCCGAAGCGAATAACGGGGACCCCGCCTATATCGAGCGCGGCCCGGCATTTCGTAGCATCTGCCTGCATGATGAGACAGCCCAGCTGTTTCAGATGCTTAGGAAACAAACCTAGAACACGACTGCATTGGATGCAGACGTCGGCCGCAACGGCCTGAGGGGCGCCGCACGGTGGCGGACAGAAAGGTGCTGATCATCGAGCCGATCGCGGCTCGGGCACTCGAATGGCAGGCGGCGCTGCAGTTCCTCGACGTCGACTCCGACATCGTCAGCCACGGCGACGACGTCGACTGGCCGTCGCCGGAAGCGCTCGGCTGGCGCGCGGTGCTGATCGGCGAGGCCGTGACCGCCGAGGCGCTCGCCGCGATCGCCGCGCGCAGCACCGCGTACCCGATCCCGCTGCCGCTGCTCGTCAGCGAGGCGCAGACCGCGACCGCGGACCTGGGCAATGCCGCCTGCGTGCGGATGCCGCGGCCGGCGCGCTACCGCGAGCTCGCGAAGGCGCTCGCCGAGGCCGAGGCGCTCGCGGCGCGGCCGTACGACGTGCCGCCGATCTTCTCGACGTTCCGCCCGAGCGGCTGCTCCTCGGCGATCCGCGCCGTGCACCGGCTCATCGAGCAGGTGGCACCCTACGACACGAACGTGCTGGTGCTCGGTGAGTCCGGCACCGGCAAGGAAATGGTCGCGCGCCACGTGCACGAGCTCTCGCCGCGCGCCGGCAAGCCCTTCGTGCCCGTCAACTGCGGTGCGATCCCCTCGGAGCTCCTCGAGAGCGAGCTCTTCGGCCACGAGAAGGGTGCGTTCACCGGAGCGCTGAGCGCGCGCATCGGCCGCTTCGAGCTCGCCGGCGGCGGCACGCTGTTCCTCGACGAGATCGGCGACATGAGCCTGCACATGCAGGTGAAGCTCTTGCGCGTGCTGCAGGAACGCACGTTCGAGCGCGTCGGCGGCAACCGCACGCTGAAGGCGGACGTGCGCATCATCGCCGCGACGCACCGCGACCTCGAGGCCGCGATCGCCGCCGGGCAGTTCCGCGAGGACCTCTACTACCGGCTCAACGTGTTCCCGATCCAGATGCCGCGCGTCGCCGACCGCATCGAGGATCTCCCGGCGCTGACCGAGCAGCTGCTCGCGCGGATCGAGCACCTGACCGGCGGGCGCATCGCGCTCAGCGAGGACGCGCTCGCCGCGCTCGCCGCCTATCGCTGGCCGGGGAACGTGCGCGAGCTCGCGAACCTGCTGGAGCGGCTCGTGATCCTGCACGGCGGCGGCCTCGTCGAAGTCGACGACCTGCCGGAACGCTACCGGCCCGTCGAGCGCCCGGGCGCGCGCGCCACGCGCCCCGAGCCGCTGCCGGAGGAGGGCTTCGACCTCAAGGAGCACCTGACGCAGCTCGAGCAGCGCTTCATCCGCGAGGCGCTCGCGCGCGCCGGCGGCACGATCGCGGGCGCCGCGCGGCTGCTCGGCATGCAGCGCACGACGCTCGTCGAGAAGCTCAAGAAGTACCGCCTCGCCGTCGCCGACGTCGCCTGAGGGGCGTCGAGAACTCGACGCCGGCGCCGGCGCCGGCGGCCGACCGGCCGTCGGGAAATTGACGACAGCGCGGGACGCCAATCGTAAGCGGCTGATTTCAAAGGCCGCCGGGCGGCGGCATGGAACTTGCTCTGACCTGTCCGGGTTGGTGTCTCCGGAAGTCCATGATGGCAACGGCACTCGCACGGGAAGAGCTCACTGAGGCCTTTCAGACCTTCACCGAGCTGTCGGGCGCGCTCGAGCAGTCGTATCGCGAGCTCGAGGCGCAGGTCGCACGGCTGAATGGCGAGCTCGCTGAAGCGCGCATCGAGCGCGTGCGCCAGGAGCGGCTCGCGACGCTCGGCGAGATGGCGGCACGGCTGGCGCACGACGTGCGCACGCCGCTCGCCGCGGCGCTCCTCTATGCCTCGCGGCTCGGGCTCGACGGCGTCAGCGACGCCGACCGGCGCGACATCGCCGGCAAGATCGTCGCGCGTCTCAAGCACCTCGAGCGGCTGGTCGCCGACATGCTCGCGTTCGCGCGCGGCAGCGGCGTGCGCCTCGTGCGCTGCGACGTGGGCGCGCTCCTCGAGAGCACGGCGCAGAGCCTCGCCTCGCGCCTCGGCCCCCGCGCGCGGCTGACGATCAGCACGCTCGCGCCCGGGCTCGCGGTGCTCGGCAACGCCGAGGCCCTGGTCGGCGCGCTCGTCAACCTCGCCAACAACGCGCTCGACGCGGTCGCCGACGGCGACGCGCGCGTCGAGATCGAGGCCCGCGCCGTCGACGGCCGGGCCGCCATCCGCGTGCGCGACAACGGACCCGGCGTGCCGGCCGAGCTGCGCGCGCGCATCTTCGATCCGTTCTTCACCACGCGTCCGACCGGCACCGGGCTCGGGCTCGCCGTCGTCAAGTCCGTCGCGATCGCCCACGGCGGCACGGTGCGCCTCGAGGAGGGCGGGCAGGGCGCCTGCTTCGCGCTCGAGCTGCCGGCGCTCGGAGCCGACGCATGAACGCCGTCGCCCTGCCGCTCCCGCCGACTGCGGTGCTCGACGGCGCGCCACGCCACGTGCTGGTGGCCGAGGACGACGCGGCGCTGCGCGAGGCGCTCGTCGACACGCTGCGCTTCGCGGGCTGCCGCGTCACCGCGGTCGCCGACGGCGCCCAGGCGCTGGCGGCGCTCGAGAGCGAGCGCCCGGGCCTCGTGCTCACCGACGTGCAGATGACGCCGGTCGACGGCCACGAGCTGCTGCAGCGCGTGCGCACCCGCTGGCCCGAGGTGCCGGTGGTGCTGATCACCGCCTACGGCACCATCGAGCGCGCGGTCGCCGCGATGCGCGACGGCGCCGCCGACTACATCGTCAAGCCCTTCGAGGCCGACGCACTGATCAACCTGGTCGCGCGCCTCGGGCGCGCCGACGAGACGGGCGAGGAGACCGACGCGCCGGTCGCCGCCGATCCGCGCTCGCTCGAGACGCTGTCGCTCGCGCGGCGCATCGCCCGCACCGACGTGACGGTGCTGATCACCGGCGAGAGCGGCACCGGCAAGGAGGTGTTCGCGCGCTACCTGCACGACCGCTCGGCGCGAGCCGCGGGCCCGTTCATCGCGATCAACTGCGCGGCGATCCCCGAATCGATGCTCGAGGCGGTGCTGTTCGGGCACGAGAAAGGCGCCTTCACCGGCGCCAGCACCGCGCACACCGGCAAGTTCGAGCAGGCGCAGGGCGGGACGCTGCTGCTCGACGAGATCTCCGAGATGGGCCTGCCGCTGCAGGCCAAGCTGCTGCGCGTGCTGCAGGAGCGGGAGGTCGAGCGCATCGGCGGCAACCGCACGATCAAGCTCGACGTGCGCGTGATCGCGACCAGCAACCGGCAGCTGACCGCGGAGGTCGCCGCCGGCCGCTTCCGCGAGGACCTCTATTACCGCCTGAACGTGATGCCGCTGAAGCTCGCGCCGCTCAGGGAGCGGCCGCTCGACGTGCTGCCGCTCGCCGAGCGGGTGCTCGCGCGCCTCGCCCAGCCCGGGCAGCCGCCGCTCGCGCTGTCGGGCGCCGCGGCCGAGCGCCTGAAGCGCCACGGCTGGCCGGGCAACGTCCGCGAGCTCGACAACGTGATGCAGCGCGCCGCGGTGCTCGCCGGCGGCGCGACGCTGAATCCCGAGGACATCGTGTTCGAGTCGGAGCCCGAGGCGCCG
>Ga0335069_10010040_pt1 | contig 13450 bp, 12 predicted proteins | sample Lox_Sample_11_FD_206714 | JGI IMG/M metagenome (GOLD analysis project Ga0335069, IMG submission 206714) | Soil microbial communities from Loxahatchee National Wildlife Refuge, Florida, United States - Lox_Sample_1.1 | ecosystem: Environmental > Terrestrial > Soil > Wetlands | place: USA... | reverse complement strand
CACCCGCGCCCGCTCGCCCGCCCGCGGGTGTGCAGCGGCGCGCTCATCGGCGGCGAGCCGATCGGCCCGCTCGCGCAGGGCGGCGCGCGGCACCTGGGTCAGCGCCCGGGTGAGGCGCGCCTCGAAGCGCTGTGCGCGCCCGGTCCAGGCCGCGCACTCGGCGCAGCTCGCGAGGTGCGCCGCCAGCTCCGGGCTCGTGGCGCCGGGCTGCGCGAGCAACGCACGACGATAGGCCGCGCAGTCGATCATTCGTCCGGATCTCCGCTCGTGTCCTCGCCGCAGAGCGCACGCAGCTGGCGGCGCGCCCGAAACAGCCGCGTCAGTACCGCCGCCGGCGTGAGCTCGAGCTCGGCGGCGATCTCGGCGGTCGAGTAGCCCATCAGCACTTGCAGCACCAGCGGCTCGCGATAATCGTCCGGGAGCTTGAAGAGCGCGGCGCGCAGCTCCTCGAGCTCAGGATCGTCGACCTGAGCGAGCGCCGGCTCCTCGCCCGCCACCAGCTCGTCGATGTCGACGGTCGCGAGCCGCTTGCGCTCGAAGGTACGCAGGTATTCACGCCGGACGATGGTGAGGAACCAGGGTTTGGCGGCGGCCTCGTCCTTGAGCGAGTCCTGCGCCTTCCAGGCGCGCAGCAGGGTCTCCTGCACCAGATCCTCGGCGAGCGTCGCGTCGCGCGCCAGCCAGAATGCGAAGCGCAACAGGTCCGGACGCAGGGTCTGACACAACGTCTGGAACCGCTCGCGCTTCACTGGCTCTGTCTCTGAGGTCTTTGTCGTTGGCTTGGCGGCCGGCGTAGGATAGCGTGTTCGTGCCTCGCGCGCCTCGTCCTGCCGAGGCACGGCGGCCCGCATGTATCGATCGATGGCCAGAGCGGGAGTCACCTGACAGATGACCGGAAGTTTCGCCCCTTCATTTCCAGGAACGCGCCTGCGGCGCATGCGTCGCGACGAGTTCTCGCGCCGTCTGATGCGCGAGACGCAGCTCACGGTCGATGCGCTCATCCAGCCGCTGTTCGTGGTCGAGGGTCGCCGCCAGCGCATTGCGGTGCCGAGCATGCCGGGCGTCGAGCGGCTGTCGGTCGACGAGCTGGTGCGCGAGTGCGAGACGCTGGCGCGGCTCAGGATCCCGGCGATCGCGCTCTTTCCGGTGATCCCGCCGGAGAAGAAATCGCTGGATGCGCGCGAGGCCTGGAATGCCGAGGGCATCGCCCAGCAGGCGGTGCGCGCGGTGAAGCAGGCCTTCCCGCAGCTCGGCGTCATCACCGACGTGGCGCTCGATCCGTTCACGACCCACGGCCAGGACGGCATCATCGACGCCTCGGGTTACGTGCAGAACGATCTGACCGTCGAGACCCTGGTGCGCCAGGCGCGCTCGCTCGCCGACGCCGGCGTCGACATGGTGGCGCCCTCGGACATGATGGACGGGCGGATCGGCGCGATCCGCCATTCCCTCGAGAGCGCCGGCCTGGTCCACACCCGCATTCTCGCGTACGCGGCCAAGTACGCCTCGAGCTTCTACGGACCGTTTCGCGATGCGGTCGGCTCCGCCAAGGCGCTCGGCGCGGGCGCCAAGCACACCTACCAGATGGACCCGGCGAATGCCGACGAGGCGCTGCGCGAGGTCGAGCTCGACATCGCCGAGGGCGCGGACATCGTGATGGTGAAGCCGGCGCTGCCCTACCTCGATGTCCTGCAGCGCGTGAAGCAGCGCTTCGGCATGCCGACCTTCGCCTATCAGGTGAGCGGCGAATATTCGATGATCATGGCGGCCGCCGGCAACGGCTGGCTCGAGGAGCGCGCGGTCGCGCTCGAGGCGCTGGTCGCGATCAAGCGCGCCGGCGCCGATGCGATCCTCACCTACTTCGCGCGCCGCGCGGCGGAGTGGCTGCCGGGGTGAGCGCGCCGGATCAGTACGGGGTGATCGGTCATCCCGTGGCCCACAGCTGGTCGCCGTTCGTGCACGGCATGTTCGCGAAGGCGACCGGCCAGAATCTCGTGTATCGGCTGTTCGACGTGACGCCGGAGGACTTCCGGCGCGAGACGCTGCGACTCATCGCCGGCGGCGTGCGCGGCCTCAACGTGACGCTGCCGCACAAGCAGGCCGCCGCGGAGCTCGTCAACGAGCTCACGCCGCGCGCGACGCGCGCTCAGGCCGTCAACACCATCGCCTACTTCGAGGAGCGGCTGCTCGGCGACAACACCGACGGCATCGGTCTGGTGTGCGATCTGGAGAGCAATCTCGCGCTCAAGCTCGAGGGGCGCCGGGTCCTCATACTCGGCGCCGGCGGCGCCACCCGCGGCATCATCGGGCCGCTGCTCGACCGCGACCTCGCCGCGCTCACCGTGGCGAACCGCACCCCCTTCAAGGCACGCAAGCTCGCCGAGGAATTCGCCGGCACGGCCGCGGTGGACGGCTGCACCTTCGCGGAGATCGAAGGACCGCCGTTCGATCTCATCATCAACGCCACCTCCGCCGGCCTGCAGGGCGAGATGCCCGAGCTGCCGGGCGGACTGGTCGACGAGCGCACCGTCTGCTACGACCTGGCCTACGGCCGCGGCCACACGCCGTTCACCCGCTGGGCGCAGGCGCACAACGCGGCCCGCATCCGCAAAGGCTGGGGCATGCTGGTCGAGCAGGCGGCGGAATCGTTTCTGCTGTGGCGCGGCATCCGGCCCGCGACCGAGCCGGTGCTCGAGGCGCTCGCGCAGCAGCTGTGAAGCGGTGCGCGCGCCGCGCCTAGCGCATCGTCACCAGCTCTTCGGCGCTCGTCGGATGGATCGCGACCGTGTCGTCGAAGTCGCGCTTGGTGGCGCCCATGCGCAGCGCCACGGCAAAACCCTGCAGCATCTCGTCGGCGCCCTCACCGATGATGTGGCAGCCGACGATGCGCTCCTCCGGTCCGAGACACACGAGCTTCATGTCGGTGCGGCTCTTGCGGGTCAGCACGGCGTGGTACATCGGAATGAAATCCGCGACGTACGCGCGCACCGCATCGCCGTGCAGCCGCCGCGCCTCGCTTTCCGTGAGGCCGACGGTGCCGATGGGCGGATGCGTGAACACGACGGTCGGAATGTTCTCGTAATCGAGCTTGCGGCCGCTGCGGCCGCCGAACAACCGGTCGGCGAGGCGCCGTCCGGCGGCGATCGCCACCGGGGTGAGCGCGGCGCGCCCGGTCACATCGCCGATGGCGTGCACGCCCTCGACGGCGGTGTCCTGGTAGGCATCGGTGTCGATGAAGCCGGACGCGCCGACGCGCAGCCCCGCCGCCTTAAGGTCGAGATCCGCGGTGCGCGCGTGCCGCCCGACCGCCCACAGCAGCGTCTCGAAGCCGCCGAACTCGCGGCCGTCGGCGGCAATCAGCGTCTTGTGCTGCGCCTCGGCGCGCAGCGCCGCGGGCACCACGCGCGCATGGATGCGGATGCCGGCGGCCAACAGCTCGCGCTCCAGCGACTTGCCCAGCATGACGTCGAACTGGCCGAGCAGCCGGTCGCGCCGGATGAACAGGTCGACCTCGCTGCCGAGCTCGCGAAACGCGCTCGCGAGCTCACAGGCGATGTAACCGCTGCCGACCACCGCGACGCGCACCGGGCGCTGCTCGAGCTCGAAGAAGCCGTCGGAGGTGATGCCGAGCTGCGCGCCCGGGACCTCCGGCACGGTCGGCTCGCCGCCGGTCGCGATGACGATGTGCCGGGCGCGCAGCCGCTCGGTGCCGACCACCACGGTGTGCGCATCGGCGAAGCGCGCGCGACCGGCGATGGTGCGCACGCCCTTGGCGGCGAGGTTCTTCGCATAGATGGCGTTGAGCCGCGCGACGTAGGCGTCGCGGCTGCGCTTGAGATGGCCCCAATCATGTCGCGCCGCCCCGGCCGCGCCGGCGGCGATCTCGAAGCCGTAGCCCGGCGCATCGGCAAGCGCGAGCGCGACGCCCGCGGCATTGAACATGACCTTCTTCGGCACGCAGCCGACGTTCACGCAGGTGCCGCCCAGGCGCCCTGACTCCACCAGCGCGGTGCGTGCACCGTACTCGGCGGCACGCTGCGCACAGGCGAGCCCGCCGCTGCCGCCGCCGATGCACACGAGATCGAATGCTTCGTTCGACACTGTGAACTCCGTTCCGGCGAACCGCCGGGTCGCCATCATATACTCGAGCGCGGCTCACCTTCAGGATCGAGGTGTCGACGTGATCGCGCTCATCGTCCTCGCGGCGCTCATCGCCCTGCTCGCCGTGTACGCGGTGGGCATCTACAACGGCCTCGTCGCCCTGCGCGAGAACATCCGCGTCGCCTGGGCCAATCTGGACGTGCTCCTGAAGCAGCGTCACGACGAGCTGCCGAAGCTCATCGAGACCTGCAAGCGCTACATGCAGTTCGAGCAGGAAACCCTCGAGAAGGTGATGCGCGCGCGCGCCGCGGTCTCCGAGGCGAGCGCCGCCGGCAACGTCGGCGCGGTCGGCGCCGCCGAGCAGGCGCTGCGCGCCGGCGTCACCCGGCTGTTCGCGGTGGCGGAGAGCTATCCGCAGCTCAAGTCCGACGAGACCTTCCGCGAGCTGCAGGCGCGCATCAGCGCGCTCGAGGAGTCGATCGCCGACCGGCGCGAGCTCTACAACGACCAGGTCAATCTCAACAACATCCGCATCGCGACCTTTCCCGACGCGCTCATCGCCCGGCAGTTCGGCTTCGCGGCGGCGCGCCTGCTCGAGTTCGCGAGCGAGGAGAAGGCGGACGTCGACGTCGGGGCGCTGTTCCGCGCCTGACGGCGCACGCGCATGACCGATCCCGGCGCCCTGAAGCACGCCCCGCTGCTGGGGATCCTCGGGCTCGCGACGCTCTACGCGCTCTGGTATGCCTTGCGCTCCTGGCGCCAGAACCGCCTGGTCGCCGACACCCCCACCTCGCGCATCCGCTCGGCGGCGCAAGGTTATGTCGAGCTGCTGGGCCGTGGCACGCTGCCCGCCGGGCACGAGAACCGCGCCCCCCTCACCGGCCGCCCTTGCACCTGGTGGCGCTACGAGATCGCCGAGCAGCGCGGCAGCGGCCGCTCGCGCCGCTGGAGCACGGTCGATCGCGGCGAGAGCGAGATCCCCTTCCTGCTCGACGACGGCACCGGCCGCTGTCTGGTGGACCCCCGCGGAGCGCGCGTCTTCCCCTCCCAGAAGGAGGTCTGGTACGGCGACAGTGCCTGGCCCGAGGTGCGCCTGCCGAAGGGCAGCGGACTGCTCGGCCGCACGGTCGATGCCCTGCTCTCCGGCGGCCGCTATCGCTACACCGAATACCGCATGGCCCCGGACGAGCTCGTGTGCGCGCTCGGCGCGTACCACAGTGTACGGGGCGATGGTCTCGAGCGCCCGGACGAGGCGGTCGCCGCGCTACTGCGGCGCTGGAAGCAGGACCAGGCGACGCTGCTGGCGCGCTTCGACAGCGACCACGACGGGCGCATCGACGCGAGCGAGTGGGAGGCGGCGCGCGCCGCGGCGCGCCGCGAAGTGGTCGAGAGCCTGCTCACGCCGGCGGCGTCCGGAGCGCAGGCAAGCGCGCCCGGCACCGACGGCGGCGCGCTCGCGCTGCTCGCCGAGCCGACGGACGGACGCGCCTTCCTGCTCGCCGCCTCGGACGGCCGCTCGCTCGCGGTGCGCCTGCGCCACCAGGCACTGACGGGACTCGCCGGGGCGCTCGCCGCGAGCGCCGCGCTCATCTGGCTGACGCGCAGCCCCTGAGCGCAGCGACGCGGGTGCGTGCCGGCGCGCCCGCGCGCGCTAGACTCTGACCATGGACAACCCGCTGCTGTGCTTCGACGACCTGCCGGCCTTCGATCGGATCGAGGCCGCCCACGCGCGCCCGGCGCTCGAGCGCGTCCTCGAGGAGAATCGACGTCGCCTCGCCGAGCTCACCGCGCAGACCAGCCCGACGTTCGAGTCGCTGGTGGTACCGGTCGAGGAGCTCGCTTATCGCCTGAGCCGGGTCTGGAGTCCGATCGGACATCTGAACGCCGTCGCCAATACGGAGGAGCTGCGCAGCGCCTATAACGAGTGCGTGCCGCTGATCACGGCCTATCAGGCCGAGCTCGGCCAGAACTCCGCGCTCGCGGCCGCCTACGCCGCGATCCTGCAACGCGAGGGCGCAAGCCTCGACGCCGCACAGCGCCGGCTGCTCGAGAATGCGCTGCGCGACTTTCGCCTCGCCGGTGTCGACCTGCCGCCCGATCGCAAGGCGCGCTATCGCGAGGTGGTGCAGCGCCTGGCGCAGCTCGCCACCAAGTTCTCCGAGAACGTGCTCGATGCGGCGCGCGACTATCAGCGCATCGTCACCGACGGCGCCGAGCTTGAGGGCCTGCCGGCAACCGCGCTCGAGCGCGCGCAGGCGAATGCGCGCGAGGCGAACCGCAGCGGCTGGCTGCTGAAGCTCGATCAGCCGACGTACACCACCGTCATGACGAGTGCCGCGCACGAGCCGCTGCGCCGCGACATCTACGAGGCCTGGGTGACCCGGGCGTCCGAGATCGGCCCATCCGCGGGCCGCTACGACAACAATCCCCTGATCGCGCAGATCCTGCCGCTGCGGCATGAGCTCGCGCAGATCCTCGGGTATCCGAGCTTCGCCCACTACGCGCTCGCCACGCGCATGGCGCGCACGCCCGAGCAGGTGCTCGAATTCCTCGAGGACCTGGCCCGGCGCTGTCTGCCGGCCGCGCGCCAGGAGCTCGCGGCGCTCGAGGAATTCGCCGGCCGCCCGCTGAGCGCCTGGGACGTGGCGTATTTCGGCGAGCGCCTGCAGGAGCACCGCTTCAAAGTCTCGCAGGAGGCGCTGCGTCCCTATTTCCCGCTGCCGAAGGTGCTCGAGGGTCTGTTCACCATCACCCGGCGCCTCTATGGCATCGAGGTTCGCGAGCGGGCGGGCGTCGTCACCTGGCACGCCTCGGTGCGCTACTACGATCTGCTCGATGCCGGCGGTACGCCGGTCGCGGGCTTCTATCTCGACCCGTACGCCCGCCCCGAGAAGCGCAGCGGCGCCTGGATGGACGAGGCCGTGATCGCCCGCTCGTTGCCCTCCGGGCGCTCGCTGCCGGTGGCGCAGCTGGTCTGCAATTTCACCGCGCCGGTCGGCCGGGCGCCCTCGCTGCTGACGCACGACGAGGTGATCACGCTGTTCCACGAGTTCGGGCACGGCCTGCACCACATGCTGACGCGGGTCGACTATCCGAGCATCGCCGGCATCAACGGCGTCGCCTGGGACGCGGTCGAGCTGCCGAGCCAGTTCATGGAGAACTTCGTGTGGCGTCCGGAGGTGCTGCCGCTCATCTCGGCGCACATCGACACCGGTGCCCCGCTGCCCGCCGACCTGCTGGCGCGGCTGCTCGGCACGCGCACCTTCAACGCGGCGCTCGACACCATGCGCCAGATCGAGCTTGCGACCTTCGACTTCGAGCTGCACGCGCACTTCAATCCGGTGATGGGCCCGCGCGTCGCCGAGACCCTGGCGAGCGTACGCCGGCGCGTCGCGGTGGTGCCGGTGGCTCCCTTCAACCGGCTGCAGACCAGCTTCGCGCACATCTTCGCCGGCGGCTATGCCGCCGGCTACTACAGCTACAAGTGGGCGGAGGTGCTCGCCGCCGATGCGTTCGACGCCTTCGACCAGGCCGGCGTGTTCGACAGCGCCACCGCCGCGCGCTTCCGCGACGCCATCCTGGCGCGCGGCGGCAGCGTCGATCCGATGGAAGCGTTCGTGCGCTTTCGCGGGCGGCCTCCGGACGTGCGCCCGCTGCTCAAGCAGACGGGTATCGCGGCATGAGCGCGCTCTGAAGGCCATGCGACGCCTGACCGCGCTCACCGGCTTGCTGATCGGCGGCGCGGCCGGCGGCGCGGCGGCCGGCACCGCTTACGTGACCGACGATCTCGTCCTCGGCGTCTATGCCGAGCCGAACGGCGCGGGCGCGCGCCTCGCGACGCTGCACTCGGGCGCGAGCGTCGAGACGCTCAGCGGCGGCGGCGAGGCCGCGGAATACACCCAGGTACGGCTCGCCGACGGGCGCAGCGGCTGGGTGAAGAGCACCTATCTCACCGCGCGCGTTCCCGCCCAGGTGCGCGTCAAGCAGCTCGAGGACGAGCTCGATCGCAGCCGCGCCACGACCCCGGAGCTCGCCGCGGCGGCCGCGCGCAGCGAGCTCGAGTCCTTGCGGCGCGCGCTCGCCGACCGGGACGGGGAGCTCGCCGCGCTGCGCGCCACCGGCGCGAGCCCGCAGGCACGCCCGATGCATGGCGCGCGCCCGACGGGGTGGATCCTCGCGCTTTGCGCCGCGCTGCTCGGGGGATTTGCCGCCGGTTACGCGACCCTGGCGCGGCGCATTAGACGTAAGTACGGGGGCCTCAGGATTTATTGACACATCGGGGCTGCGAGGTGAAACGGAGAACCGTGCACGTGGCGGCGGTGAGGGGCCCTGGAATAAAATCCCACGATGTTCGACCTGCGACGCAACGACTACGACGTCACCAACACCGTGCAGGTGAGCGCCACCCGGGCCGTCACCGACGCCGTCCGCGAGCTGTTCACGAGCACCTGGCCGGGCGAGTCCTTCAATCGCGTGGCGGTGGCGTTCGAGGAATTCGAGCGCTTGTTCAGCGGGCGCATGCCCGGCTACCACGGCGTCGACACGGTCTACCACGACCGCCAGCACTCGCTCGACATGACCCTCGCGATGGCCCGTCTGCTCGTCGGCCACGAGCGCAGCGTCGAGCCCGCCGAGCGCTTCGGTGCGGAGCGCGCGGTGATGGCGCTCGTCACCTCGCTGTTCCACGATGCGGGCTACATCCGCGAGCACGACGATCACAAGCACCGTAACGGCGCCGAGTTCACGCTCTATCACGTCACGCGCAGCGCGCGCTTCCTGGCGCGCTTCCTGCCGACGCTCGGCATGGAGTCGTGGGTGCCGGTGTCGACGCGCATCGTCCACTTCACCGGCTACGAGATCAAGCTGAGCCAGATCCAGCTCGCCGATGCGCGCGATCGGCGGCTCGGACACCTGCTCGGCACCGCCGATCTGATCGCGCAGATGGCCGATCGCTGCTATCTCGAGAAGTGCCGCGACCGGCTGTATCCGGAGTTCGTGCTGGGCGGCATCGCGGCGGCACCCGGGGCGGACGGCTCGTTGCTCGTGCGTTACAGCTCGGGGCTCGATCTGCTGCGCCAGACGCCGCAGTTCGTGCGCGAGACCCGCACGCAGCGCCTCGAGGGCGAGTTCGAGCATGCTTACCGCTACGTCGAGCCGCTGTTTGCCGGGCGCAACCCCTATCTCAAGGCGGTCGACCGCAACGTGGCCTATCTACAACGGGTGCTGCGCGCCGAGCGCTGGCCGCTGCTGCGCCGGAATCCGCCGCTGTTCACCTGGCAGGACAATCTGCTCGGGCAAGTGCGCGGCCTGATGGTCGATCACCTGAAGACGATCTGGGCCTGACGTTCGCGGGTCCCCTCCCCGGGGCCCGGCGCACCTTGCACCCCCAAGGACCCTCGCACCCTCAAGGACCATCGATGCGCGCCACGTAGCGCGCGTGCAGCTCCGGCAGGTGCGCGAGCACGTGCTCGGTGCCGGCGAGGCGGGCGTTTTCCAGCGCCGCGCGCAACAGCGGCAGCGACAGCCGCCGGCGCGCCGGCTCCGACACCGGTGCGAACGACAGATGCCAGGGCTCGGGCTGCACGCCCGAGCGCACCCCGCGATAGGGACGGAAGAAGCCGAAGCGCGCGGCGTTGCGCTCCAGCCAGTGCTCGAGCCGGCCGAACGGCCCGTCCGGCGCGAATTCCGCCCGGGTGAGGGCCACCCGGTAGCCCGCCGGCAGGGCGGCGCGGTCGATGACGTCGAGATCGCTGCCCCAATGATGCCGGCTCGCCCCGGGCAGCGCCGACCAGCACAGAATCGCCTCGAGGCGCTCGAGCGGCTCGAGACGGGCCGCATCGAGGGGCCGTCCGTCGGCATCGAGCAGCGGCGTCTGCCCGAGCCATTTGGCGTTCCAGATCGCGAGCTGGCGCTCGAAATCGCGAAACGCGCTCACCGCCTCGAGCTCGATGCCCTCGAGGCGCGCGGCCTGTGCGAGCCGCTCGAAGGGCAGCGCAGCGTGCCGGTGCAGGCGCGCGGCACCCGCCACGGCGGGTCCAAGATGCGTGCACGTCCGGCCCGTCAGCTCCTCGGGGCTCACGAGGCCTCGCGCGCCGCCGCGAGCTCGACCACGCGGTCGATGATCTCGATGTAGGTCTCGACGTCCTGCGCACCGGCCAGCGTGTATTGCCGGTCGAAGAGGAACGTGGGCACGCCCTTGATGCCGATGACGCCGGCATGCCGTTGCGCGGCGACGATGCCGTCCTGGCCCGCTCGCAGCACGACCGCGGCGCGCGTGTCGTGCTCCTCGAGTCCGGCCTCGACGCCGATGCGCACCAGCTCCTCGACCTCGCCGATGTCGCGGCCCTCCTCGAAGTAGCCTTGCATCACCCGCTCGACCACTTCCGACTGCACTCCGCGGCGCGCCGCGTGGGCAATGAGCAGGTGCGAGCGGCGGGTGTTGGGCACGCGCTCGATACGCGGGAAATCGAACAGGATGCCGACGGCGCGCCCCGCCGCGGCGAGCCCCTCGTCCAGCTCCGCGACGCGCGTCGGATCGCCGAGGCCGGCGAGGTGCTGCGTCCGTTCGATGCCCTCGACCGGCAGATCCGGGTTGAGCTCGAAGGGGCGCCAGACGATCAGCGGCTCGTACTGCGGGCGCGCCTCGAGCGCAAGCTCGAAGCGCCGCTTGCCCAGGTAGCACCAGGGGCAGACGGTGTCGAAGAAGATGTCCACACGCGTGCTCATGCGCGTGCGGATTGTACCCGGGCTCTTATGGGTCGCGGTGTGAACGAGTATCATTCGTGGATGCCACACAGCCTCAAGGCGCGGTATTTGCTCATCGCCCTGGCGGCCGGCGCGGCGCTCGCGGTGCTGGTCGGCGGCTTTGCCTACTACCAGCACCGCCTCGATTCGGCGCATCTCGATCGTCTTACCACCGCGGCGGTCGAGCAGAAGCTCGAGAGCGAGCTCGAGGCGCGCGGTCGAAGTGTGAGCGGGGTCACCGGGGCGCTGCTCGAACCGGCACTCGCGCCGGGCCACACCAGCGAGGTGGCCGCGATCGCCGGCCGGCTGCTCGAGGAGCGCGACGTCGAGCGCGTCGAGGTGACCGATGCGCGCGGCGAGGTGCTCTACTCGGGCTCCAACCCCGGGGTGCGCAGCAGCGCGCGCGGCCCGATGATCATCGACACCACCATCGGCGCGCGCGCCGGCAAGCTCGAGATCTGGCTGAGCCGGGCGCCCATCGACGATGCGCTGGCCGGCATCTCGGCGCAGCTTGAGCACCAGCAGGGCACCGGCGCCGCCCGCCTCACCGGTTTCGTGGCGACCATCACGCTGTGCCTGGTCGGGCTCGGAGTGCTGCTCGCCTGGTTCATCGCGCGCCGCTTCGGCCGCTCGATCGCGCTGCTGATCAAGTCGGCCGACCGCATCGGCGAGGGCGATTACACCGGACCTTTGAACCTCGCCGGCCGCGACGAGCTCAAGGGCCTGCAGCAGGCACTCGAGCGCATGCGCCAGCGGCTGTGCGAGACCGCCGTCACGCGCAACTATCTCGACACGGTGCTCAACAGCCTCTCCGACTCGGTGCTGGTCACCGGCACCGACGGCGCGATCAAGAGCTGCAACGAGGCGACCTGCCGGCTGCTCGGCTACTCGCAGAGCGAGCTGATCGGCCGGCCGCTGCTCGAGCTCATCGACGCCGAGCACCGCGGGGCCTTCGACCCGGCGGGCGCCGCCGAGGCGCGCGAGACGGTGCTGCGCACCGCGAGCGGCCAGACCATCCCGGTGTCGATCGCCTCCTCGGCGATCTCGACCCCGGATCCGCAGTTCCAGGGCACGATCTACGTCGCCCGCAACATCACCGAGCGCAAGCGCGCGGAGCGGCGCATCCGCTACCTGGCCCGCTACGACACGCTCACCAAGATGCCGAACCGCATGCAGTTCCAGCATCTGCTGCAGCAGGCGATCGCGCGCGCGCGCCGCTCGCAGCGCTCGCTCGCGCTCCTGTACCTCGACCTCGATCGTTTCAAGGAGGTGAACGACACCTTCGGCCACGCCGCCGGGGATCGCACGCTCGAGATCCTGTCCGAGCGCCTCACCCGCAACCTGCCCAAGGACACCGTCATCGGGCGACTCGCGGGCGATGAATTTGCGCTGTTCGTCGACGACCTGCCGCTCGATCTCGACAACCGCGCCGCTCTCGGCACCCTCGCGCGCACCCTGCTCGACGAGATCAGCCGCACCTTCCATGTGAGCCAGCAGGAGGTGTATTTGACCGCGAGCGTCGGCATCGCGATCTGCCCGTACGATGCGGAAAACGTCATCGACCTGATCCGCAACGCCGACGCCGCCATGTATCACTCGAAGCAGAACGGCGGCAACACCTACGCCTTCTACGCGCCGCAGATGAACGCCGCCGCGGTCGAGCGGCTGATGCTAAAGAGCAAGCTGCGCCGCGCGCTCGAGCGCAGCGAGCTCGTGATCCTCTATCAGCCGAAGGTGGACCTGCGCGACGGGCGCGTGGTGGGTGCCGAGGCGCTGTTGCGCTGGCGTCTGCCGGGCCACGGCGACATCCCACCGTCGCGCTTCATTCCGCTCGCCGAGGAGTCGAGCCTGATCCTCGACATCGGCGACTGGGTGCTCGACCGGGTGTGCTCGGACTTTCGCGACTGGCAGCGCACCGTCGCCCACCCGGGCCGCATCGCCATCAACCTCTCGCTGCGCCAGCTCAAGCAGGCGAGCTTCATCGCGCGCTGTCGCAGCGTGTTCCGCCGTCACGGCGTGCCGCCCACCTGCTTCGAGCTCGAGGTGACCGAGACCACCCTGATGACCGATCCGAAGCGCACCATCGGACTGCTGCACGAGCTGCACGCGATGGGCTTGCATCTCGCCATCGACGATTTCGGCACCGGCTACTCCTCGCTTTCGGCCCTGCAGCAGTTTCCGATCGGCACGCTGAAGATCGACCAGTCCTTCGTACGCGACGTCGCGACCGACGCCAACGATGCGACCCTGGTGCGCACCATCATCGACATGGGCAAGAGCCTCGGCCTCGAGGTGATCGCCGAAGGTGTCGAGGCGCCCGAGCAGCTCGCCTTCCTGCGCCGCCATGGCTGCTTCTTTGCCCAGGGCCGCCTGTTCGGCGAGGCGCTCGAGGCGCGCGCCCTGCTCGGCCTGCTCGCGACCCAGCAGGCCGGGGTGCCGCACTTCGCGACCCTGTGCTCGAGCGAGGCACTGCGCGCCTGACATGACCGGGCGACGACCGCACAGCGATCGCGCCGGCTGAGCGGTCCGCCGATGCGCACGCGCGGCGCGCCCGCTCTGGCACACTCCTCGTCACGCATCGCCAGACGGGCGCGAGCATGAGCCA
>Ga0335069_10010039_pt1 | contig 13451 bp, 22 predicted proteins | sample Lox_Sample_11_FD_206714 | JGI IMG/M metagenome (GOLD analysis project Ga0335069, IMG submission 206714) | Soil microbial communities from Loxahatchee National Wildlife Refuge, Florida, United States - Lox_Sample_1.1 | ecosystem: Environmental > Terrestrial > Soil > Wetlands | place: USA... | reverse complement strand
GCGTTTTCCACGCGCTCGCGATCGTCGCGTCCGTTCCCACCGGGATCTTGTCGCCGGCCGGGTTGTCGGTGCCGCCAGGCTGAATGCCCGTGAGCGCTTGCGCGCGCTCGAGCGCCGCACGCGCGGCTTGTTCGATGATCTCGATCTCGTCCGAAAGCGTCCAGTCCGGCCCGGCGCCGATGCTCGAGGACGAACCGCCGGCAAGGCGATCCATCGCGAGACGGTAATACCCGAGTCCGAGATCGGCGCTCACAACTCGCGGCCTCCGAGGATTGCGCCCAACTTTTCCTTGCAGTCCACGCAGAGATCGATCCGCGTTTGCTGCCACGCGGGCGGCGTCGTCGCCGGCGCGCGGTGCATGATCGTGCCGCTGATCCAGCCCGACGGCGGTTCGTTGGCAGCGGTCTGCTGGACGTCCGCCACCGCCTTGCATCCGTCGCACTCGAACCGCAGTTTACGCATGTATTACCGTTACCCTTTCTCATAGTGCCAGTTGAAAAGAGGCGGTGAAGTTCTGATCGAGCATCCCGCCGTCCGTGTTGACGATCTCGTATTGCAGGGCGTTGCCCGGCACGTTGATCGTCGGTGACTTTGTTAGGTCCGGGATGTCGACGCGGCCGATCTCTCCGCCGACACCGATAAAGACGACCCGCGCGGACGTCGGTGTCACGCCTCCGAACGCCTCCGCCCAAAGCGTCAACGTTTGCGCGAAGGGAGGGATCCACGACGTCACACTCGCCGTCGGTGCGAGATCCGCCGTGCGCGGCGCGGTGAAGGTGGGATTGCTATTACGGGTGGACGCCGGACCGATCGAAGCGTTCACGTCGCACGGTGCGAGGACGTTCGCCGGCAGAACATCGACCGTCACGTTTTGCGCGTGCAGTGGGATGGTAATACCGTGCGCGCAATCAAGCCACACTTGGTGCGCGTTCACTTCGCCCGATCCCCACGTGACGAGAAACCACCCGGCGATCTTGGAGTCTGCGAAAGGTGGGATGCCCGGGGGGATCTCGGCCGGCGTGACGGATAACGACAGTTGAAGATCCATCGCCACCGGGAGGCGAAGATCGAGGACGCGGCTTGTGCGCGCACTGGACGTCGTGACACGGATCGATCGGCCGTACGTCGCGCCTTCGATCGAGTTCAACGGATGTGCGCCGGCGTGGTGTCGCATCACTAGCACCATGGCGAGCGGTAATACCGCCGCGCGAAAGCCTCTCACTTGCCGGACCGCATCCACTCGAGCGCACGTTCGTACGCCGCGAAACCGCCGCGACGCTGAGCGGCCGGCGAAAGGCCGCTCGTGTCCTCCGTGATCCAGCCGTCACCGCCGGCGACGGCCGCCGGCTTCGTGTCCGCCTTCGCCGCGTTCGGTGACTCGCCGCGCGCCTCGAGGATCTTCGCGGCCTGCTGGATGTTCGCAAGCGCGGCTTGCGCTTTCGGATCGCCCGCCGCCGCGTCCGCCTTCACCGCCGCGACCTTGGCTTTCGCCGCGTCGTTCCCGGCCTTCAAGGCGTTCAGCACCTTCACCGACGCGACGATCTCCGGCGGATAGAGCGCGTTGAACACCCCGACGTCGGGCAACTTGATCCACGGTGCGGCGCCGATCTCGTGTTCGCCGCTCACGTGGTAGTCGCGCACGTGCTGGCGCATCGCCTCGAGGATGAGCGTGCAGGCCGGATCCTTTTCGCAGTCCTCGATCATCTTGCGGACGCGAGCGAGGACAACCGGATTGGTAATACCGTGTAACAAGCGCTGCGCGAGCGCCCGCAACTCCGAGTCCTCGAGGACGGCCGGCGCGTCGTCGTCGTCGTCGGGTTCGTCGTCGGTCCCGGCGACGGCATCCGCCGGCGCGTCCGCCGGAGGCGCATCGGCCGGCGCGTCGGCCGGCGGTTCGTCGTCGGCCGGAGGCGGCCCGCCAGTGCCGGCGCCACGCCGGAAGCCCTGCCGGCCGTGCGGCTTGCGGCGCGCGCCAATCTCTTCGCCGGCGACGTCGGCCGGAGGCGTGCCCGCGACGTCCTCTCCGGCGACGTCGGCCGGAGGCGTGCCCGCGACGTCCTCGCCGGCGACGGTAGTACCGTTGACAGGATCCATGCGTTACACCTTTCCCGGCATCCCGAGCGTTCGGGATGGATCTTCGATCTTGAAGGGGCGGCCCTTGTGCATCACGACAGTTGTAGAGATCGCCGGCGCCGGACCCGGGAAGCCGTCGACTCCCTTGCATTGCTCTATCGTAAGATCCTTCCACCGCTTGACGTTTTCCGGCGTGTTGAGGACACCGACAAGCGCGTGCATCATCCGGCCGCCGTCCTCCGGAAAGTAGACCATCGGCCGCGCTTCCACGCCGGCCTTGCCTAGCTCAGCGATGCGCCAACACGCGAAGTCCTCACAGATCCCGCCGCCCACCTCGAGGACTTCCCAAATCGACCACCACGCGCGACGGGGCACCAACACCGTCAGATAGCGCACGCCGCATGCGTACAAAGGGGGGATCGGCTTGCCGCGACTCGCGGAAATGTCGATTTGCGCGAGGTTTTCAGCAACAAGGCCGTTCATCGCGGCGGCCGTCAGGCGCGCGATCTCGCGGGGGTTGTCACCATCGATCACGCGCTCGAGCCGCAACGCCACGTGCCAAGCCTTTCGCCTCGAGCGGTTCACACGCGCGCTCGAGAACGGCGCCGGCCGTTGGTATTACCGACCGGCGCCGCAGAGTCCTCGAGCGGTACCTACTGCGCAGCCGTCTCGCCGACGATCGTCAGGCTGCCGTTGACCGGCGCGCCCGTCGTGTTGAGCACCGACAGGTTGACCGGCTGGTTGGGCTGGATCGTGTCCCAGCCCACGCTGTTGTCGAACGACGTGGGGGCGTACGCCGCGAACGGGAACGCGCCGCTTCCCGCAAGCTGCGACTTCTGAGCGATCAGCGCGTCCTGCACGTACAGGGCGCCCGCCGTCGCCTCCACCGCGATCAGCCGCAGCGGCTTGAAGTACTGCTGAGGCAGCAGCGGGAACACCGTGACGCCCACGGCCCACGCCTGGAGGCCGGTGGAGAGCGGCCGACGGCCGATCACCTTGGGGGGCTCCACGACGGACCCGATCCCAGGCTTCTGCGCGGCCCTGAGCGCCTTCGCCAGCGCCGCGCCCGTCTGCGCGACGTGGTGCGCCTGCGCGTGGTGCCCGTGGTGCCGGAGGCGCCCGATCGCGTCCTCGAGCCCCGAGAGCATTTCCTGCGCGCCGCTGATCTGAAGCGGCGCGTAGCCCGGGCCGGAGAGTTCGTCGTACCCGGCGCCGATCTCGAACCCGGCGACGCTGTACCCGTGCGCCTCGAGGACGTCGCGCGCGGTGTCGACGGACACGTGATCGTCCGAGGACACGAACCCGCCGGCGCGCGTCGGGGGCTCGCTCGCGTGACCGCCGATCGAGGCGGCCGCCGCGAGGATGATGGAAAGACCGTGCATGTTGCCTCCGTGTGATGGTGGCGCGGTATTACCGCGCCGGTTGCGTCGGGCACTCGCGGCACCCGAACGGTTTGTTTTCGTGCGCCTTGACTACTTCTTCGCCGCGTCCTCCTTGGCCTTCGCGGCCGCGCCCATGCCCTGCCCGACGCTCGTCAGGTAGGCGTTGAAGGAGCCGATCCCGATGCGCTCCGCGTGCGTCCCGAGCGCGCCGTCGAGGTACACCCCGGCGAGCAAGCCCGCGACCCCGACCCCGAGATCGAGCGGGACCGGGCCGAGGTGCTTCATGCCCTTCCCCTGCATGTAGCCCATGGTGGCGGCCGTGATGCCGGACTCCGCCGCCATCGCGAACGTCTCGCCCGTCTGCCCGGCGACCTCGCGAAGCGTGCGGTTTCGCCGCTGCTCCGCCATCGCCTTGTTCTTCCACCGCTCCACCGCTGCACTGTCGGCCATCGCTCGAGCCTCCGAAAAAGGGTTTGCCCCGGCCCATCACCGGGGCGGGTAGCCACGAACCCTACAGGACCGCCCGCTTGCTTCGCAAACGCGAAGGCTTGACGGTAATACCGTTCGGTAGTACCGTACGTGTTGCCGGCGGTGTCCGGCTCGAGGCTTGGCGGCCATGACGAAAGCTCAGAAGGCGTTACCCCGATCGCAAAAACACGCTTCCATCACGGGCAGGGTGAACGTGGTGTGTCTCGAATGCGACTGGACACACGACGGCAAGGGCCGGTCACCGCGGGCGCTCAACTCGCGCGCTATGCGTGTCGGCGCGATTCACTCGATCGTGTTCAAGCACGCGATCCGATTCGGGATGCGGATTGAGCCGGTGCGGTCATGAAGATCGTTTACCAACGTGAGTTTGAGTCGAAGTTGTTACTTCCAGGTGACACACTGAAACTTCGCATCGAAGGGACAGGCGCATCGGAGGATCTGGCGGAGGCGGACGCGATCCGCCGGATGCGTGAGTTACTAATCCGGTGTGCGCGTGAGATCGAGTTAGACCTCGAGATCGAGGCCGATCGCCGGCGGTTTCAGATGCCGGTGCCGAACGTGTACCGCGACCGGGACGCGGCGGTGCTTCGCGCTCCGATCATTTGCGAACACTGCGGCCTCGAGGCTCGCGAGTCTGTCTTTATCGATGGCAAGCGCCTTTGCCTCGCGTGCGCTCCGGTGCGCCCATGATCACAAGCGACACGTGCAACTCGTGCGGCACGTCCCTACCGCACGAGGACGTCGGGCACGTTCTGATCGGTTGGCTTGCCGGTGCGCAAGAGAACCGACAGCGCAAAGCGCTCGAGCGCAAGGCGCGTCGGGCCGGCTGTATCGACTGCGGTAATACCGACGAACAAACCGGACACATGGAATGCCCGTATCCCGGGCGTTACTCGGATAGCTGAAATGGTCATCCGGTGGCGACTCTGGATGCACTGGAAGGGCGCGCGGATCGAGCAAGGCGCGGACACGTGGATCGATCCGGCTTTCGCCTTCGAGTTGGCGCGGGAAATTCACTGCGATCGTCGTCTCACGTTCTCAGGGTCCGATGGTGAGCGCAGTTTTACAGGGATGCACGCGAAGGATCTTTGCGACCACGTGCTAGGCGGGATGTTCGGGATCGGCGCGCAACAAGAGGCATCGCGCGCGGTCGAAATGCAGATCAGTCAACAACTCGAGCGAGGACACCGCGAACGGTTGACGCGGTATTACCACCAACGCAGGGGCACGCGCCCCGGGAGAGACGGAACATGAGCAAGCAGCTTGCGTTAGCAGGGATTCCCGAATCGGTGCGCACGGCCACCGGGCACATCCAGAAAGAGCGAAGGCCGGCCGGCGCCGTGTTCACGTTGCGCCTGACGGACGAAACGCGCGGACGTCTCGAGCACCGCATGCTGCTCGCCGGCGGCCCGACGAAGCTAGGGCCGTGGCTTGTGTGGTGCGGCCTCCACTGCCCGATCCCCTCGATCCCGGCGCCGGCGATGGAAACCGAACGCGGCACCGGACCGGCCTCGCACCTCTTGCCGAACGATTGGACGTGGGCCGTCGGTGATGGGCCGATGCCCGGGCAATTGGACTTGCTGCCACTCGATCAACAGGCCGCGATCAAGCGTCGCGACGACACGCTTTCGCAGATCGAGACGTACCGCAAGGATCCCAAGTTGCTCGCGACGTTGAAGGGCGCGCGCTTGCTCGTGTTCCACGGGTTTGCGTTCGGGTCGCAGCCGTGCGGCCTCGAGTCCTGCACGGTGTGCGGGCCGAACCGAAAGGCCGGTAATACCGGTGCGCCGGTCCGCACGCGCCCCGGCATCCGGCCCGAACGTCTGCGGACCGCCGCCGAACGCAGGGCAGATCACGCGAGCAAGGCGAAGTCCTCGAGCAAGGCGAAGTCCTCGAGCAAGGCGAAGTCCTCGAGCAAGCCGAAGTCCTCGAGCAAGGCGAAGTCCTCGAGCAAGCCGAAGTCCTCGAGCAAGGCGAAGTCCTCGAGCAAGGCGTTGCACGCGACGGCTGCGGAGCTCGCGCTTCCCGTGGTGCTCAAGTGAGGCCCCTCGATTTGCTCGTCGGGTTCCTCGTGCGCGGCGCCGTGCGGTTCCTCTTCCGGGTGCTCCTGCCGTTCCTGTTTCTCGTCGCCTCGGTCGTCGTGGGCGACTGGCTGGGGCTGTGGTGAGTCTCGTTTCCTTCAAGGCGCGGAATCACGCGCAGCAAGTGCGCCGCCGCAGCTGCGGGACGCGGCGCAACCATCCCGGCCCGGACGCGTTCACCTGTGAGTGTCCGGCGACGGTGCGCGGGCACTGGCGGCGGCTGCGATGAAGATTGGTTCTCTCTTCTCCGGCATCGGCGGTCTTGAATTGGGGCTCGAGCGCGCCGGGCTCGGGCGGGTCGTTTGGCAGGTCGAACAGAACGCATGGTGCCGAGGCGTGCTCGCGCGTCACTGGCCGGAGGCGATACGCCATGAGGACGTCCGTCAGGTTGGAAGGCAAAATCTCGAGCCGGTCGACGTGGTGTGCGGCGGGTTCCCGTGTCAGGATATATCGTTCGCTGGCAAGGGGGCGGGCCTCGAGGGTGCGCGTTCGGGGCTCTGGTACGAGTACCGCCGCATCGTCGAAGAGCTGCGCCCGCGCGCCGTCGTCGTCGAAAACGTCGCGGCCCTCCGGCGTCGAGGGCTTACCGTTGTTCGCGAAGGTCTGCGCGACCTCGGCTATCGCGTTGTCCCGTGTCCCGTCAGTGCATCCGATGTCGGCGCCCCGCACGGACGAGCCCGCCTCTTCGTCATCGCCTGGCGCCCTCTGGCCGACCCCGGCGGCGTCGAACCCGAACGATGGGGAGGGTCCGGCGACGTGGCTTGCGCGTCGCGAGCGGCTGAGGGCGAAGGGAATCAACGGCAACGGCGCGGGGATGCCGCTCTCCATCGCGACGAAGCTGTGGGCGACGCCAACGGCGCGCGACTGGAAGGACACGGGCGACCTATCGAAGTTGAACGCGCGCCCGGACCGCCCGCCGGACCTCGTGCCGCGACAGGTGCAGGCGGTGGGCGAGGGCACGGACCCGCTCAACCCGTCTTGGGTGGAATGCCTGATGGGATTTCCGCCGGGGTGGACCGCGTGCGACGCGCCGGCTACCGCTGGCCGCTCCCGCAAGGGCTCGCGCAGCACCCGTGGGAGCCGCCGCGAACGGCCCGCGGCGTCGTCGCCCGCGCCGACCGAATCAAGGCGCTCGGAAACGCCGTCGTCCCGCAAGTCGCGGAAGCGGTCGGCTACTTCGTCCGCGACCTCCTTGCCGGCTGACGTCTCGAAAGTAGACTAGCGGAGCGCGAGCGCCGTTCGCGACGTCCGTGGGCGCGTCATCTTCGCGGGTCGGCCCCAGGCGCCGCACCGTCGGCCGTGCTCACGAGCTCGCACCCGTTCGCCTTGCACAGCTCGACGAACGGCGGGACGGCGCACGACGTCGGGTCGTGCCGGTATTACCATCACTTGAGGCTAGCGCGCGTCCTCGAGGACGAATTCGAGTGCATCCGCGAGACGTCGCGCACTCGATGCGTCGAGGGTGAGCGTTGCCGTTTTCGTGCTGATCCCCACCGTCAAGAGGATTGAGCCGTCCGCCTGACGTTGCGCGCGCTCGAGGCGCCCGGTCACGTTCACTATCGGCGGGAAGCGAATGTGTACGGTTGAACCTTCCACGATGCGGACGTCGCGAGGCATTGGCACTCCCTTTACACTGAACGATGGTACAGCCGTCGCCGGCATACGACGCGGCGCGTCGCGACCGGCCGATCACTTTTGTTTCTATCGGTTCCAAGCGTGCCCCTCAGGGGCACGTCCAAAACCCTTGCTAACGGCCTCCGGAGGCCGCCCGTTGCGTTTGGTGCCCGTCGTGCGACCGATGGGGGCACTGACACGGCGCATAGGCGCTCGAGCCTCCGCCGGCCGTCAGCGTCGACCCTCCGCCAACCGTCAAAGTCATGCACGCGCCGGCGTGCGCCGGATGCTGACACGCGGGGCATTGTGCCGCACTGTCGCCGGTGACGTCGGCCGTCGTCGCCGGGCCGGACGGCTTGCCCTCACCCTCAGCGATCGCCGCGCGAAGGGCCGCTCGAGCGCGACACGACGCGCACGCACCACCACAGTTACGCACCCATGCGCCGGATAGGTCGGTAATACCGTTGCACCGCTGGCGTGCGGCGAACATGAGCGCGGCCGCTTCCACCTGCTTTTCGGCCGGCAAACCGACGGCATCGCCTAGAGCTCCGGCAAGCGCGCCCTTCAAGGCCGCGCCCCAAAAATCGCCCGGCATGGTCAATCCTCCGTCGTGAGTTGCGCGACGGCGTTGCCGTCGTCGTCGTCGGTGAGCGTGATCGCGCCTTCCGAGTCCAACGCCTCGAGGACTCCCATCACCCGATCCGCGTCCTCGTAACTCAACGCCTCGATCACCGCCTGCACGGGAATGCGGTTCGTTTGCCGGTGTCGCGCGATGCCTGCAAGCGTGTCGACCACCTTGTCTCTGATCACTTGACTAGCCTCCGGGCCTTCGCGGCCGCCGCTGAAAACGTGTCGTTCCACGTGGTGCCGTCGTCGTATTCCACATCGCGAGGACACGGGCACGACGTCGCCGGCGCGCCCTTCACCTGCTTTCCGGTGTACCCGAGAAAGGCGCCGCAAACAGCATCCTATCGTGCGACGCGTGTCCGCATTGTTCGCAGATCGCCTTGTTTTTGCGGCCTTTCATGCGTCGTCCTCGAGGATGCGCCGGCACTCCGGGCACGTGAGCTTTTCGACGCCGATCGCGTTCGTCGTCGGTTCAACGCCGGTACTACGGCCGCACGGTCGACCGAACGCGTGCAACTCACGTCCTTTCACGACGCGGCGCGCGGCCTCGAGCGCGCGCAACTTGATCCACGTCGCGAGCGGCTTTCCTGCGACGGTAGCGGCGGCCTTCAACACGGCCCATTCGCGCGCGTCTAGGTAGATCGGGACGTTCTGCTTTTGCGTCGGCATGGTATTACCGCCGACGGTCGCAGGTTATGCATACGAGGTGGGGGGTACGGTAGCGATCGAACATGAAAGTGTGGCGTCCGTAAGGATCGAGCACGTCGTGACGCTCGAGGATCACTAGCCGTTCGTGTCGTTCGTTCATGATGCGTCGCCTTCGGGCGGTTTGTCAGTGGCCCGGACGGTACTAGTACCCTTCGCTTTCGTCAAAGCGTAGCCGCGCGCGACGTCACTGAACGCGCGCCACGCGCGCAACACATCCGACGGTAATACGTCCGGCGACGACACGAACCCCACGATCCATTCGCGCCCCTCGCGCGGCACCGATTGCCAGTCACTCCGGGGGATCGTGCCGACCGTCTCGCCCGTCCTCTCGCGCACGTCGTCGGCCCCGTCCTCTGTCTCGAGGACGGCCGCGCGCTTCACCTTCCAGCATCCGCCCGTGGCAAACCACCGGAAGCCCTTGGAGGCGTACCAGACTTCGAGAAACGCACGCGCCGGCAGATCCCACGGCCGCGCCCCGCGCTTGACGTTTGAAGCTAGGACTTCTGTGCGTAGGACTTTCGCGACGATATAACCGATCGTGTCGTTCACGTCGGCCCCGGTGATCTCGCTCCACCAACCGCGACGGCCGTCCGCGCGTGCGGCGCGTTCCTGAGCCTCAAAGTCGCACGTGCGACCGGGCAACGCGCGCACCGTGCCGTCGGGCCGATCGATCACTCGAGCGGTGCGCACGCTCGAGTCCCACCGCGCGCGGATAGCGTCACGCAGCGCATCGGGATCGGTGCCGGCCTCGAGGGTGAGCACGCAGTGCAAATGCAGGTGATGCCCGTTGCCGCTGAACGTCGTTTCTGCGGCCCGGATGAAACCGCGCACGCCGCGCCGGAAGGGCATCGATTCCCGCAACTCTCGCCATGCTTCCATCACGCACGCACGCAGATCAGACCAGAGAACGCCCATCCGATGCCGCACCGTCAGCACGCAATGAAAGTGACGCGCGCCAGGTATTACCGACACCGCCGGTGCGATCTCCGCCAACGCCTCGAGGCGCCGGCGCGCGGCGAAGGGTCCGCACTGCGGGCAAAGGTAGCGCCCGCAGTGGAACGTGCCGGCGACGTGATGTGTCGTCGTCTCGAGCGCGTCGACGCGGCGAAGGGACACTTCCTCGCGTGCGTTCAGGCCGCACCATTCGATCGCGCGCTTCGTCGTGAGCGCTCGAGCGTGCGACGTCGGCCGATGCTCGAGGCGCGGCAACTCCGCCGTGAGCGCCGCTACCAAGCGCCGTTTGTCCTCGAGCCGACGCGGGGCCGCGCGCTCGAGGACTTGATCCGCCGTGAGGTGTGCGGGTTCGGCCGGAGGCGGTATTACCGCCGGGAAAGAGAGTTGCGGCGGACGCCTTGACGATCGGCCGGGGCCGTGTGTACGTTGCCGGGTAGGGAGTGTGAGCGCCGCCAAGCCTTTACCTCCTAGACGGGCGCGCTGGCTTCGACGGCCGCGCGCCCGTTGCCTTTCTCCGGTGGATTACGTCGGGTTGTTCTCTCCGCCGACCTGCACGAACTTGTTGATCGCGCCGGCGACGAACCGGAACCGCGCGTTCCCGCCGCTGTGCGCGAGCGTCACCGAACCGGTCTGAATCAACAGGCCGGAGCCCGGGAGGGCGCTTTCCCCCTTCAACTGGATCGAGTGCGCGGCGTCCACGTTGATCACCTCGAGGATCCCGCCGTCCTCCACGTTCGGCCAGTCGATCGAGGGAGTCGACGAAAGCACGCGGTTTCCGGCGGAGGCCGTCAGATAGATCAGCGACGTCGCCGGCGCGATGGTGTCGGCATCGGCCGTCAGGTCCTGAGTGAACGGCGAATCGACACGTTGGCTTGCAGCGACAATCGCGCGCGCGTTGCCTCCAAGGGTGAGATCGGCCGGCGTGCCGCCGCTTCCCGCGTCGAGATTGAGCGGGCCGGCGTTGCCCCGGCCTCCGCCACCGTTCGGGCCGGCGTCGCCGCCCTTGACGGTCTTGGTGCCGCCGGGGCCGCTTCCGAACGCCGCGCTTCCGGGGCCGCCTTCGCCGGCGCTGTCGGTGTGATCACCGCCGGGGCCGCCTTGCTGCGTGGCGCTCGCCGCACCGCCTTGCCCGGCCTCGAAAAGCAGATTCGAGCCGCGACCGGCCGCGTGCGTCGCGCTCGCGTCACCGCCGGCGCCACCGACGAACCCGCCCGTACCGCCGTTGCCGCCGGCCGTCGCCGGCGTCGCGGCCGCACCGGCCCCTGGCTGGATCTCGAGCCCGGTTCCACCGTCGCCGGCGCCCGTGCCGTCGTCGGCCTTGAAGATCGCGGTACTACCGGGCGCACCCGCCTTCACCGGGATCACGCCGGCGACCGTCGCGAGGCCGGACGGGTCGGGATACGTGCTTCCGGTGTACGCGAGGATCCCGCCGGCCGGCCCGGACGGGGGGCCACCGCTCGCGGCGGCGGCCGCCGGCGAAGGCGTGGACACGAGTTGCGCGACGCCGGTAGTACCGCTCACACGGCGGAGGCGGATCCGGTCGTACACGCCGCGCGCGTCGTAAGGCGACGTGGCGAGCGAGAGGATCTGAGCGAGCGGGTTGTACGTGGCCCCGGCGTCGTTCGACCCTTCCACCGTGAACACGTCACCCTTCGCGCCGGTGAAAAAGATCGTGCGCATTTCACCGCGCGTCGTGGTGTCCGTCGCCATGCCGGCGCCGGAGGCCGGCACGTCTAGCGAGTCCTCCGCCGCCGCGCTTCCGTCGGTCGCGACGTACAGCGACGCGCCGGAGGCGTTGCCGGCCCGCAGAACGGCCTTGACCTGAGTCCCGAGGATCGGCGTGCCCGGGAGGACGGGGTTTTCCGTGAACACGCCGGCGTTCGAGGTGAGCGTCCGCACGAATTGCCACGTCGTGCCGCCGTCCGGCGACTTCCAGATGTCGACGCTCAGCTTCGTTCCCCCCGTGAGGATCCACGTGCGCGGGGCGTTGGCCTTCGCGGACAGGTCGACCGCCGCACCGCCGATCGTGATGGGGGTAAAGGTTGCAGACATGGTGACTCCCTAAGCCGTCGCAGGCTTTTCGGTGCCCGTCGCACCGTTGGTATTACCGTGGGCCGCGTCCTCTTTCGGCGGAGGCGCGAAGTCTGAGAGGGCGCCGAACAAGGCGATTTGCTGCGCTTCCGTCAGGTTGGAGGCGATGCGGGCGATCTGCGCTTCCGAGAGGGAGCCGACAAACTCACGCAGTGCGGCCGTCGTCGCACCGGCCGCCGCAACGCCTGGCTGCCCCATGAAGCGGGCCGCGAAGTGAGGCAGCAACATGCGAAGGGACTGGGAGACTTCGCCGCGTTGCTTGGCCTTGGACTCCGCCTCGAGCTCGAGCGCACGCAGCGCGCGATCCTCCGTTTGAAGGCGGCGGTTTTCGATCGAGAGGCGATCGTTCTCTGCCTTTGCGTCGTTCAGTGACTTTTCCATCCGCGAGATTTGCCGCTCGAGGACGGCGATCGTGCTCTGCGAGCCGTAGGCTTGCGAGCGCACGAAAACTTCCTGATGACGCATGGTCATCCGAAGCACGCCGCGTTCTGTCGGCGGTTCGGAGTCCTGCCCCTCCTCGGAATCGTCGTAGTCCTCGCTACCCTTGTAATTGACTTGCAGGCGCGAGATCGGCCGGTCGCTTCCGGTCGCGAGAGGGAGAAGCAAGTAACGTTGCACGCCACCGACGGCCATAGCGTCACGCTCGATCGCGCTCACGATCTCGCGGACAATTTCGTCCACCGGGTAATACGTGCCTTCCGTCGGGCAACACTCGATCGTCTCGACGTCCGCGCCCTTGGTATTACCGGCCGGACTGTGGCGCACGACGATCCGCACGGCCGGCGTTTTGCGTGTAGTCACGTGACGGACAAACTCATGCACCGCCGCTTCCGAGGAAAAGCCGGACGTCGGTTGCATGGTACTACCGCCCGCCTTTCCGGTCGGGCCGGCCGGCGGAGAGGCCGCGGGCGATTGCGTACCCGCCGACCCCGAGGATGACAACGCCGGCGACGCCGATCTTGAAGTCTCGGACGCCGGACGTGGCGGCGTCGGCAATGGCGCGGCCGGCGGAGGCGGCGGCGTCGACTGCGCTCGAGGCCGCTTCTTTGACTGCCCGGCCTGCTTTTTGGGCACCATGTTTGACCGCCTCACCTAGCTTCCGATCCGCGTCCTCGATCGCCTGATTGGCGGACTTCAACGCCTCAAGGAGTCCTTGATCCTTCGCACCGTCGGCAACGGTCTGCATTTCGGACAGAAGGGCGCGCGCCGTGTCAAGCCATTTCGACGCGTACGCCGGATCGGCCTTCGCTCGATCCTTGGTCTGTTGGAGGTGCGGAAATTCGTGGATCGTCGCTTGGCGCACGAGCGTTTTCCACGCGCTCGCGATCGTCGCGTCCGTTCCCACCGGGATCTTGTCGCCGGCCGGGTTGTCGGTGCCGCCAGGCTGAATGCCCGTGAGCGCTTGCGCGCGCTCGAGCGCCGCACGCGCGGC
>Ga0335069_10010038_pt1 | contig 13451 bp, 12 predicted proteins | sample Lox_Sample_11_FD_206714 | JGI IMG/M metagenome (GOLD analysis project Ga0335069, IMG submission 206714) | Soil microbial communities from Loxahatchee National Wildlife Refuge, Florida, United States - Lox_Sample_1.1 | ecosystem: Environmental > Terrestrial > Soil > Wetlands | place: USA... | reverse complement strand
GGCCGGGTCGCGCTGGCCAACGACTCGGCGTCGCTGCGGTCCAATCCCGACGTCCAGCGGGCGTACCTGGGGGCGTGATGCGCCGGGTGCGTGTGTCTGCGAGGAGCGCTTCCGTGGGGGACCGCGCTCGGCGGGCTGCGATGAGCGCTTCCGTGCGGGATCGCGCGCGGCGGACTGTGAGGAGCACGCCATGATGGTATTTGCCCTGATCGGCGCGAAGGCGCTGTACCTGCTGTTCATCTGGCTCATCTCTGCCGCTGGGGGCGCCTGGCTGGCCGAGCGCAAGGGCTACGGCGAGCGCGTCGGGCTGACGTTCGGCCTGCTCCTGACCGCGGTCGGCCTGCTGATCGTGCTGCTGCTCCCGGGCCGGCCGGGCTCGGCCTGGAAGGAAGAGGGCTGGCTGCCGCGGCGCAAGCGCCCGCCGGAACGGCAGGCGATCGCGCTCCCGGACGCGTCGGGACCGGCGATGCCGCCGCCACACGATCCTGGAGCGCCTACGCCGCCGCCGTCAGACGCGCCTGGGCCAGAGCAAGCGCCGCCGCCAGACGCGCAATGACCGCGTAGGGCTCCCGCTCCAGCTGGCGGGCGGTGATCCGGATCACGGTCCAGCCGTGCGCCTCGAGGAACTGGTCCCGCCGGCGATCGCTCTCGAATGTCGCCCTGCCCGAGTGGAACTCCCAGCTGTCGCATTCGACGATCACCCGCAGCTCAGGCCAGACGTAGTCGACCGTGTATCCCAGCACCTCGACGTTCATCCGCGGCTGCGCGAGCTGGGCGGCGGCCAGCAGCGATCTCAGGCTGCGCTCAGGGTTCGAGCGGCTGCTGCCACCCCGATCCCGATCGTCGAGCAGCGCTCGTAGCCGCGCCGCTCCGCGACGTCCCTGCCTCGCCCGCTGGAGCACATCCCGGATCTGGTCCTCGCGGACGAGTCGGTGGTTCAGCGCATCGTCGAGCGCGTGCTCGAGTGCGCTGTGGGTCACGAGGCCGGCGATATCGATGAGCGTGCGGGCCGGGGAGGTGATCGGAAGACCGCGGTGCATCCGGACGTCGGCCGCGTCCAGGACCCGCGTCCGATGCGAGCGAAGCCCGGCGAGGCCGACCCGCGTATCCGTGGGTATTGTCACGTGGATCGGCTCGCCGGGGTCTGCGTCTGCCTTCAAGCCCCACACGGAGGCGGCCGAGACATGGCTGAGGACGGCTCCGTCGGGACACGCGAGCAGCGCGACGGTCTCGCGCTCGAGCTCGATCGGCGCCACATGGCCGACGGCATAGACGCCGCGGCAGCGACGGTGCAAGCGGCCCGCCGTCACCATCCGATGGACCGTCGCGTCGGTCAGGCCGAGATCGATCAGTTGCCGGCGGGAGATCCGCCCGCGCTGCAGCTTCGCGATCGCCGCGATCCGCTGGTCGCGGCCACCGCGAACGGACACGGGTTCCCGCAGCCCCAGCACTCCGACGCGGTGGGGGCGATCGCCTCGCGCGGACGAGGGTGGACGGACACGGTCGCCCGCGGGCGGCGAGGTGGGGGAGATCGCTTGCGTGGTGTCGGTCATGGCGGCGCAGGATCACACACTCACGACGCGAGTCCACTCGATAGCCCGTTTTTTTGCACTTTAGATACAGACGGGGCGCACAGTTGCCCGCCCACGTGACAATGCCGCGACACTTCGGGGGCGCACGGGGGTTTCGGGGGTGCGCGGCCGGTCAGGGGTGCCCGGAGCGTTTGGGAGTCTAGGAGCGTCTTGGGGCTGTCTGGGGTTGAACTGGACCCGCTACCGCCCCGAGACGATCCGCATTTCCTCGGTCGTGGGAAACCCGATGTGCGCGCCTGGCTCATGGCCGGCCAGCCCGCTGTCGCGCGCCGCGGAGGCGACCGCCGCCGCGACCGCGCGGCCGACGTCACGGTTGAACACCGAGGGCACGACGTAGTCCTCACGCAGCTCCTCGTCGGTCACGATCGAGGCGATCGCAGCCGCGGCCACCATCTTCATCTCCTCGGTGATCGACGTGGCGCGCACGTCCAAAGCCCCGCGGAAGATGCCCGGGAAGCACAGGACGTTGTTGATCTGGTTCGGGTAATCCGAGCGGCCGGTCGCCATCACCCGCACGTACGGCGCGGCCTCCTCAGGGGCGACCTCAGGATCGGGGTTGGCCATCGCGAACACGATCGGGTCGGCGGCCATCGACGACAGCGCGGCGGCCGGGAAGAGGTTCGGGCCGCTCACGCCGATGAACACGTCCGCGCCCTCCAATGCATCGACTACGCCGCCCGCCCGCAGACCGGCGTTGGTGACCTCCGCGAGCGCCCGCTTGATTGCCGGCATCGAACCGTCGAGGTAGTCCGCACGCGAGACGTGCACCGCGCCGCGCGAGTCGACTCCGATCATCCGCCCGCCGTCGACGCCCGCGGCCATCAGGATCTTCGCGACGGCGATCCCAGCCGCGCCGAGTCCGCAGATCACGACCCCGATCGAAGATATCTCCTTGCCCGTCAACCGAAGCGCGTTCATCAGCGCCGCCAGCGTCACGACTGCCGTCCCGTGCTGGTCGTCGTGGAACACCGGGATGTCGAGCGAGGCCTTGAGCCGATCTTCGATCTCGAAGCACCGGGGCGCTGAGATGTCCTCCAGATTCACGCCGCCGAACCCGGGGGCGATCGCCTCGACGACCCGCACGATCTCATCGACTTCCCGCGTGTCCAGGCAGATCGGGAAGGCATCGACGCCGCCGAACTCCTTGAACAGCATCGCCTTGCCCTCCATCACCGGCATCGCCGCCCGCGGACCGATGTCGCCGAGCCCGAGGACCGCGGTGCCATCCGAGACGACCGCGACCGTGTTGCGCTTGATCGTGTACTGAAACGCCTTGTCCGGGTCGTGTGCAATCGCGTTGCAAACGCGCGCGACACCCGGCGTGTACGCCATCGATAGGTCGTCGCGCGTCCTCAGCGGGCTCTTGTTGTGGATCTCGATCTTGCCGCCGACGTGGAGCATGAACGTCCGGTCGGTGGTGTCCAGGACGTGGGCCCCGGCGACCGCATCGACGGCCGCCATCAGCCGCGGCCAGTCCGATGCGTCGGCGGTCTCGACCGTGATGTCGCGGATCGTGTGCTCGCCCGCGACCTGGACGAGGTCGACCGCGCCGATCGTGCCGCCCGCCGCGCCGATCGCGCTCGCAACCTTGCCGAGCATGCCCGGGACGTGGTCGATCTCGACCCGCAAGGTCAGGCTGTACTGCGCACTCGGTGTCGTGGCCACTTCGCCAGATAGCCTGACAGAGAGATGAATCGAGATGATGCGACGTGCCTGAAGAGCTTTTCCTGATCGACGGCAACAGCCTCGCGTACCGAGCGTTCTTTGCGCTGCCCGAATCGATCGCGACATCGACCGGGGTCCCCACGAACGCGATCTTCGGGTTCGCGTCGATGCTCGTAAAGATCCTCACCGACTACGGCCCCAAGGCGACGGTCGTCGTCTGGGACGCGGGCTACACGGGGCGGAAGGAGCTGTACGCCGACTACAAGGCACAGAGGAGCAGCAGACCGGACCTGCTCAAGGAACAGTGGCCGCACCTCGCCCCCCTGGTCGAGGCGTTCGGCTATCGCAACCTGAAGATCGAGGGCTACGAGGCCGACGACGTGATCGCCTCGATCGTGACCCAAGCACGACAAGCGGATCCCCCGATCCCGGTGATGGTCGTGACCGGCGACCGCGACGCCTACCAGCTCGTCGACGACGGGGTCCGGATCATGACCACGTCCCGCGGGATCACCGACACGCGCGTCTACGACCGCGAAGGCGTCCAGGAGCGTTACGGCATCCCGCCCGAGCTGATCCCGGACTTCATCGGCCTGAAGGGCGATACGAGCGACAACATCCCGGGCGTCCCGGGAATCGGCGACAAGACCGCGGCCGAGCTGCTCCAACGCTTTGGTTCCCTCGAAGCGGTCCTCGCCCACGTCGATGACATCTCCGGGGCCAAGCGCAAGCAAAACCTCATCACGCACGCCGAGGATGCCCGGATCTCCAAGCAGCTCGCGACCGCCAAGCGCGACATTCCGGTCGATCTCGACCTGCAGGCCTACGCGGCCTCCGACCCCGACCGCTCGCAGCTGAGAGACACCTTCCGTGAGTTCGAGCTGCGCGAGCCGCTGCGCCGGCTCGAGGAGGCGCTCGGATCCGCCGACGCCGCCGCCCCCGCGCCGACCGCGGACCACGCACTGACCGCCACGCCCAGGCAAGCCGCCCTGACAGACATCAAGGCCCTCCCGCACACCGAGACGGCGATCGCCGTCCGGCCCCCCGAGATTCCCGAGGGCGCGCTGTTCGCAGCGACCGATCAGGGCTGGAGCTTCGGCGTGCACCAGGACGGCTCCACGACTGTCCTCACCGGGACGACCCCCAGCCCGGAAGAACTCGTCATCGCGATCGGCGCGAGGCCAACGATCGCCCACGACGCCAAGTCGCTCGGCGAAGTCCCGCAGACGCTCGCGCACGACACGGAAATCGGCGCGTACCTGCTCGAGCCGGCGCGCCGCGCCTACCCGTTCCGCGAGCTCTGTGAAGAGCGCGGCTTTGCGACGGACCTCGATTCCGACGAGCAGGCCGCATCCGACGCCCTGCTCGTCCACGCCCTCGCCAGATGGCAACGCGACGAGATCCGCGCCCGCGGGCTGACCGACCTGTTCCACGACGTGGAGCTCCCGCTCGTGAAGCTCCTCAGAAACATGGAACTGGCCGGGCTCAAGCTCGACACCGACCGCCTGAAGACGATCTCGGACCGCGTCAAGGCCGAGGCCGACCAGCTCGAGCGCGAGATCTTCGCGCTCACCGGCGAGGAGTTCACGCTGGGCTCGCCCAAGCAGCTCGAGGAGATCCTGTTCGGCAAGCTCGGCCTGTCCCGCAAGCGCCGCGGCAAGACCGGCTACAGCACGGACGCGCGCGTGCTCCAGGCGATCCGAGCCGAGCATCCGGTGATCCCCAAGATCGAGCGCTGGCGCGAGCTGACGAAGCTCGCCCAGACCTACCTTGACGCGCTCCCGCTGCTGATCGCGCCCGACGGCCGCCTGCACACGACGTTCAACCAGACCGCGGCCACGACCGGACGCCTGTCGAGCAACAACCCCAACCTCCAGAACATCCCGATCCGGACCGAGCTCGGGCGCGAGATCCGTGCGTGCTTTGTCGCGGAACCGGGCAACCTGCTCGTCTCCGCCGACTATTCTCAAGTCGAACTACGGCTACTGGCGCACATCGCGGGCGAAGATGTGCTCAAAGAAATCTTCAGAAGAGGCGAGGACGTGCACACCGCGACCGCGTGTCGCGTGTTCAACGTCACACCGGACCAGATCGACGCGGGCATGCGATCGAAATCGAAGATGATCAATTACGGGATCGTCTACGGACTGTCCGCATACGGCATGGCGGACCGGCTCGACATCCCGCAGTCCGAGGCCGATGAGTTCATCCAGCGCTACCTGGCGGGCTTCCCGGCGGTGGGCCGGTTCATCGAGGAGACGATCGCTCAGGGAACCGAGCACGGCTACGTCTCGACGCTGTTCGGCCGCCGGCGGCAGGTTCCGGAGCTCCGGGCCCGCCGGTGGGAGCTGCGCAAGCAGGGCGAGCGGTTTGCGGTCAACATGGTCATCCAGGGGACCGCCGCCGACATCATGAAGGTGGCGATGGTCAACACCCACCAGGCGCTCACCGACGCCGGCATGGAGACCCGCCTGATCCTTCAGATCCACGACGAGCTGCTGTTCGAGGGCCCGGCGGACGAAGCGCAGGAGGTCGAGCGGATCGCGTGCGACCAGATGGCCGGCGCGTTCGAGATGGACCCGCCGCTGGCGGTCGAAGCCGGGATCGGCCGGGACTGGCTGGCCGCAAAATGAGGCCGTTGGGGCGGCTTCTGGTGGGGCTGACCCTCGCACTCGCGCCGCTTGCCGTGTCAGCGACACCGGCGCCTGCGACGCTCCCGGCCACGCACGTCGGCGGCGTCATTCCCGACGTCCCGACCGGCGTCCGGATGCCGCCGCAGGCACGGATCGCGAACCTCCCGTACGGCGGTGGGCCGGTACTGCACTCCAACCGCACGCACCTGATCTTCTGGCAACCAGCGGGATCGAGCCTCAGCTATGACCCCGGCTATCAGCAGCAGTTCGAACTGTTCCTGAGCCGCGTGGCGGCCGACAACCGCACGACCACGAACGTCTACTCGCTGACCGGCCAGTACACCGACTCGATCGGCCCCGCCGTGTACAACTCGACCTACGGCGGCGCCGTCCTCGCCGTCGACCCGCTCCCCGCCAACGGCTGCAGCGAGCCGGCACAGACCGGCCCGGGGTGGGGCGTGTGCCTCGACGACAGCCAGCTCGAGGCCGAGATCGAGCAGGTGGTCGCGGTCGACCACCTGCCGAGGACCTCACGCGACATCTACTTCCTGGTCATGCCGGGCGGCATGGGCACCTGCGAGACGACCGGCCCCGATAACTGCGCGCTCGGCGGCGGCGCCAACGGGAGCTTCTGCGGCTATCACTCCTCATCGCCCGACGGTTCGATCCTGTACGCGGTGATCCCATACAACGCCGTCAACGGACACTGTCAGTCCGGCAATCCGCGGCCGAATGGGAGCACCGCCGACCCGTCGCTGTCGACGCTCAGCCACGAGCACAACGAAACGATCACGGACCCGCTCGGCGACGCCTGGATCGACGGCGCGGGCAACGAGGACGGCGACCTCTGCATCGCCCAGTACGGACCGAACCTCGGCGGCTCGGGGGCCGGAGCCTGGAACGAGGTCATCCACGGCGGGCGCTACTTCCTCCAGGAGGAATGGAGCAACGACGACGGCGGCTGCCGGCCGCGCGCCAGGCCCGACTCGGTCTCGTTCGAGGTGTCGTCGAAGATCGCGGCGCGCAGCGCCGCCACATTCACCGGACGAGGACGCGTTCCGCACGGGTCGGTCGACGCGTTCGACTGGACATTCGGCGACGGCCACGCCGCGCGGGGACGGGTCGTCCAGCACACCTACCCGCGCCAGAGCTCCTACCGGGTCACGCTCCGGATCACCGACAGCGCGGGCAACCGCACGTCCACGACCCGCACGATTCGCGTATCGGGTCAGGCGCGCGACGTCAAGAAGCGCGCCCGGGACATCAAGCGACGCTAGGCGGCCGAGGCCAGCGCCGCCCGGGCGGCCGCGCGGCCGGGCGCCCCCGACGCGGCGAAATCCGGGTGCGCGACGTTGAGGTAGTGCCCGAACGACCAGTCGACGAACCGCTTGGCCTGCATCGCGCGCAGCGATCCCGCCAACACCCGCGGCGCGATCCGTGGGACGAGCCGCTGGACCCGCAGCATCCACCGGAACGGGACCGCGTGCGAGGCCGAGAACGCGTGGTAGCGGGCGAGCGCCTGCTCGCGCGTGCGCACCCCCTCGACGACGGCGCGCAGCTCCCGCCCGCACGCAAGACCGAAGTACAGCGCCGTCCGGATCCCTTCGGCGGTCAGCGGCAGGCAGTGTCCAGCCGAGTCGCCGGCGAAGAAGATTCCGTCCTCGGTCGCGTCGCGCAGCGCGTGCGGGATCCAGTTGCCCTGGTAGCGGACCGTGTCCGCGCCCAGATCGCACGCCAGCCGGACCGTCGGCTCGCGCACGTGGAACCGCGGATCGAACGACCCGACCCCGATGCGCAGCTCGCCATCGGCGGGAAACCGCCAGCCGTAGCCCGCGGGCACGTACGAGCGGTCGATCCACACCTCGAGATCCTCGCCCGAGCCGAACGGGTGCACCTCGAGCCCGCGCGACAGCAGCGCATCGGGTGGCTGGATGTTCTCGCCGACCCCGAGGACCCGCCGCCAGCCGAGCGCGTCGACGATCAGCGGCGCTCGGATCTCGCCGCGGTCCGTCAGGACCGCATTCTCATGTCGGCCGGACACCGCAGCGGTCTCGAACGCAAACGATCCCTGATCGGCCAGCAGGCCGCACAGCGTCCCGTAGTCGAACGTCGAGAACGTCCACGGCAGATCCATCCGGGCGGTCACGAACGGGGTGTGGACCACGAGCTCGCCAAACGTCTGCTGCAGGGACTCCTGCAGCCCCATCGCGGTCAGCCAGGCAGTCGGAATCCCGCACGCCGAGGTCTGCCGCTCGCCGATCTCGTAGCGGTCCACGACCATCACTGATGCGCCGCTCCCAGCCAGCTCTCGCGCGACCGCCAGGCCCGCGAAGCTGGCCCCGCAGACGAGCACGTCGCAGTCGCGATCGAGCGGGGTGCGCTCGTCGCCTCGCTTGGTTGCACGCCTGGGCATCGAGCGTTCGATGATACGGAGCCGCCGACAATTCCATGTGCGGCTATCCTCCGACACACCCATGTCCCCAACTTCAACCCTTATGCCCGCCGCCGATCTGCCAAACGCCAAGGTCGTGGAAGGTTCGAACGGCCTGCTGCTCGAGATCGACGGCCAGATCGTTCCCAACTATGACGCCACGCTGCACCCCTTCGCCGAAGGAGACGTCGTCACCGGACACGTCGTCCGGATCGACAATGACGAGGTCCTCGTCGACATCGGCTACAAGTCCGAGGGGGTCATCCCCTCGAGCGAGCTGTCGATCCGCAAATCGGTCGATCCGAGCGAGGAGGTCTCGCTCGGCGAAGAGGTCGATGCGCTGGTCCTCACCAAGGAGGACCAGGACGGACGCCTGATCCTCTCGAAGAAGCGCGCGCGGTTCGAGAAGGCGTGGCGCAGGATCGAGTCCGCCGCCGAGTCCGGCGAGCCGGTCGAGGGCGCCGTGATCGAGGTCGTCAAGGGAGGTCTGATCATCGATCTGGGCGTCCGCGGGTTCCTGCCCGCGTCGCTGGTCGACATTCGGCGCGTGCCGAACCTCGACGAGTACATGGGCCAGGCGATCGAGTGCAAGGTGATCGAGCTCAATCGTTCGCGCAACAACGTCGTGCTGTCGCGGCGCGCGGTGCTCGAGGAGCAGCGCAAGGAGGACCGCGAGCGGATCCTCGACCGGTTGCAGCCCGGCCAGGTTGTCGAGGGCAAGATCTCGAACATCGTCGATTTCGGCGCGTTCGTCGACCTCGACGGGATCGATGGCCTGATTCACATCTCGGAGCTGTCGTGGTCGCACGTGAATCACCCGAGTGAGATCCTGAACATCGGAGACACGGTCAGCGTCAAGGTGCTCGACATCGATCGTGACCGCCAGCGGATCTCGCTCGGCCTCAAGCAGACCCAGGAGGATCCGTGGCAGCGGGTCGTCGACACGTACAACATCGGCGACGAGCTCGAGGGCAGCGTCACGAAGGTCGTGACGTTCGGCGCGTTCGTCGAGATCCTCGACGGCGTCGAGGGCCTCGTCCACATCTCCGAGCTGGCGCAGCATCACGTCGAGAACCCGCGCGAGATCATCCAGCCGGGCGATCCGGTCCGCGTCAAGATCCTCGAGATCGACTCGGAACGCCGCCGGCTGTCGCTGTCGATCAAGCGGGTCGAGGGCCAGGTCCTGCCGGTGCGGCCGATCGTGCCGCCCGCCGAGGGCGACACGGGCGACCTCGACGACGTGCCGGAGCTCGGGCTCTCGGAGGACGTGTTCGCCGCGATTGAGCCCGATGTGGTCGCCGAGGCAGAGACGGATCTTGGTGGGTCGGACCGGGCTGAGGCGGCCGGAACCGAGTCCGGTGTGGAGACCGAGTCCGGTGTGGAGACCGAGTCCGGTGTGGAGACCGAGTCCCGTGTGGAGACCGAGTCCGGTGCGGAGCAGGGCCTGGAGCCGGAGGTCGCGCCGGCTTCGTCCGAGGACACACCGTCCGTCTGAGCTGACGCGCCGCATGATCCCGTTCGTCGGTCTCACCGGCGGGATGGGCGCCGGAAAGTCGGCCGCGCTCGCGGCGCTCGAGCGGCTCGGCGCCGCCACCCTGTCGACCGATCGCGTCGTGCACGACCTGTACGAGACCGACGAGGTCCGCGACGAGGTCGTACGGCGGTTTGGCTCGGATGTCGCGCCGGGTGGCGTCGTGAATCGCTCGGCGGTCGCCACACACGCGTTCGCGACGCCCGAAGACCGCGCCTGGCTCGAGGGGATGCTGTGGCCGAGAGTCGGCGCGCGGATGCAGAGCTGGCGCGAGGAGCTCGAGCACCGCGTCCCGCCGCCGCGAGCAGCGGTCGTCGAGGTCCCACTGCTGTTCGAGGCGGGGATGGAGCGTGCGTTCGATGCCACGATCGTCGTGATCGCCGACGAGCGGCTGCGGGCCGAGCGGGCGGCAGGCCGTGGCCACGAAGCGCTCGACGAACGCGACGCCAGACAACTTTCCCAGCAGGAAAAGGCGCAACGTGCGACGTACACGGTGGTGAACGACGGCACGCTCGGTGAACTCGAATCCAAGCTGTCGGCGATTCTTGAGATCCTGAACCCGTGACCCTGCCCGCCGCGACAGTCGCAAGCCGTGAAGCGCGCCGCCGTGCCGTCGCCAGGCGACGGTCAGCGGCGCGGCGACGCCTGCGCGGACTGCTGGCGCTGATCGCGATCGGGGCCGCCGCCGTGGCGGTGGTGGTCGCGATGCCGCTGTTCCAGAAGGCCGTCAACGAGTTCACGCTGCCGCTCCAGCACGAGGACATCATCCGCCAGCAGGCGGCGGAGAAGCACCTGGACCCGGCGCTGATTGCGGCCGTCATCTATGCCGAGACGAAGTTCGACCCGCGGCCGTCGTCGGCGGGCGCGCAGGGCCTGATGCAGATCCTGCCGGAGACCGCCCTGTTCCTCGCCAAGCGCTCGGGCGCGACGACCTTCACGACGGCCGATCTCGCGACGCCACAGGTCAACATCGCCTACGGCAGCTACTACCTCCGATACCTGCTCGACGAGTACAGGGGCAACACGGTGCTCGCGCTGGCGGCGTACAACGGGGGCGAGGCGAACGTCGACCGGTGGGTTGCGCAGGCGCACGCGGCGGGGCACCGGTTCACGATCTCCGACATCCCGTTCCCCGAGACGCAGGCGTACGTGCGCAAGGTGCTGCGGGCACAGCACGATTACCGCCACGCGTACGCCAGCGCGCTCGGCTACAAATAGCGAGCTAATACAGGCGCCGCGGCCGGGCGGCCTGCTCGATCGCGGCCAGTGCGTCCGCCACGGCAGGCGCCTCGTCCTGTGGGAGCGTCGACGTCGTGACCCGCACGCCGGGTCCGCTCATCAGCCGGAAGCGCTCGCCGGCGAGAACACGCCAGCCGGCGGCGTCGAGCCCGCGCACGACCTGCGTCTCCTCGCGGACGGGCACCCAGACGTTGAGCCCGGACCGGCCGTGGGCTGCGATGCCGTGCTCGGCGAGCGCCTCGATCAGCGCCCGGCGCCTGGCGGCGTAGACGTCGCGGGCGTGGTCGGTCCGCACGTCGAAGCTATCGTCTCGCAGCAACTCGACGACGAGCGCCTGGATCACGTGGCTGACCCACCGTGGCCCGAGGATCTGGCGTCCTTCAACGCGGGCCACGGTCGTCTCGTCGCCCGCCACGACCGCCAGCCGCAGGTCAGGGTGGAGCATCTTCGACACTGAGCGGATGATCGCCCAGCGCTCGCGCTCGGGCGCGAGGAGGGTCGCGAACGGGGCCCCCGCGACCCGGCCGGCGTGGTCATCCTCGACCAGCAGCAGGCCCGGGTCTCGCGCCAGGATCCCGCGGAGCTCTGCACCGCGCTGCGCGTCGATCGCCGAGCCGAACGGGTTCTGCGCACGCGGCACCACGAACACTGCCTCGGCGCCGCGTACGAGCGCCGCCGAAAGCGCCTCAGGATCGAAGCCAAGCTCGTCGACCGGCACCGCGATCGGCACGAGGCAAAGCGCCATCATCAGGTCGAGAATCCCGATGTAGCACGGATCCTCGACGATCACCCGGTCACCCGGGCGCAGATGCGTCTGGAGGACGCGTTCGGCGCCGTCAAAAGCGCCGGCCACGACGGCGAGGGAGCCGGCCGGGACCGCGTCGGCCTCAAACGCCGCGGTTGCGAGCGCGACGAGCTCCGGATCGGCCGCCTCGAGCCCGCTGACACGCAGCTTCTCGCCGAGCCGCACCCGTGTAAGGGCCGACTCGAGGTCCGGCAGCAGTTCCGGGTCGGGCAGCCCGATCGTCAGATCTCGGACATGCGGGGGAAGCGGCGGCTCCGCGACGTAGCGGCGCGCGGGCGGCGGTGTCCGCAGAGCCGGTCGCGGCGCCACGCGGGTCCCGCGACGGCCCTCGGCGATCACGAGGCCGCGCTCACGCAGGATCCGGTACGCCGCGTTCACGGTCGCGGGGCTCGCGCCGAGCTGCTCGGCCAGCGAGCGGACCGTCGGGAGCGCGTCGCCGGCGGCGATCCGGCCGTCTCGGATCGCCGTTTCGGCATTCGCCGCGATCTCCCTTGCGGTCGACCCCGTAATCCAATATTGTTCTAGATCAAGCATGGCTTTGTACTATAACAAAACTGATCGCACGCGTGTGCGCCGCCGCTCTCGCCGTGGAAGCTACTCGCGCCAGGTGGTCCATGCGATCCTCGACGAGGGGCTGATCGGGCACGCCGCGTTCTGCGTGGACGGCCAGCCGTACGCGATCCCGATGCTGTACGCACGCGACGGCGAGCAGCTCTACATGCATGGCTCGCCGGTCAGCCGGCTGCTCCAGCAGTTGGTGCACGGCGTCCCGATGTGCTTCACGGTGACGCTCGTCGACGGTCTCGTGCTCGCACGCTCGGCCTTTCACCACTCGATCAACTACCGCTCGGTCGTCGTCCTCGGCGAGGCGAGCGTCGTGCGCGACGAGCACGCCAAGCAGGAGGCGCTGCGGATGATCGTCGACCACGTCGTCGCGGGCCGGTCGGACGACGTCCGCGGTCCGAGTGAGCGCGAGCTCAAGGTGACCGAGGTCGTCTGCCTGCCGCTGCGCGAGGTGTCGGCGAAGGTGCGCACGGGCCCCCCGATCGACGGGAAGGACGATTACGCGATCCCGGCCTGGGCCGGCGAGGTGCCGCTCCGCATCGTCGCGGGCGCACCGGTGCCCGACGAGCATTGCGAGGCGGCCGTTCCGAGCTATCTCTCGAGCTACGAGCGGCACCGTGCATAGCCCCGTCCTCCAGCTGCCGCGGCGCAAGCGGCGAGCGCCGTTCGAGGAGTGGGTGACACTGCGCTTCGCATTCCCCGATGACGCGCTCGCGCTGGCGCGCCTGGCGGCGCTGGACAGCGCGGGCGTTCCGACTGCCCCGGTGCTCGTGGCGGAGGTCAGCGGCGAGTTGCGGGCGGCGCTGTCGCTGTCCGATGGCGCGGCGGTCGCGGATCCGTTTCACCCGAGTACGGCGCTGCTCGAGCTGCTGCACGCGCGCGCGGCACAGCTCGCCGGCGACGGCGAGCGCGTCGGCCGCCGGCGCCGACGTCTCGCGCTGGCGTCTCGGCGCTACGTCCAGGACGGCCCGTAGCCGAAGCCCGCTTGAGC
>Ga0335069_10010037_pt1 | contig 13452 bp, 13 predicted proteins | sample Lox_Sample_11_FD_206714 | JGI IMG/M metagenome (GOLD analysis project Ga0335069, IMG submission 206714) | Soil microbial communities from Loxahatchee National Wildlife Refuge, Florida, United States - Lox_Sample_1.1 | ecosystem: Environmental > Terrestrial > Soil > Wetlands | place: USA... | reverse complement strand
CGCGCAGATCGTCGTCGTGATCGGCGGCGACGCCGTGGTCGAGCGGGCGCCGATCGTCGACCTCTGGCTCCGCGCCGCCCGCCGCAACGGGGCGCGCGTGCTCGAGGTCGCGGGCCCGGAGCTCGACGCCGCGCTCGCCGACGAGATGCGCACGACCGACCGGGCCGTGCTGATCTGGTCGGGCCCGCACGGCGAGGGCGGCCTCCGGGTCGCCGCGCTCGCCGCTGCGCTCGGCCTCCATGGGCGCGAGGGCTCGGGCGCCTTCTACCTCCCGCAGACCCCGAACGCACGCGGTGTCTGCGAGGCATGGGCGGCCGCCGCCGACGCCGACGAGACCGACCCGCAGCCGATCGGCCTGCTGATCGTCTCCGGGGACGAGGCGGCGTCCGACCCGGCGGTGCGCGCGCTCGCCGAGCACGCCGAGGCAGTGATCGCGATCACGCTCTTCCAGGGCCTCGCAGTCGGCTGGGCCGACCTCGTGCTGCCCGGGACGAGCAACCTCGAGCGCGACGGCACGCTGGTCAACCTCGAGGGCCGGCCGCAGCGCCTCCGCCGCACCGTCCTGCCTCCCGTGCCCGACGAGCTCGCCTGGCTCGCGAAGCTCGCGTCACGGTTCGACGTCGAGCTCTCGCCCCACGCGCCGGTCGTGTTCGAGGAGATCTCGGCAAAGGCCTTCGGCGGGATCTCGTTCGGCGCGATGGGCGAGCGGGCCGCGCTGCCCGCGCCGACGGCCGTCGAGGACATCCCCGAGCTCGAGCCGGCTCCGGTCTCGGTCACCGCGCCGCTCCGCCTCCACCGCTACCGGCCGCTCTTCTCCGGCGCCGCGGTCGAGCGGACGCCGGAGCTGCAGTTCCAGCGCCCGGCCGCGGAGGTCGAGCTCGCGCGCGCGGATGCGGAGAGCCGCGGGATCGGCGCGGGCGACGAGGTCGTCGTCTCCTCGAACGGCACCTCGGTCACGCTGCGCGCGCGCCTCTCGCGGACACAGCCGCCCGGGATCGCGCGGATCGCCGAGGAGCACGCGGGCGCGCTGCCCGCCGGGGTCGACGTGAGGCGCGCATGAGCCAGGAGACGTGGTGGGTCGGCCTGATCGAGGCGTTGATCGTCCCCAACCTCCTTCTGCTCGCGTTCGCGTACACGACGTGGTTCGAGCGCAAGCTGCTCTCACGGATGCAGCTCCGCTATGGGCCGAACCGGGCCGGAAAGTACGGGCTCGTGCAGCCGTTCGCGGACATGATCAAGCTGCTCTACAAGGAGGCCTTCGCCCCCTCCGACGCGATCCGGATGCCGTACATCATCGCGCCGATCGTGTCGGCGTTCACCGCGATCCTCGCCTTCAGCGTGATCCCGTTCGGGCCCGGCTGGACGATCGACGGCTACACCGTCCAGGGCGTGGTCGCCGACGTGCCGATCGCGCTGATCCTCGTCTTCGCGCTCGGCTCGATCGGCGTGTACGGCTTCATCGTCGGCGGCTGGGCCTCCGACTCGAAGTACTCGCTGCTCGGCTCGATGCGCACGTGCGCCCAGCTGGTCAGCTACGAGGTCTCGATCGCGCTCGCGGTGCTCGGCGTCGTGATGATGGGCCAGTCGCTCTCGCTCGTCGACATCGTCGCGAAGCAGGGCTCGACGATCTGGTTCGTGATCCCGCAGCTCGTCGGCTTCATGGTCTTCGTCGTGGCCGGGGTGGCGGAGACGAACCGCGCGCCGTTCGACTTGCCCGAGGCCGAGACCGAGCTCGTCGCCGGCTACCACACCGAATACAGCGGCATGCGCTGGGGCCTGTTCCAGATGGCCGAGTACATCAACATGATCGTGCTGTCGGCGCTCGCGGTGACGCTCTTCTTCGGCGGTTGGCACGGCCCGTGGGTGCCAGGCCCGCTCTGGTTCCTGTTCAAGCTCGCGCTCTTCGTCGCCGTCTTCATCTGGATCCGCGCCTCGCTGCCGCGGCTGCGCTACGACCAGCTGATGCGGCTCGGGTGGAAGGTCCTGCTCCCGATCGCGACGATCAACGCCGTGATCACCGCGCTCCTGGTGGTGTGGATCTAGTGCCCCAGCCGTTCGACAGCGTCAAGGGCTTCGGGGTCACCTTCCGCCAGATCTTCCGGAAGCCGATCACGCAGCAGTACCCGGAGTACAAGCGGCCGGTGTACCCCCGCTTCCGCGGCCGCCACAGGCTCCACCTCCATGAGAACGGGCTGGAGAAGTGCGTCGGCTGCTCGCTCTGCGCCGCCGCGTGCCCGGCCGACTGCATCCGCGTCGTCCCGGCCGAGAACACCGCCGAGCACCGGGTCTCCGCGGGCGAGCGCTACGCGCGGATCTACGAGATCAACCTCTCCCGCTGCATCTTCTGCGGCTACTGCGAGCTCGCGTGCCCGTTCGACGCGATCACGCTCGGCCACGAGTTCGAGCTGTCGGAGTACGTGCGCGACGACCTGATCTACACGAAGGACATGCTCCTGGCGGAGCCGATCAAGCAGATGCCGGTGGCCGACGCGGCGCTGTACGACACCCCGATCCCCTACTACAAGAGCCACTCGTAATGGGCAACGTCATCGTCTGGATCGTCTGGGTGCTCGCGGCCTTCTCGTGCCTCGGCTCCGGGGTCGCCGTCGTCAGCTTCTCGAACCCGTTCTACTCGGCGCTCGCCCTGATCGGGAACCTCGCCTCGCTCGCCGTGCTCTACCTGCTGCTCTCGGCGGAGTTCGTCGCCGCGGCGCAGGTGCTCGTCTATGCCGGCGCGGTGATGGTGATGTTCCTGTTCGTGATCGCCTACCTGGGCGGCCGGGCGGATGCGCCGTGGGCGAGCGGGCCGAGCATCCAGTCGGTGGCGGCCGTCGCCGCGGCGGCGGCACTGCTCGTCGAGGTGATCGTCGTGATCGGGCTCGCGGCCGGGGGCACTCTCTCGTCGGCGGCCAAGGTGCCGACCTCGTTCGGGAGCCCGGCGGAGATCGGCCGGGCCTTCCTCACCGACCACCTGCTCGCGTTCGAGATCACCTCGGTGGTGCTGCTCGTGGCCGCGGTCGGCGGCGTGATCCTCGGCCACCACGCGCGCGCCGGGACGCCGCACTGGGGGTCGGACAGCCCGTGAACGGCCCCGGGATCGTCTGGTACCTCGCGCTCGCGGCGTTCCTGTTCGCGACGGGGATGCTCGGCGTGCTCCTCCGGCGCAGCCCGCTGATCGTGCTGCTCTCGCTCGAGCTGATGCTGAACGGCGCCAATCTCGCGCTCATCTCGTTCGCGCGCCACGCCGGCAACCTGGACGGGCAGATCTTCGCGCTCGCCGTGATGGCCGTCGCCGCGGCCGAGGTCGTCGTCGGCCTCGGGCTGATCGTGGCGATGGCGCGCAAGAAGCTGACCCTCGACGTCGACAAGCTGTCGATCCTCCGCGGATGACCTTCGCCGGCTGGATCACGCTGTTCGCGCCGCTCGCCGGCGCATTCGCGATCACCCTCGCGGGGACGCGGATCGGCCGCCGCACCGCCGGCTACATCGCGACCGCCTCGACGATGATCGCGTTCGTCGCCGCCGTGGTCGCGTTCGTGATCGCGCTCGGGAAGAGCCCCGACTCGCGCAGCCAGCTCTCGACCCTCTACACCTGGATCCAGGCCGGCTCGTACCAGTCCGGCTTCTCGATCCTCGTCGACCAGCTCTCGATGCTGATGATGCTGATCGTCACCGGGGTCGGCTCGCTGATCATCGCCTACTCGCTCGGCTACATGGAGGGCGAGGACGAGGAGCGGCGGTACTTCGCCTACATGGCGCTGTTCGTCTTCTCGATGCTCCTCCTGGTCGAGGGCGGCAACCTCATCCTGCTGCTCGGCGGCTGGGGGATGGTCGGGCTCTCCTCCTACCTGCTGATCGGCTTCTACCACCGGCGGGCGAGCGCGGTCGCGGCGGCGAAGAAGGCCTTCGTGATGAACGCCGTCGGCGACGCGACGATGGCGATCGCGTTCTTCCTGCTGATCAAGTACACCGGCTCGCTCTCGTTCTCGGTGCTCGGCCAGCCCGCGGGGAACCACTGGGTCCTGAACATCGTCGCGCTCGGGCTGCTCGGCGGCGCCGTCGCGAAGTCCGCGCAGCTCCCGCTCCACACGTGGCTCCCCGACGCGATGGAGGGCCCGACCCCGGTCAGCGCCCTGATCCACGCGGCGACGATGGTCACCGCGGGCGTCTACCTGATCGTCCGCTGCAACGCGGCCTTCCAGGCGGCGCCGCACGTCCAGAACCTCGCCGCCGCGCTCGGCACCGTCACCCTGGTGATGGCCGGGCTGATCGCCCTCGTCCAGGTGGACATCAAGCGCGTGATCGCGTACTCGACGATGTCCCAGATCGGCTACATGTTCCTCGGCGCCGGGCTCGGCGCCTACGCCGACGCGATCTTCCACCTGATGATGCACGCCTTCTTCAAGGCGTGCCTCTTCCTCGCGGCCGGGCTGCTGATCCACGCGCTCGGCGGCGAGCAGGACATCCGCAAGATGGGCGGCCTGCGGAAGCTGATGCCGTTCACCTACCTCGCGTTCCTCGCGGGCGGGCTCGCGCTCGCCGGGATCCCGCCGTTCTCGGGCTTCTTCTCGAAGGACCCGATCATCGCCTCGGCGCTCGCGCGCGGCGGCTGGTTCGGCTACACGCTCTGGGTGGCCGGCCTCGCCGGCGCGCTCCTGACCGGGATCTACACCTTCCGCCTCATCTTCCGCGTCTTCCTCGGCGAGCCGAGCGCCTTCGTGCGCGAGCACCTGCACACCGACCACGGCGAGGGGCCGATCTCGATGCGCTGGACCGTGGGCGTGCTCGCCGTGCTGGCGACGATCGCCGGCTTCATCCAGTTCCCGCCCTTCTGGGAGCCGGTCTCGAAGTGGCTCGAGCCCGTGGCGCCGCCGCTCGTCGTGCCGACGAACGCGCAGGAGATCGGCACGCTGCTGATCGGGGTCACGATGGGCGCGACCGGAATCCTGATCGCCTGGCTGATCTACGGCTCACACCGCTTCCGCGCACCCGCCGCCTCGGAGACCCTCGAGCAGAAGTTCTACTTCGACGAGCTGTACGACGCGATCTTCTACCGCCCCGCCGTGTGGCTCGCGAAGGCCCTCCGGCGCGGCTTCGAGGAGCCCGTGGTGGACGGCTCGATCGCGGAGGTCGTGATCGGGACGCGTGACGCCGCCCGCTGGACTGCCCGGCTCCAGACCGGCCTCCTGCGCACCTACGTGTTCGCGATCGCGGCGAGCCTCGCCGTCCTCCTCGTCGTCTTCGTGGCGGTCCGCTGATGCTCACGACGGTCCTCGTCTGGCTCCCGATCGCGGCCGCGCTCGCGATCTGGCTCCTGCCGCTCTCGCGCTACGCGGCCGGCTCCTTCGCGCTGCTCGTCAGCCTCGTCGAGGTCGGGCTCTGGATCGACGCGCTGCTCCGCTTCGACTTCGGCAGCCCGAAGCTCCAGTTCGCCCAGCAGACCGACTGGATCTCGAGCCTCGGCGTCTCGTACTCGGTCGGTCTCTACGCCTTCTCGCTCTGGCTCGCAGGGCTCTCGGTGATCGTGATGGCCGCGGCGGTCGCGTATGCCTTCTGGGCCGGACGCGAGCGGGCGCGCGCGTACTTCGGGCTGATGCTGTTCCTGACCGGCGCGGTGATCGGCGTCTTCTCCTCGCAGGACCTGCTGCTCTTCTACGCCTTCTTCGAGATGATGCTGATCCCGCTGTACGTGCTGGTCGGAGTCTGGGGCGGGCCGGGCCGGCGCGCGGCGACGATCAAGCTCGTGATCTACACGATGGTCGGCTCGCTGCTGATGCTGGCCGCGCTGATCGTGTACGGGCTCGACGAGGGCACCTTCGACCTCAACAAGATGCACGCGAGCAACAACACGTGGATCTTCCTCGGGTTCGCGGTCGCCTTCGCGATCAAGGCGCCGCTCTTCCCGCTGCACGGCTGGCTGCCGGACGCCTACCGCAAGGCGCCGCCCGAGGTCGCCGCAGTGCTGTCCGGCGTCGTCTCGAAGACCGCGGTCTACGGGTTCCTGCGGATCGTGATCGCGAAGTTCCCGGAGCCGGTGCACGACTTCCGCGTGCCGATCCTCGTGCTGGCGACGATCGGGCTCCTGTACGGCTCGCTGCTCGCCTTCCGCGCGCCCGACGTGCGCGGGGTGATCGCCTATTCGAGCCTCGCCCAGATGGGGCTGATCACGCTCGGCCTGTTCGCGGCGAACGACCTCGGCTTCGACGGCGCGATCCTCCAGTCGGTCAACCACGGGCTCGTCTCGGCGGCGCTGTTCCTGCTCGCCGCGATGGTGGAGCGGCGCACGTCGACCGGCGACTTCGACCGGCTCGGCGGGATGGCGCGCGGGCGGCCGCTGCTCGCGACGCTGCTGATCGCGGGCGGAGTGCTCACGCTGGCGGTGCCGTTCTCGACCAACTTCGCGGGCGAGTTCCTCGTGCTCGCGGGCGTCTTCCAGCAGGGCTGGGCCTACGGCGCGCTCGGCGCCCTCGCGATGGTGCTCGCGGCGATGTACGCGCTGCGCCTGATCTCGGCGGTGCTGCACCGCGAGCCCGGGAGCGCCGTCTCCGACGCTGCGCTCGACCTCCGCCCCGCCGAGCTCGGCATCGTCGTGCCGCTCGTCGGCTGCCTGATCGCGCTCTCGTTCTGGCCCGCCGCGATCAGCGGGCACGCGTTCGGCGGCAACGGCAAGGCGACCGGCGCGCTCACGGCGCCGGCGCCGTACCCGTCGAGCCTGCCGATGAACTGCGTGATCGAGAAGACCCGCTTCGGGACCATGGGCCAGTGCCAGGTCGTCTTCAAGAAGGCGGCCTCGAAGTGATCCACGGCCCTCACGTCGACTGGTTCGCGCTCTCGCCCGAGCTCGCGCTGCTCGCGGCCGCCGCGGTCGCGCTGCTCGGCGCGGTGCTGGTCCCGCGCTCGTGGCGCACCCCGTTCGGGGCGATCGTCGCCGCGGCCGGCTTCGTCGCCTCGTTCGCGTTCGACGCCGTCCTCTTCGCCCAGAGCCCGCACGGCCAGACGATCGTCGACGGAGCGATGCGGCGCGACCGCTTCGGCGCGCTCGCGGGGCTGATCGTCGCCGCGGCGGGCCTGCTCGCGGTCGGCGTCTCCTACGGCGAGCGGATCCGCGAGCACAGCGGCGAGTACTACGCGCTCCTGGCCGCCGCCGGCGGCGGGATGATCTTCCTCGGCTTCGCCGACAACCTGATGACCCTCTTCCTCGGGCTCGAGTGGTTCTCGATCGCGCTCTACATCCTCTGCGCGATCGACGGCGACCGGGAGCGCTCGCTCGAGGCCGGGCTCAAGTACCTCGTCGTCGGCAGCTTCGGCTCGGCGATCCTTCTCTTCGGCTCGGCGCTCGTCTACGGCGCGACCGGCACGATCGACTTCGAGCGGATCGCGACCGCGACCGCGACGCAGCACCTGAGCGGCGACGCGCTGCTCGTGGGCGGGCTCGCGATGCTGCTCGTCGGCTTCGGCTTCAAGACCTCGGCCGCGCCGTTCCACATGTGGACGCCGGACGTGTACGAGGGCGCACCGACGCCGGTGACCGGCTTCATGTCCGCGGCGACGAAGACCGCTGCGCTCGCCGTGATGCTGCGCGTGCTGATCACGGCGTTCCCGGCCGAGGAGCACCTCTGGACGGTCACCGTCGCGGTGCTCGTCTGCGCCTCCCTCGCCGTCGGCAACTTCGCGGCGCTCGCCCAGGCGAACATCAAGCGGCTGCTCGCGTACTCGTCGGTCTCGCAGGCGGGCTTCATGCTGATCGGCGTCGCCTCGGCGAACAAGCTCGGCGCCGAGGCGGTGCTCTACTACCTGATCCCCTACGGCGCGATGTCGCTCGGCGCGTTCGCGGTGGTGGCGGCGCGCGAGCGCGAGCTCAACACTGCGGTCACACTCGACAACCTCTCCGGCTTCGGCTGGGAGCGGCCGCTCCTCGGCGCGTCGATGGCGACGTTCATGCTGGGCTTCGCCGGCTTCCCGCTCACCGGCGGGTTCATGGGCAAGTTCCTCGTCTTCTCGGCGGCCGACGAGCACGGCTGGTGGTGGCTGACCGTGGTCGGCGTGCTGGCGACCGCGCTGAGCCTCTACTACTACCTCGGCGTGGTTCGCGCGATGTACATGCGCCCGAGCGAGGAGCTGCAGCTGGCACCGGTCGGCGGCTCGCCGCCGCGCGAGCTCCTCCTGCAGGTCGTCGCAGGCTCGTGCCTCGTGATCACCGTCGCCTCGTTCGTCTTCGTGCAGCCGCTGCTCGACCTGTGCCAGAAAGCGGCCGCCGCACTGCCGTACTAGGCGATGCGGCCGACGGCCGAGCGGCGCGTGCCGGCCTGGGCCGCTCTCGGATCCATCCACAGGATGATCAGGTCGATCAGGAAGTTCGCGACGACGATCACGACCCCGATCACGAGGACGACGCCGAGGATCATCGGCAGGTCGTAGCCGGTGCCGCCGCTGAGCGCGCCCAGGGTTGTGAGGCCGAGCCCGGGCAGGCGGTAGACGGACTCGATGTAGAGGGCGATACCGAGGGCCAGGCCGACGTCCATGCCGACCAGCGTCAGGACGGGGCCCATCGCGTTGCGCAGAGCGTGGTGGCGCACGATGCGCCTGCGCGACGCGCCCTTGGCGGCTGCCGTGCGGATGAACGGCTCGTCCATCACCTCGATCATCCGCACGCGCACGAGCCTCGTGTAGATCGCGAGGAAGAAGAGGGCGAACGTGATCCACGGTAGGACGAGGTGCGAGGCCCAGGCGCCCGGGCCGGCGCAGCCGACCAGGTGCCTGCCGCTGAGCGGGTCGGCCGTGGTCGGCGCGCTGCCGAAGAACGGGCAGTAGTTGCCGGGCGGGGCGAGACCCCACTGCCTACCGGGGAACTGCTGCAACAGCAGCGCCACGACGAGCGGGTGCGTGCAGATCCCGACCAGCGTGACGACGAGGATCGTGCGGTCGGTCAGCGAGCGCGGCCGCGACGCGGCGATCGCGCCGAGCGGGATCGAGAGGAGCAGCGCGAACAGCGCCCCGCCGAGCACGACCGAGCCGGTCACCATCGCGGCGTGCACGACCGTTGGGCCGACCGGCTGCCCGACGCGCTCATCGGTGAGCGGAACGAAGCTCGTGCCCTCGTAGGCGATCCCGAGGTCACCGTGCGCGAGCCGCCAGAGGTAGAGGCCGTACTGCTCCCAGATCGGCTTGTCGACGCCCAGCGCCTTCCTCGCCCGGGCGATCTCCGCCGGCTTGGGAACGTGGCCCGGCGACAGGTCGACGAGGAAGCCGGCCGGGTTCGCCGGGATCGCGCGGTAGAGCGCGAAGGTGAGCAACGTCAGGACGAGCAGCATCAGCACCGACGCGCCCAGGCGGCGGAGGGCATACCCGAACGTGATCAGCGGACGCCCCTCGGGTCGAACGCCTCGCGCAGTCCCTCGCCGAGCAGCGTCAGGGAGAGCACGGTGAAGAAGATGGCGGCGCTCGGGATGATCGTCAGCCACGGCGAGAACGAGCTCGCGTTGTACGGCAGCGGCGCGAGCACCGTGCCCCACGTGGCGGCGAGCATCGAGCCCCAGCTCGTCGTCGGCAGCTTGATCCCGAAGCCGAGGAACGTGATCCCAGCCTCGAGCATGATGTTCGTGGCGACGGCGAGCGTCGCCCAGACCGCGAGCGCCGGGATCACGTGCGGGAAGAGATGGGTGCGCATGATCTTCGCGTCGCTCGCGCCGACCATCTCCGCCGCCTCGACGAACTCGCGCCGGCGCAGCGAGAGGATCAGCGAGCGGACGATGCGCGCCGGGTAGAACCAGGTGAAGAGGCCGATCAGCAGGATCAGCGAGAGCACGCCCTTGTTGAGCGCGCCTCCGAGCGTGACGTCGCTGACCTTCCCCGAGACCGTGGTCCCGAGCACGATCGCGAGCAGCAGGACAGGGAAGGCCATCACGAGGTCGGTGAAACGCGAGACGACGGAGTCGACCCAGCCCCCGAAGTAGGCGGCGAGCGTGCCGAGCGTCGTGCCGATCAGGAGCGCGAGCAGCGTCGCGCCGACGGCGACCGTGAGCGACACCCGGCCGCCGTAGAGCAGCCGCTGGAGCTCGTCACGGCCGAGCGGGCCGTCGGCCCCGAGCACGAGCAGCGTCTTGCCCGTGCCCGCGGGCGGCGGCGTCTGCTTGAACGTCTTCGGGTCGATGCCCGGCGTCGTCGAGGTGTCGGGCACCCACGACCACGGCCCGGCCGGCTTCAGCGCCAGGTTGACGGCGTAGGGGAAGAGGTCGTTCGGGCCGTGACCGACGGCCCTTCCCAGCAGCGGCGCCCCCGCGAAGACGGCGAAGGCGAGGAAGACGAGGAAGCCCGCCGAGACGAGCGCAGCGCGGTCGCGCCGCAGCCGCCGCCAGGCGAGCCGCGACGGGCTCTGTGCGGCCAAGGCCGTCGTGTCGATCGTCGCAGTGCCGGCAGCCACGCTCACCTGTGGGGACGGAGTATCCCTGTTCCAGCCGACGCCGCTGCGAGCACGGGGCGCAGGCCCTCGAGGCTCTCGAGCACGGCCCCCTCGCCGAACGAGGTCCGCCGCGAGGAGCCGGCGCCGGTCGACGAGCCGCCGCCGCCCGGACGTGTGCACGACCCGGCGGCGGTGGGAGCGGCCGCGGCCCGGCACGGGATCGACCTGCTCGGGCCTCCCGGGACGCTGCCGGAGGCGTAGTCAGGCAACGCGGTTTGCGGGGTCGCGGCCCTCGAGCAGCACCGCGCGCAACGCCTCGACGCAGAGCCCGCCCATCGCGTCGCGCGTCGCATCCGTCGCGCTGCCGAGGTGCGGGGTGAGGACGACGTTTTCCAGCTCGAGGAGCGCGGCGGTCACTTCGGGCTCGCGCTCGTAGACGTCGAGCGCGGCTCCCGCGATCGTGCCGCGCTGCAGTGCCTCGACGAGCGCCGCCTCGTCCACGACCGGGCCGCGGGCGGTGTTGACCAGCACCGCTGTCGGCTTCATCCGCGCGAGCGCGGCTGCATCGATCAGATGGCGGGTCGCGGGCGTGAGGGGGCAGTGCAGGGTGAGGACGTCCACCTCGCCTATCCGATCCAGCTCGCGCATCGGCACGACCGTCATCCCGAAGGCCTCCGCGAGCCGGCCGACCTCCCGGCCGATCCGCCCGTACCCGACCACGCCGAGCGTGAGCCCCTGGAGGCCGGTGCCGAGCATGAAGCTGGTGGACCAGCCCCACTCCTCCCGCCGCCGCAGGAACCGGTCGCCCTCGGCGATCCGCCGCTGGAGCGCGAGCAGGAGGCCGATCGCGAGCTCGGCGGTGGCGGCGGTCAGCACGTCGGGCGTGTTCGTGATCGCGATCCCGCGCGCGCGGGCCGCGTCGAAGTCGATGTTGTCGGTGCCGACGGCGAAGTTCGCCACGACGCGCAGCTGCGGGCCCGCCGCGTCGAAGAGCGCGTCGCCGACCGGGTCGATCGGGGTCGCGACGATCCCCTCGGCACCGGCGACGTCACCCTCGCGAAACTCGAACAGCCGCGCGAGCTCGGCCCGCGTCGCCTCGGGCAGCCGCTGGGTGGCGACGACGAGAGTCAGGCCGACTCGGGGACGCGACGACCGGTGACCAGGGCGGGGAGGCCGGCGAGGAACTGGATCCCGAGCACGACGAGGATCGCCACGAGAGCGGACGCGCCGAAGGTCGGGAGGGCACCCTGCGTGACATACGGGGCGCGCGCCGCGGCGCCGGCGACGGCGAGCAGCAGCACGAGCGCTGCGAGCAGCGCCTGCAGCCCCTCCTCGGTGCCGCCCTCCAGAGCCTCGCCGAAGCAGGTGAGCGAGGCGGCGACCGCCGCAGGCACGGCGAGGAGGAGGAGGTAGAAGGCGAGCCGGTGGGCCCCCGCGCCGTCGGCGAGGGCAACGAGGAGGACGGGGCCGAGCGGCAGGAGACGGCGGAGCATCCGCCGCGTTTTTCGTCGCCGCACGGCGCTCTCCTCCGTTAGATTCCCTGTATGTCAGGAACCCTCACCTGGCTCGGCCACGCAGCCTTCAGGCTCGACTCGCCGGGCGGCAAGCGGATCTACGTCGACCCGTGGCTCTCAGGCCCCACGGTGCCCGAGAGCGAGCGCGAGCCCGAGCGCGTCGACCTGATCGCGCTCACCCACGGCCACTCGGACCACGTCGGCGAGACGGTCGCGCTCTACGAGAAGTTCTCGTGCCCCGTCGTCGCGCTGGTCGAGCTGCGCGGCTGGCTGGCCGGGCAGGGCGTCGAGTCGAACATGGCGCACGCGCCGAACAAGGGCGGCACGGTGAACGTGGACGGGATCAGGATCACCCTCACCGACGCGCACCACTCGTCGAGCGCGAACGACGGCACCTACCTCGGCGAGCCCGCCGGCCTCGTGGTCGAGCTCGAGGACGGCACGACCGTCTACTTCGCGGGAGACACCAACGCGTTCACGGACATGCAGCTGATCGGCCGGATCTATGCGCCGGACGTCGCCGTGCTGCCGATCGGCGACCACTTCACGATGGGCCCGCGCGAGGCGGCGGTCGCGCTCGAGCTGCTCGGTGTGAAGCGCTGCGTCCCCTGCCACTGGGGCACGTTCCCGCTCCTGCACGGCACCCCGGCCGAGCTGCGCAAGCTCGCGCCGGGAGTCGACGTCGCCGAGCTCGAGCCCGGCGACAGCGTCGAGCTGTGAGACAGCGCTGGCTCGGAGACCGGGGGCTGCGCGTGCCCGAGCTCGCAGTCGAGGGCGACCCGGCCGTGCCGCTCGAGGGCGCGCTCGTGCTCGACTCCGTGGACGACGAGACCGCGCTGCGAGAGGCGCACGCGGCGGGGGTCCCCGTCGTCGTCAGGGCCTCGGACGCGGAGGCCGTGCGCCGCGCGCTCTCGCGACCCGAAGTCGCCTCCGTGCTCGTCCCGGCGGGATCCGAGGAGCTGCTCGCGCTCGACCTCACCGGGCTCACCTATGGCTGACCCGGTCGTCGCGACGTACTCGATCGCCGCGTGCGACCTCGCCGCCGGGCAGTGGGGCGTGGCGGTGCAGTCGAAGTTTCTGGCGGTGGGCTCGATCGTGCCGTGGGCCGCGCCGGGCGTGGGCGCGATCGCGACCCAGGCCTACGCGAACCCGCGCTACGGGCCCGAGGGGCTCGAGCTGCTCGTGGAAGGGCTCACCGCGGAGGAGGTCGTGGCACGGCTGACGGCGGACGACGAGGGTCGCGAGACGCGCCAGCTCGGCGTCGTCGACGCGCACGGCCGCGCGGCGAGCTTCACCGGCTCGGAGTGCAACGAGTGGGCGGGCGGGCGGACGGGCCCGTGCTTCGCAGCCCAGGGGAACATCCTCGTCTCGGCGGAGACCGTCGACGCGCTCGCAGAGACCTTCGAGGCGACCGCGCCGCGGCCGCTGGCGGAGCGGCTGCTCGCATCGCTCGCGGCGGCGCAGGCAGCGGGCGGCGACCGGCGCGGCCAGCAGTCCGCGGCGCTGCTGGTGGTCGAGAAGAACGGCGGCTACGGCGCC
>Ga0335069_10010036_pt1 | contig 13452 bp, 11 predicted proteins | sample Lox_Sample_11_FD_206714 | JGI IMG/M metagenome (GOLD analysis project Ga0335069, IMG submission 206714) | Soil microbial communities from Loxahatchee National Wildlife Refuge, Florida, United States - Lox_Sample_1.1 | ecosystem: Environmental > Terrestrial > Soil > Wetlands | place: USA... | reverse complement strand
CCGGGGCCGTGCTCACGACGCGGCTCATCCACTCGATGCGGCGCGACGGCCTCAAGCGCGGCCTCGTCACCTTGTGCATCGGCGGCGGCCAAGGCATCGCGCTGGCGCTCGAGACCATCCACTAACGCTCTTCTCTCGCAATCGCCGTATGCTTCGTGATCGCCGCGGCGATGGTGCCGCTGATGCGCAAGGTGGCGCTGCCTTCGCAGGACCTACTGGCTTTCGCGCCGCGCCGATCGTGTTGCGCGCCCGGGTTTGGGGGCCGGTGCGGGGCGCCGGCGCTCCATCTCGTGCGCGAGATCGCGGGCAAGGGTGACGCGCGTACGGATGTATTGCAGGATCGAGCCGAGGAGCGCCCGTTCTTCGAGCTCGCTCTCCGCGGTCTCGGATGCGACCCAAAGGCGGCGATCGGTGGTGCGTTCGGTCACGGGCGTTGCCTCGCAATGTGCGGCGGCAACTTTACGGGCGCTGCGCAAGCGGCGGCAAGGCGGAAAAAGAACGAAGGCCGCATTCCGCCCATAGAGTTCTCTCACGCGGGGGAAAAATAGCGCGCGTGTGTTGCGCGGGTGCGCGGCCGATCCCGGCCCGACCCCGGCCAGCGCCGCTCCGCGCAGCCCTGCCGGCGGCTTCGGGCTCCCGAGTCCCCCGGACTGCCGGCGCGCCTTCGGGCACTGGCATGCGGCCGTCCCGATCCTACATAATCGGGGCGATGAGCGAGCTCACGCCAGATCTCCTGCTGCGCGCATACGCGACCGGCCTGTTCCCGATGGCCGAGAGTGCGGAGGATCCGGAGCTGTTCTGGGTCGATCCCGAGCGCCGCGGCGTGCTGCCGCTGGACGGATTCCACATCCCGCGCCGGCTGAAGAAGACGGTACGCCAGGGCCGGTTCCAGGTGACCGCCGACCGCGACTTCCTGGGCGTCCTGCAGGGCTGCGCCGAGCGCACGCCCAGCCGCAAATCGACCTGGATCAACACCGAGATCATCCGGCTCTACACCGCCCTGCACGCCATGGGGGCAGCGCACAGCCTCGAATGCTGGCTGGACGAGGGCGGCTCGCCGACGCTCGCCGGCGGCCTCTATGGCGTGGCGCTCGGCGGCGCGTTTTTCGGCGAAAGCATGTTCAGCCGCGTCACCGATGCGAGCAAAGTGGCCCTCGTGCATCTGGTCGCACGGCTCAGGCGCGGCGGCTTCACGCTCCTCGACACCCAGTTCGTCACCGCACATCTCGCGCGCTTCGGGGCGCTCGAGATCAGCCGGCGAATCTATCGCAAGCGCCTCGACACAGCGCTCGAAAGCGACGCACGGTTTCCGCGCGAGCTCGACGCGGACGGCCAGGCCATCCTCGACGCGATGGTCGAGGGTTAGAGCCTAAACGCCCTTACAGTCGATGACCCACACGTCGTAGACGGGGTCTTCGAGGGCGGAGACGGCCGGCGAGGAGGCGAACATCCAGCCGCTGAACAGCGATTTCGACGGCTCGCCGGGCTTGGTCTCGGTGATCTGCAGATAGGCCGCACTCTCGGGCGGCTCCTCGGGCGGCCGCTTGCGGCAGGTGCGGACCAGGATGTCGAGCGTGCCGAAGCGGACCGACTGGTCGATCTTCGCCTCGATCGTGCGCACGTGGCCGGTGATCTTGTCGAGCCCCTGAAGGACCGCCATGGTCGACGGCGCCAGCCAGTGTGGCTCGTCGCTTGCGGATCCGGGTGCCGGCTGGGCGGGTGCCGTTTCAGGTGCCGGCGCCGGTATCGTTCCCGGGGCGGGCACGTCTTCAGATGTTTGCGCCCCGGCAACGCCACCGGTCAGGAGCGCGATCAGGCAGCCGCAGGCGAGGGCGTACTTCATGATGCGTGAATAGCCATCGAATATGGCGCCGCCATGACCGCCCTGCCCGTGATCATGCTGTTGCGGCCGCCGGGCGAGGTCGTGCCGGCGGAGCTACTTCGCGCCGCCGGGTGCCGGCGCAGGCGCGCTGCCCTGCCCTTGCGCGCCCTGGCCTTGCGAGCCTTGGCCTTGCGCACCCTGGGCCGCCGCCTGCCCGGTGTTGAAGATGAACTTGCCGAGCAACTGCATCAGATTGACCGGCGCCTGCGTGTACTTGATCTCGCCGCCCGGGGCGATGTTCTTGTCGTCGCTGCCCGGAACCAGCGCCAGGAAGTTGCCGCCCAGCAGTCCCTCGCTCGATACCTGCGCCACCGTGTCGGTCGGCAGCTTGATGCCGTTCTGCAGGCTGAGGGTCACGATGGCGAGGAACGTGTCGGGGTCGAGCCGCTCGTTGATGACCGTGCCGACCTTGATGCCCGAGATCTTCACGTCGCTGCCCGGGTTGAGCCCGTCGACGCGGTCGAACTTGGCCGTGATCTCGTAGCCGTTCAGCGGGCGCACGTTGGTCGAGGAATAGGCGAAGGCGAGAAACAGGGCGGCGACCACCAACACCACCGCCCCCATCAGGGTCTCGACGAGCTGATTGCTCATGAGGGCAGGCTCATGACGGAACCCAGGGTTCGTAGTCACCCGTGGCATGCGCGCGCTTGCCGCCCTGATAGTCGTGGCCGGGCGGGCGGTACGCTTCCACGGTCCCCGTGAGATTGGGCACGTACTCCTTCTGCCATGGACGCGGCGGTGTGCCGCCCGGCGGCGGCGCGTCCTTGGTCACGTGGTGCAGCCAGGCGTGCCACTCCGGCGGCACCTTCGAGGCCTCGGGCGAGCCGTTGTAGAGGACCCAGCGTTTCTCGCGTCCGCCGTAGCGCACGGCGCCCGTCTTGTCCCGGTAGTAGCGGTTTGCGAACGCGTCGGTGCCGACCAGCTCGCCGCGCAGCCACGTATAGAGTCGCGTTCCCAACGTCATGTCAGCTCGACATTTATCGCGAAGCTGCCCCGAGGACTCGGAGCGGCCGGACTATCGCATGGGCCCCGGGTTTGCGTCCAGTTCGCGCGGCCGCCGAAAACCCCAGACGATTCAAACCGCAACCGATCTGCGGCGGTTGGGTCAAGTTTACCGGAGATTTGTCGCGTAAACCTTATAAGTCGCTGATTTTAAAATACAATTTATTGACCAAGCGCGTTTTCTGCGTTACCGATCGCACATAAGAAGAAGACTCGCGGGGGCGAGAGGACACGGGGCAGCCCAACAGTAAGGAAGGGCAGAAGGCCCATGATGGACACCCTGCGCACGCCACCCGAGACCCCACAGCATCTCCACGAGATCTGCCAGCTCGTTCTGCAGCAGATCGGCGACACGGCGATCGTCTACGCCGATCGCGACGGTGCGGTCCGCGGCTGGAACGCCGGGGCGACCGCCCTCCTCGGCTATGAAGCGGCCGAGATCGTTGGCCTGCATGTCTCCCAGCTCTACACCAAGGCGGACCGGCTGGCAGGCCGGCCGCTCGAGGCGCTGCAGGTCGCAGGTTCGCGCGGCCAGTTCGACGACGAAGGCCCGCGGCTGCGTAAGGACGGCCACCCGCTCGCCATGCACACGACCACGTATGGCGTGCGCAACGCCGCGGGCGATCTGATCGGCTATGCGCTGGTCATGCGGGACGTCACGACGCAGCGCGAGACCGAGCAGAAGCTGCACGACAGCGAACGGCGCTTCCAGCTCCTGGTGGGTGGCCTCACCGAGTACGCGATCTTCATGCTGGACCGGAACGGCATCGTCACCAGCTGGAACCCCGGCGCCGAGCGCATCCAGGGCCACAAGGCCGAGGACGTGGTCGGCCAGCACTTCTCCCTCTTCTACGGCGATGAGGACCGGCGCGGCGGCAAGCCGTTCCGCGCCCTCAAGACCGCGGCCGAGATCGGACGCTACGAAGAAGAGGGCTGGCGGCAGCGCAAAGACGGCTCGCAGTTCGCGGCGCACGTGCTGATCGATGCGATCCACGACGAGAGCGGCGAGGTCGTCGCCTTTGCCACGATCACGCGCGACATCACCTCGCGGCACCGGGCCGCGCGGGCGCTACGCGAAAGCGAAAGCCGCTTCCAGCTCCTGCTCGAAAGCATCACCGACCACGCGATCTGCACCCTCGACCCGAGCGGCATCGTCACCAGCTGGAACGCGAGCGCCGAGCGCATCATGGGCTATACGGCGACCGAGGTGCTGGGCGAGCATTTCTCGATCTTCTACGGCGAGGCGGAGCGCAAGGAGGGCCGGCCCTTCCGCGCCCTCGAAGCGGCGCGCCGCGACGGGCGCTGTGCCGAAGAGGGCGTGCGCCTGCGCAAGGACGGGACCGCGTTCGCGGCCGAGGTCGTCATCTCGCCCATCCGCGGCGAAGCCGGGCAGTTCACCGGCTATGCCAAGGTCACCCGCGACATCAGCGAGCGCAAGCACCGCGAGTTCGCCGAGGCGGCCAACGAGGCCAAGACGCGCTTCCTCGCCCATCTCAGCCACGAGCTGCGCACGCCGTTGAACGCGATCATCGGCTTCTCGGAGGTCATCAAGAGCGAGATCTTCGGGGAGATCGCCAACAAGCGCTACGTCTCCTACGGCGGTGACATCCACTACAGCGGCATCCACCTGTTGAACCTCGTCAACGACATCCTCGACCTGAGCCGTATCGAGGCGGGCAAGCTCGAGCCGATGCCCGAGCGCGTCGACGTCAACGCGCTGGCCGAGAAGGCGATGCGGCTGTTCGACGGCAAGGCCGCCGCCAAGCAGGTGCGCCTCGAGCTCGCACCCGGCGAGGAGGTTCACGAGTTCGTCGCCGACGAGCGCATGGTCTACCAGTGCTGCGTCAACCTGCTCGACAATGCGATCAAGTTCTCGAAGCCGAACACGTGCGTCGCCTTGCGCGTCACGCGCGATGCGGGCTGGCTCAGAATCATCGTCGCCGACCAGGGCTACGGCATGGCGGAAAGCGAAGTGCCGATCGCACTCCTGCCCTTCCGCCAGCTCGACAGCCTGATGACCCGCAGCACCGAAGGCGCGGGCCTGGGGTTGTCGCTGGTCAAGTCGTACTGCGAGATCCATGGGGGCGGCATCGCCATCCGCAGTGCCGTGGATGCCGGCACCGAGGTGACCCTCCGGTTCCCCTACCCCGGCGGCAAGAAGCACACGCTCTCCGTCGCCTGACCCGGCGCCGCCGCAAGCTCAGTAGTTTCCGCCCGCCGAATCGGGCTTTTACCTCATTACCGCGGCCCCCGGTCACGCGCATATCACGGCTGTCCAAGTTGGATCCGTTGTGGCACGGGCGAAGCCCGTGTCTGGGGCGCCGCGAGACGAGGACCGTGTCACGGACGCGGTCCTCTTCTTTATGCCCGCCATTTTATCCCAGGCGCGGCCGGGCGCGGCGCCGCGTCGGCGTTTTTTCGCAGAAATCCGCCAGCCGCCGCTGTCTTGCTTCGTTCTAAGTATCTGAAATTAAAATCGAAAGTCTGCATTGTTGGTCTGGCCAACGGCGCGATTGCTGCGCTGCACAGTCCACGACTCGGCCTCGACCAACATATTGATAATCCAGATAAAAACTTTTTTCTTGCCAACAAAATCAATATCTTGTGTGCCCCCATGGCGGAGCGAGCTATAAGTGGCTGATTAATCTATATATTGTGGTATGCTACAGAAATGCCACAAACTCCTTGCGGCGCGGACTCACCTGGTATCAACCTATGGTAACGAGCCGGGCCGAACCCACAGGATGTAGTGGGGGCATTATCTCCTCGGGAGCCCGGACGGGGGATGACTCTTCCGATTCAGAAGAAGAGGCGTCTTGGGTGTCAACGACAGCATCCGTGACGGGAGTTTCGCGATATGCGTATCGAGCGGCGTTTCACGCGGGCGGGCGAAGATGCGTTTGCCGGCATCAAGTTCACGACGACCAACAGCGAGATCCGTAATCCCGACGGGTCCGTCGTTTTTCAAGCCAAAGACATCGAGGTCCCCGAGCCGTGGTCGCAGGTTGCGTGCGACGTTCTGGCGCAGAAGTATTTCCGCAAGCGCGGCATCCCCAGCCGCCTGAAGCCGGTCGAGGAGAACTCGGTCCCCTCCTGGCTGTGGCGCATGACCGCCGATGACGAGGCGCTCAACGAGCTTCCCGAAAACCAGCGCTGGCGCGGCGAGCGCTCGGCGAAAGAGGTGTTCCATCGCCTCGCCGGCACGTGGACGTACTGGGGCTGGAAGGGCGGATATTTCGACAGCGAGGAGGATGCGCGCGCCTATTACGACGAGATGCGCGTGATCCTGGCGACGCAGCGCGCCGCCCCGAACTCTCCGCAATGGTTCAACACCGGCCTGCACTGGGCCTACGGCATCGACGGGCCGGCGCAGGGCCATCACTATGTCGACTTCGCGACCGGCGAGCTCGTGGCCTCCGCCTCTGCCTACGAGCATCCGCAGCCCCACGCCTGCTTCATCCAGTCGGTGGCCGACGACCTCGTGAACGAGGGCGGCATCATGGATTTGTGGGTGCGCGAGGCGCGCCTGTTCAAATACGGCTCGGGCTCCGGCTCCAACTTCTCGAAGCTGCGCGGCGAGAACGAGAAGCTGTCGGGCGGCGGCAAGTCGTCCGGCCTGATGAGCTTCCTCAAGATCGGCGACCGCGCGGCGGGCGCCATCAAGTCGGGCGGCACGACCCGGCGTGCGGCCAAGATGGTGACGGTCGACATCGACCATCCGGACATCGAGCAGTACATCAACTGGAAGGTGGCCGAGGAGCAGAAGGTGGCGGCTCTCGTGGCCGGCTCCAAGCTGTGCAACAAGCACCTGAACGGCGTGATGGCCGCCTGCGACCGCCAGGCGGGTGCGGCCGGCTTCGACCCCAAGGTCAACAAGGCGCTGCGCGCCGCGATCTCGACCGCGCGCCGGGCGATGATCCCTGAGAACTACATCCAGCGGGTCATCGAGTTCGCGCGCCAGGGCTATCAGTCGATCCAGTTCCCCGAATACAACACCGACTGGGATTCGGAAGCCTATCTGACCGTCTCCGGCCAGAACTCCAACAATTCCGTGCGCGTCACGAACGAGTTCCTGCACGCGGTCGAAACCGACGGCGACTGGAACCTCATCCGCCGCATCGACGGCAAGGTCCACAAGGCCACCAAGGCCCGCAAACTGTGGGACCTGATCGGCGAGGCGGCTTGGCAGTCCGCCGATCCCGGCCTGCAATACGACACCACGATCAACGAGTGGCATACCTGCCCCGAGAGCGGGCGCATCAACGCGTCCAACCCGTGCTCGGAGTACATGTTCCTCGACGACACGGCGTGCAACCTCGCCTCGATCAACCTGCTCGCCTTCCGCGATGCGGCGACCGGCGCCTTCGAGATCGCGGCCTACGAGCATGCCTGCCGGCTGTGGACCATCACGCTCGAGATTTCGGTCCTGATGGCGCAGTTTCCGTCGCGGCGGATCGCCGAGCTGTCCTACGAGTTCCGCACCTTGGGCCTGGGCTACGCCAATATCGGCGGCCTGCTCATGGCGATGGGCCTCTCCTACGACAGCAAGGAAGGCCGCGCGATTTGTGCCGCACTCACCGCCATCATGACCGGCATCTGCTACGAGACCTCGGCCGAGATGGCAGAAGAGCTCGGGCCGTTCCCGGGCTATGCCAAAAGCCGCGAGTCGATGCTGCGCGTCATCCGCAATCATCGCCGCGCCGCCTATGGCGAGGCGCAAGGCTATGACGGCCTGTCGGTTCTGCCGGTGCCGCTCCAGGGCGGCGACTGCCCGGACGCCAGCATGGTCGCGGCAGCCCGGCGCGCCTGGGATGCCGCCCTCGAGAAGGGCGAGAAGCACGGCTATCGCAACGCCCAGACGACGGTGATCGCGCCCACCGGCACGATCGCGTTGGTCATGGATTGCGACACGACCGGCATCGAGCCCGACTTCGCCCTGGTCAAGTTCAAGAAGCTGGCCGGCGGCGGCTACTTCAAGATCATCAACCGCGTGGTGCCGGAAGCGCTGCGCACACTGGGCTACACCCAGAAGCAGATCAACGACATCGTCGCCTACGCGGTCGGCCACGGCACGCTCGCGGGCTCGCCCGCGATCGACCACGCGGCGCTGAAGGCCAAGGGCTTCCTCGACATGCACATCGATGCGGTCGAGGCGGGCCTCAGGAGCGCCTTCGACATCAAGTTCGCGTTCAACAAGTGGACCCTGGGCGAGGAGTTCTGCACCAAGGGCCTTGGCATCGCCAAGGAGAAGCTCGACGATCCGGGCTTCGACCTCCTGGCCGCGATCGGCTTCTCGAAGGCCGAGATCGAGGCCGCCAACACGTGGTGCTGCGGCTCGATGACCCTCGAGGGTGCGCCGCACCTCAAGGCCGAGCACCTGCCGGTGTTCGACTGCGCCAATCCCTGCGGGCGCAACGGCAAGCGCTGCCTCTCGGTCGAAAGCCACATCCGCATGGTCGCGGCGGCCCAGCCGTTCATCACCGGCTCGATCTCCAAGACCATGAACATGCCGAACTCGGCCACCGTCGAGGACTGCAAGGACGCCTACATGCTGTCCTGGCGGCTGGGGCTGAAGGCCAACGCGCTCTACCGCGACGGCTCGAAACTGTCGCAGCCGCTGGCCTCGATGCTCGACGACGCGGACGAGGCCGCACAGGCGGCCGAGGAGATCGCGGCAGCGCCCAGTGCTGCCAAGGTCGAGAAGATCGTCGAGCGCATCGTCGAACGGGTGACGCAGGTGGCACGCCAGCGCCTGCCCAATCGCCGCAAGGGCTACACCCAGAAGGCGATCGTCGGCGGCCACAAGGTCTACCTGCGCACCGGCGAGTACGAGGACGGCAAGATCGGCGAGATCTTCATCGACATGCATCGCGAGGGAGCGGCCTTCCGGTCGCTGATGAACAACTTCGCGATCGCGGTGTCGATCGGCCTGCAATACGGCGTGCCGCTCGATGAGTATGTCGAGGCGTTCACCTTCACCCGCTTCGAGCCCAACGGCATCGTGCAGGGCAACGAGACCATCAAGAACGCAACCTCCATCCTCGACTACATCTTCCGCGAGCTGGCCATCTCGTATCTCGGCCGCGACGACCTCGCCCATGTCCATGCCGAGGACCTCGAGCCGGACAGCGTCGGCAAGGGCGACGAGGAAAGCACCCTGCCGGCCGCTGGCACCGGTGCGGCCGTGAACGCGATGGACGTGGTCAAGAAGGTCGTGCAGCAGACCAGCAGCGGCTTCACGCGCGGCACTCACCAGCGCGTGCTGAAGGTGCTGGAAGGCGGCGGCCCCAAGGAGGCCCGCAACACCGCTCTGCACGTGCACGCGCCCGGAGACGAGCACGCGCACGACCATGCGGCGGGCGACGTGGCCCTCGCGCCGCCGCCGGCCGACGCGGACAACGGTCAGCCGATCGGGTTTGCGATCGTGACCGCGGAAGCCACCACCACCACGGTCGCGGTCGCGACCCGCACCAGCACGCGGACGGACGAGATCCGCAAAGCCAAGATCATGGGGTTCACCGGCGATGCGTGCTCCGAATGCGGGAGCATGAAGATGGTGCGTAACGGAACATGCACGAAGTGCAACGATTGCGGCGCCACAAGCGGGTGCTCGTGACACCCGCACTCTCCTCCCCTGTGGCGTCAAACTAGGGCGGGTCGCCTCGCACAATTCGAATTGGGCGACCCGCCCCTTCTTCGGAGAAGCCGAAGAAGCATCCGAGCAAGGAGAACCGGTATGCAGCCGAGCGACATGACTGGCGTCCGACTTCTCTTCCGCGCCGAGATGGACCGGCTGAACGAGCGCCTGCGCGAGTTCGGCGCCGAGGTGCAGCGCCAGGAAGACAGCCTGCGCGCCCTGTATCCGTGGCTCGGAAAGGCATTCCGCACCGGCGGCAGGCCGTCGTCGGGGGCCAACGACAACACCGGAATTTAGCAGCCTACGCCGTCACGCCAAGTTGGACCGGAAGGCGGGCGCGATCAGCGCCCGCCTTTTTCGTTGTCCGCGAAAAGATCGGCGAGCGAGCGCGCCGGATCCGCCATGAAGCTCCGCATCGCCTTGAAGTGGGCGGTGTCCTCGTAACCGATCTCGCGGATCGATCCACCCTCGAAATACAGCAGCTGCGCGTCCGGATAGGCCATCAGGATCGGCGAGTGCGTGGCCATGATGATCTGCGCGCGTCCGGCCCGGTCGAGGGCACGCAGGACACGCAGAAACGCGAACTGCCGGCTGGGCGACAGAGCCGCCTCGGGCTCATCGAGCAGATAAAGCCCAACCGACCCGAACCGACCCTCGAACAACGCGAGAAAGGATTCGCCGTGAGAGCGGTGATGCAGCGATTTGCCGCCATAAACCGCATACGCCCGGACGGGATCGACCTCGGCCACCTCGTCGATATGGCTCGAAAAATTGAAGAAGCTCTCGGCGCGCAGAAAATACCCGGTGCCGATGCGTGGCCGCCAGCCCAGGCGCAAGACCCTGGCAAACGTCCTCTGCCCCTCCTCCACCTCCCGGCCGTAGAAATTGTCGCGGCTGCCGCCGGAGAGATTGAAGCCGGCCTGTGCCGCGATCGCTTCCAGCAGCGACGATTTGCCGCTGCCGTTCTCACCGACAAGGATCGTGATTCGCTTCGTGAAGCGCAGGTGAAGTCTGCCCTTCTGCAAGATGGGCAGGTTGAACGGAAATTCGTCCGGCAGCGACGCCCCCGGGGCAATGGCGAGATCGCGTAGATAGGGAGCCGCGGATTTCAGCTGATATCTGGGCACGTCGCCAAGGATAAACCGCCGCCGAGCGGCGGTAGCAGCCCTGCGTCAGGGTTATCCACAGTTAACCGAGTCTTTTCATCAAACCCTAAGGAGTCACTGCCACCTTGGCAGGTGCCGGACAACCGGCAATCGCCCAAGTTGGGCCCGGGGGCGGACTCGCAAGAGTCCGCCTTTCCTTTGGCCCGATCCCCAGAACGCTCACAAACGGGTGTGTCGTCGCCACCACAGCGCGCCAGATTCAGCACGGCGCGTACGCGGGTACATTGGTCGGATGGGCGACTCAGGTGAGTATGAGCCGTGCCGTCGAGTCACGCCCTAGGTGATCCGACAGCAACCGAATGCGACGCTGAGACGACCGGCGAGCAGAAATGCGCGAAGCCGGCCCAGGACGGGGGCGCCACAGACCGCTGAACCTCTTCAGGCGGGTCCGCAAGGACCCGCCTTTTTTCTTCCGGTCGGTCCTTCGGCCCGGAAATTGCTCACAAAATGAGTGAATTGACGAAAGTATATGTTTTGGCAACCGATTCGGCTATAACCCGGCGGACCACTTGGAGCCGGGCCCACCGATGAGCAGGCTGTCTTCGCTCCTGGCCTTTGCCGCCCTGATCACCGTCTGCGCCGGTTTCCGTCCGGCCTTCGCGGGCGACGTGTACGAATATCGCGTCGAGCATCCGCTCTATGGCGACATTGGCACCTACACCAACATCGTTGACAAGTCGGGGGCAGAAGCCGACGTCGAGACCAAGCTCAACATCTCGGTCAAGCTGCTGGGCATGGTGGTGCACCGCGAGGAGGCCGAGCGGCATGAGCTGTGGCAGAATGACCGGCTGACCCTCTTTCGCAGCGTTACGACCGTCAACGGCCAGCCGCTGACGGTGGCGGGCGAGGCTCGCGGCAATACGTTCGTGATCACCTCGCCGACCGGCACGATCGACGTCCCGGCCGACATCCGGCCCAGCAACCCGTGGTCGCTCAATTTCGTCAATGCCGGCCTCGTGATGTCGACCAAGAGCGGCCGCGTCTTCAAGGCCCATCTCGACGGCGTGAAGGACATGGTCGTGACGGCCGACGGCAAGACCGAGCGGCTGCGCGAGTTCGACATCACCACCGACAAGCACCAGAGCGTGTGGATGGACGACCACAACGTGCCGGTCGCCTTCCGCACCGAAGAGAACGGCACGCCGATCGATTTCGTGCTCATGCGCTACCCCTCGGGCGAGCCGCAGCCGTGGAAGGGGCCGGAGCGCCCGGCCGCAGCAAACCCCGCGCAGCAGACGGCGAGCAGCCTTTCGCCCTAGCCGCTTCCGCGCCTCCCACCCTCGGGCGGTCTATTCGCCCGCAAGTGCCGTTGAATCGCGGAGCTGGATCGTCCCGGTCGCGAGGCTGACACAGCCCAGGCGTGCCAGACGATCGACCACCTGCGCGTAATCGGGCCTGGCGAGTGCCGGCAGGCGGATTTCGGCGCGGACGGCATTCGTCCTGGCATAGCCGTCGGTCTCGGAGATCTCGTTGATCGCGTTCCGGTAGCGCCAGAGCGCCAGCATCGTGGTCGCATCGTCGACGCCCACGCCCTCCGGGGCCGCCGCGGCGAGCCTGCTCCAGATCGTCAGCGCCATGAACACGATCAGCCACACATGCGCTGAATTCGCCTCGGCCGAATCGAGCACGATCTCGGGGAGGACGGGCATGAGCCTGCGCCAGCTGAGCAAGATACGGCCCGGCTCATGTCGTGCGCCGGCCTGCCACGTCGCAGGGGGTGTGGCGCATCCCTTGAGCTCGATGAAGTTGCTCACGACCGAGCCCACGAACCTGGACGGACCGCCGCCGGCATCCTGCATCGCCGCCCGGGCGATGTCCTCGATGTCCGTCACCGTCAAGGTCGTGTCGATTTCGCGCCCCACGCCCACCTCCGAATTCGACCGGTTCGAGGGTAGCGCGGCACGGCTGCGGCTCTTGTGAAGCGAATCACACCGCAAATCTGCACCCTCGTGTTAGACAGGCATCTTCAGCGAGGCAGCGAAAGGGGGGGCCGACATGCCAAAGCCGAAGCGACAGAAGCGCAAGGGCGCCCGCTCCCCACGCGCGCGGACGCTATCTCGCCGGCAGCACTACGGGTGGACACCCGACGATGCGGATGCGCGCGACCACCGATACGCGCCCCCACGGCTCGGCGCGGTTCCGGCCAAATTCTCGCTCCGCGATGCATTTCCGGCAGCCTATTACCAGGGCCAGCTGAAGAGCTGCGCCGCCAACGCGGTTGCCGCCGCGATCCAATACGACCGGATCAAGCAGGGCCTGCCGTCGGGCAGGGTCACGCCCTCCCGGTTGTTCATCTACTACAACGCGCGCGCGATCGAAGGCAGGGTCGCCTGGAACGCGCCGACGCGGGTCCGCAACGTTGTCAAAGGGGTTGCGAGGTACGGTGCCTGCTTCGAAGGCAGATTGGCCGACCAATGGCCCTACGTGATCAAGCGCTTCAAACGCAGGCCGCGGCACCTGTGCTTCAAAGCCGCCAAGAAAGACCGGGCACTGCACTACAGCCGGGTCGCCCGCGATATCGAACATTTCAAAGCCTGCCTGGCCTCGGGCTATCCGTTCGTCTTCGGCTTCTGGGCCTATGAGGGGATCGAGGCGCGGAAGGTCGGCAAGACCGGCGCCATTCCGCTGCCCAAGGCGCACGAGAAGCAGCTCGGCGGCCACGTCGTGCTCGCGGTCGGCTACGACGACACGAAACGGCACATCCTGATACGCAATTCCTGGGGCACCAAATGGGGCAAAGGCGGGTACGGGACGATGCCCTACGC
>Ga0335069_10010034_pt1 | contig 13453 bp, 10 predicted proteins | sample Lox_Sample_11_FD_206714 | JGI IMG/M metagenome (GOLD analysis project Ga0335069, IMG submission 206714) | Soil microbial communities from Loxahatchee National Wildlife Refuge, Florida, United States - Lox_Sample_1.1 | ecosystem: Environmental > Terrestrial > Soil > Wetlands | place: USA... | reverse complement strand
CGCGTGAGGGCACGCGGCCTACAGGGGCAGCGGTTTGCGATTGTAGGCCGCGTGCCCTCACGCGGCGCACTGGTAGGGACGCCTCGCCGAGGCGTGCGCGTTGTGGCGTCGGCGGACGCCTCGGCCAGGCGTCCCTGCCAGGCGGGACGGGCTTTCGAGCTACTTGGCCGCCCTGGCCACGAGGTACTGCCGCCTCAGCTCCAGCAGGGCCGCTGCGGGCACGATGTAACTCTTGGACTGCGCAGGGTTGTCGGCATCCACCACGTCCACAGCCACCGTAGCGCCTGGTGGGCTGTTGAACATAGCCGCCAGCATCTGCGTCACCGGCCCGTTCGTGATCGGAACATCAACCATTTGGGCGAAGGCGGTCTCCCGGACGCTTTTGGTGTCCAAGGGGATCCTGAATGTCTGCATCGAATTGGATCGAGCGTCGGTGACGATGGTGCCCTCGAAAGCCGAGAGGTTGCCGACCATGAAGGGCTTGTCGGTTATGATCAGCCGCAGCACCGGCAGTTTGTCTTCCTGGATTTGGGTCAGGATAAACAGCCTGCTGGTGGTCGGCTTCTTCTCCATGCCTTCCGCGGTATTGCTGGCCTTGATAGCAATGAGCCCGAGTTGGTTCGACTGACCCAGCGCCGCACCAACCGTGCATAGCAGAACCATGGCCGCCCGGGAACAAAGCGTTCGCGCCTTCATCTTTGTGCGCCAGTGTATCGTTTCCGGGCCTGGGCTTCAAGCACCGGCCGCGCACAGGCGCCTGGGCGCGGGCGGCAGGCCGAGCTATCCCCGTGCGCCAGCCGCCCAAATCCGAAATCCGCAGCACGAAATACGAAACAAATTCACAGCCGTCCCATAGGCTGAGGTAAGAAGAGGGTTGGCGTCCGGCGGGTTTCCTGCCACACGGCAGGGATGAAAAAACACAACCGTCGTCCGCCAACCCGTTCCAAGCTGAGCGTCCTGCGCCAAGTCTGCAATCTTATTCCGCCGCATCTGGTGCGCCAACTGGCGCATCAGACCCAGGCGGACCTCTTAGCCCGCAGCTTTTCGAACTGGAGTCACGTGGTGGCGCTGCTTTACGCCCAACTGGTCCATGCCATCGGCCTGAATGATGTCTGCGACGGGTTGCGGCTGCACTCGGGTCTGCTTTCGGCCATTCGCGGAGCCAGCCCGCCCAGCAAGAATGGGCTCTCGCACGCCAACAAGGAACGACCGGCAGCCATGGCCGAGCAACTGTTCTGGCAAACCCTCGAACACCTCCAGAGCCGTTGTGCGAGCTTCGCCGGAGGGCACGGACGCCGGGTTGCAGGGCGTTTTCGTCGGGCCATTCACGCCGTGGACTCGACCACGCTGCAACTCATCGCCTCCTGTATGGATTGGGCCAAGCATCGCCGCCGCAAAGCCGCCGCCAAGTGTCATCTGCGCTTGGACCTGCAAAGTTTCCTGCCCCGCTTTGCCATCCTGGACACCGCTCGGGACGCCGACGCCACCCGCGCCCGGGAGGTCTGTGCCGGCCTGCGGGCCGGTGAAATCGTCCTCTTTGACAAGGCTTACGTGGATTATTCCCACCTGTTCGACTTGTGGCGGCGCGGCATCTGGTGGGTGACGCGGGCTAAGGACAATTTTGCTTATCGGGTAGCCAAGCGGCGGCTCCGCCAGGCGCAGGAAAAGATCCTGCGCGACGATGAGATTGTGCTCAAGGTGCCGATCAGCCGGAGGGACTATCCGGCGCGGATGCGCCGGATCGTGGCGCGGGTGGAAGTCGAGGGTCAGGAAGTGGAGATGGTATTCCTGACCGACAACCTCACCTGGGCCGCTTCCAGTGTGGTGGCGCTCTATAAGGCGCGGTGGCAGATCGAAGTGTTCTTCAAGCAGATCAAACAAACCCTGCAGTTGACCGACTTTCTGGGCAACAGCGCCAACGCGGTCCGCTGGCAGGTGTGGCTGGCGCTGCTGTTGTACGTGCTGTTGCGCTTTCTGGCCGTGCAGAGCCAGTGGGGGCACAGCTTCGTGCGATTATGGGCGGTGACCCGTTCGGCGCTGTGGTTGAAGCTGGAGTTGGTGGGCTTGCTTCGGGGCTATGGGACAGCCGGGGGCGACTTTCGTGTGCTGGGCCAGCCCGAACAGGCGTATTTGCCCGGCTTCGCGTGAGGCTGTGGGATAGCCCACAGACCTGGCAACGCCCAGATCACGGTCATGCGCTAAAAACCCTTAACATCAATCCGGAAGACGCCCACCCAATCCTGCGGGAAACCGCATGGATTTGCCCGGCGTCAGCCCCTTATGGGACGGCTGTGAAACAAATCCAAAGGCTCGAACCAGCAATGACCGAAACCTGTGGTGAAGCTGTGTTTTGAACATTTGTGCTTAAAGCATTGGGAATTGTTTCGGATTTCGTGCCTCGGATTTCGGATTTCTACTGTCCAGGACGGTAGCAGTCTCGAACTGCCTCCGCCGGTCGCAGTGCTCCCCGCCTGCTTTGACATAGCCCGCGTTGCTGCTAGCCTGCGGCCCCATGAGCAGCAGCGGTCGGCTTCCCCGCCGTTCATTCTTGAAGCGCATCGGGCTGGCGGTGCCCGTCGTGACCTCCGGACCAGCCCTGGCCTTGGCCAAGCCCGCCTCAGTTCCAGCGGCTGCTTTCCAAAGCAAGCAACGACTCGACAAAGAGCTGGCCGCCGACCTCGTGATTATCGGCGGCGGGCTCGGCGGATGCGCTGCCGCGCTCGCTGCGGCGCGCAACGGCCTGCAGGTCGTCCTGACCGAGGAAACGGACTGGATCGGCGGGCAGTTGACTGCCCAGGCGGTGCCCCCGGACGAGAATCAGTGGATCGAGACAATCGGCGGCACGCGCTCCTACCTGGAGCTGCGTCGGCAAATCCGGGAATACTACCTGCAGCACTTCCCGCTTACCGCCGCCGCCCGCGCCGAGGCTTACCTCAACCCCGGCAACGGCTGGGTCTCCCGCCTATGCCATGAGCCGCGCGTCTCCGTTGCGGTTTTGCACCAGCTCATGGCGCCTTACGTCGGCGGACGCCGCATTCTCCTTCTGCTCAAACACAAGGCCCTCGAAGCTCAGAGCGCGGGTGACCGGGTCGAGGCGGTGCGCGTGCGCAACCTCGAGTCGGGCAACGAGCTTGTCCTGCGCGCGCCATACTTCGCCGATGCCACGGAGCTGGGCGACCTGCTGCCGCTCACCAAGACGGAATACGTCACCGGCGCCGAATCCCAGCACGACACCGGCGAGCCGCACGCCCCGGCGGACGCCGAGCCGCGCAACATGCAGTGCTTCACCTGCTGCTTCGCGATGGACTACCTCGCCGGGCAGGACCACACGATCGAGAAGCCCGCCGAATACGCCTTCTGGCGGGACTTCGTGCCCGCACTCAAGCCGCCGTGGCCCGGGCGGCTGCTTTCGTGGGAATACGGCGACCCCGTCAGCCGCAAACCCAAGCGAGTGGACACTGACCCGGAGAAAGCCATAGGCCTTTGGACCTACCGCCGCATCGCCGACAAGGCGCTATTCGTGGAAGGCACTTACCCCGGCGACATCAGCCTGGTGAATTGGCCGCAAAACGATTACATGCTTGGCAACCTCTGCGACGTGAGCGCGGATGAAGCCGCCCGCCACCTCGCCCGGGCCAAGCAGCTCAGCCTGTCGCTGCTCTACTGGCTGCAAACCGAAGCGCCCCGGCCGGACGGCGGCGCCGGCTGGAAGGGCCTGCGCCTGCGCCCGGATGTGGTCGGCACCGAGGACGGCCTGGCCAAATACCCTTACATCCGCGAGAGCCGGCGCATCCGCGCCGAGTTCACAGTGCTGGAACAACACGTGGCCACCGAAGCGCGCATGAAGGAGACAGGGGCCAGCCACAGCGACGTGAAGGCCGCCGACTTCAAAGACTCCGTCGGCATCGGCAGCTACCGGATTGACCTGCATCCCAGCACGGGCGGCACCAACTCGATTGACATCAGCTCACTGCCCTTCCAGATACCGCTCGGGGCGCTGCTGCCCCAGCGTGTCGAGAACTTGCTGCCTGCCTGCAAGAACCTTGGCGTGACTCACATCACCAACGGCTGCTACCGCCTGCATCCCGTGGAATGGAATATCGGCGAAGCGGCGGGTGCGCTGGCGGCCTTCTGTGTGAAGCGGAAGCGCACCCCGCGCGAGGTGCGCAATAAATCCGAGCTGTTGAACCAGTTCAAGGACCTGCTCACCGCCCAGGGGGTGCCGCTGGCCTGGCCGAAGTTTGGCCCCAGGTAGCAGAAGCTTTGGCGCACCTATTCAGCTAGACTAGTGGCGTAAGCCTCCGGCTTGCGATAGGCCCAACAATCCTCTGGATTGTTCGGTCGCCGCATTATGCGCGGCAACCCAGAGAGTTACCGGGACGGGCGCAAGCCGGAGGCTTACGCTACGCTGCGCTCACAACCCTGGCCAGTCAATCACCATCCGCGCATCCAGGTCCTGCCAGGCGCCGTTGGCCTTCACTTTCGGTGTCATGCGCCCCACAAACTGGAACACGCGGTGCGGCGCTTCCTCCTCGACCGTGAAATAGAGCGGGTCCACTAGCCGGGCGATGATGGGGCTGGTCGCCTCCATGCGCAGGATCACCGCCCGGCGGCCGTGGTAAGCCGCCTGTTCCTGTCGGCTAAACGTGAAGCCCACGGTTTCCCTCCGCGGCACCACGACCATGCGGCACCGCACCTTCTCGCCGCGCGCCAACTCCGCCCAGTGCTGCGCCAGGAAGGGCCCCACCATGTCGGTGACCAACGTGTCGCGCCGCCAAGCCTCCGTGCTCGTCCGGGGCTTGCCGCCGCCGGCCACGTCCCTATTGTAAGTGAACACCAGTCTCCCCTTCGCGGGATTTCCCGGCTCGCGGTTCACGACCACGCCCCCCGCCGCGCCGATCTGCAACTCCTCCAGCGAATACGACACCAGCCCATTCGTGCCGTAGGTCACCTGCTCGCGGGCGGCGGGCTTGCCTTCCGGGTAAGTGAATTCGCGCAGCACCGTGATCTGCGGCCCGGCCGGTGTCACGGTGCGCCTGAACCGGAACAACCCCTGGGCGTGGGCCGTGTCCTTGGCATAGATAGTTCCCGTCAGCACCTTGGGCTCGGCGCAAGCCAGAAAGTGCGGATTGGGCGGCGAAGGCTCGGCAGCGCAGCAACTCCGTCCGCTTGCACCGGCAACCAGAACTGCGCCGAAAAATGCGTGGATTAACTTCACCTTCGCTGGGAATCTCGCACACACGGCACCCGTTGTCTCCGATCCTCCGCACACAAGCAGCTTGACGCTTCCCGCCTCTCCCTTGTAAACGGTCGGGCCATGAAACGCGTCTTACACATCACCCCTCTTCTCCTCCTAAGTGCCATTCTCGGCGGCAGCGGCCTGGGCCAGGATGTCCAACTCACCGCGCCCACCAAGTCCGGCGGCCTGCCCCTGCTGGATGCCCTGGCTAAACGCGCCACCACCCGGGCATTCGATTCGAAGGACCTGTCAGACCGGCAGCTCTCCACCCTCCTCTGGGCCGCATTTGGGGTCAACCGCCCCGATGGCAAGCGCACCGCCCCCTCCGCCAACAACAAGCAGGCGACCGACATCTATGTGCTGCTCAAAACCGGGGCCTACGTCTATGATGCCCACGCCAACAAGCTCGTCCAGGTGCTGGCCGACGACGTGCGCAGTCTCGGCGCAACCCAGACCTTCGCCACCAACGCTCCCGTCATCCTGGCCTTCGTCGCCGACCTCTCGAAGCTGGGCAACGGCAACGAAGAATCCAAACCGAACACCGCCAATGTCAACGTGGGTTACATCTCGCAGAACGTTTACCTCTACTGCGCCTCCGAAGGGCTGGCGACCGGTGCCAGGGGTTCAGTGGACCGGAAGGCGCTCGGCCCCAGGCTGAAGCTCCGGCCGGACCAGCTCATCGTGCTGGCCCAGTCGGTCGGTTATCCCAAACCCTGAACCCGAATACTTCGCAGTGGTAGGGACGCCTCGCCGAGGCGTCCGCCACCGCCGCAACAAGGACGCCTCGGCGAGGCGTCCCTACCCTGCAGCCAGCGGCCGATACCCTCACTCCAGCCTGCCGCACGCCCAAAGCATGCCCCGGCTCAGCAGCAGGATGTAGTCCGGGCTTTGGCTCGTGTGCAGGTCATGCCCGAGCGTCGTGCCGAACACGCGGCCTTTCCCATAGGTATGCGTCCAGCACACGACGTGTACCCTCCCGTCCCGCGGACTCTTGGCCTTGAGCAGCGGCTGCGAGTTCTCGGTCATCTCGATAGTCTGGTAAAGCTCGTCCCCCGCCGTCCGCCAATGCTCCGGGAAGCCCTCCAGGATGCGGCTCTGCGGGTCCGCTTTCTCCGTCTGAAAGCCCTCGAACGGGTCATGAACCTTCGAGCGCATCCCCACGCAGTCCTCCCATTCGTGCACCTTGCCGGTCTTCTTGAACGAGTGCACGGCGCAGTGGATCATCACCGCCGGTTCGCCCTCGCGGATCGCGCGCAGCAGGTTCTCCACCGTTCCGGGCTTCACCTCGTCCACGCAGAAATCGCAGACGATGAGATCGTAGCCGCGCGCAAACGCTGCATTGGTCAGCGAGTCGAGCGTGTAGGCCACGTCGAAGGTGATCTGCGCCTGCCAGGTCAGGTTTGAACTCAGCAGCGGAATCTGCACGGCGTAATCATGGTAGCCGCCTCCCGAAAGCAACAGGGCCTTGATCGGCTTCGGCTCGCTGGCCAGCCCGGCCAGGGGCAGGAGAGAAAGCAAAAGGATGCGAATAGTATTCATACCTGTCCGCCAGCGTGGATCACCGCGCCTGCCGTGTCCAGCGGGAGCGTGAGAGCCGGCCCGGTGCCATGTCCAAGCTACCATGAAAAGGGAACGCCGCCGCAACGCCGGCTTCACGCTGGTTGAGCTCATGGTGGTCATCTCTATCATTGCCGTTCTTGCGGCGCTGATCTTGTCCGTCCTGCATCGCGTCAAGGTGAAGGCCCTGCTCAAGAAGGCAGAGATCGAGGAAGCCAGCATTGTCCAGGCTATCCACAGCTATGACCACGACTACGGCAAACTTCCCGCCTCGGCTGCCGCCATTAACGCCGCTTCCGCAGTGCCCCTGGCGGCGGGCGGGCCGGACGACATCACCTACGGCACGGCCGGGGTTACCTGTGTCGGGCCGGGCGGCCCGAATGCCGCGAACCAGGGCTTCAGCGCGCCGACCGGCTACCAGGCGGTGGGCTCACCCGGCTACCAGACCAATAACTCCGAAATCATGGCCGTCCTCCTGGACATGGAGCACTGGCCCAACACGCCCGGCGTGCCGACCGTGAACCTGGGCCATGCCTTGAACCCGCAGCGAACGAAGTACCTTAACGCCCACATGTCCGGTGACAACTCCTCGCCCGGCATCGGCCAGGATGGCGTCTTCCGTGACCCCTGGGGCAATCCCTACATCATCACCCTCGACCTCAACTACGATGGCAAGGCGCGCGATGCCTTCTACCGCGACCCGGCGGTATCGCAAGACCAGAGCGACCCCAATCCCCCGCCTAAACGCGGGCTCAACGGCCTTATCCCGAGAACGATCGGCACTCACACCTTCTACGAAGCGAACGACTCAGTGATGGTTTGGTCCGCTGGCCCGGACAAGCTCGTTGAGCCCAACCCTCCACCCAACCAGGGCGTCAACCGGGACAATGTTCTAAGCTGGAAATAGCCGCCACGGAGCGTAAGGCGCTCCGAACACGCCTGTGCCCCGGCGCTTCTGGAATGTTAACCTTCTGCAAACGCCTCTTTTACGCGTTTTCCCACTTCTCCGGCAGTCCCGCAAGGTATTCCCGTACCTTCACCCGTCCGGAGCCCCTCCCTACCCTGTCCGGTACCTCACCGTAGAACCTCTGCAAACTTTGCAGAGGTTCTACGGTGAGGTAACGGACAGGGTAGGGAGGCGCTCCGGACGGGTATCGGTTGGACCGGGGCGGGCGGGTCTGCCGTAAAAGCCGCCTTTTGGCGGAAAATGGGCTGATCAGGCGGAGATTTGCCGGCGGGAAGCCGACATTGCCCCAGGCCGCCGATTACGAGATTTCGTAACCGCCCGGGCTGTGCCGCCTTCGCTGGGAATAGCCTTGGCCCCAGCATCTCACAGTGGTAGGGACGCCTCGCCGAGGAGTCTGTGTTGGGGCGGCGGCGGACGCTTCGGCGAGGCGTCCCTATCCGGCAGCCTGGGGGAACAAAGCTGGTGTCGTAGGGCATTCACCGCACCTGTCCATGGGCGTGAACGCCCGCCTTTGCTCTGGATTGGCGGCGGGGCAGGCGGCATGTTGTCAGGCTGAATATGTCTGATTCGCTCCCCGGGAGGACAGCCGAGCGCCGCTATGATACCGGCGAACTCGTGCGGCGTCTGTTGGCGCTGGCATGGCAGTTCCGCCGGGATTGCGTCTGGTGCGTTGCGCAGAGCCTGATGCTGCTGTTGCTGGGGTTGGCGGGGCTGCAACTGCTGGGGCTGGTCATTGACGTGATCCGGCACGCGCTCGATCCGACGCAACGGGCGCCGGTCTATCCGTTTGGCTGGCAGCCGCCGGCGGGGTGGAGCCCGCTGCGGCTCGTGGTCGTCATGGCGGGAGCTATCGTCGTCCAGGCAATGCTCCGGGCGGCGTTGACCTACCATTACAACATGACCACGGCCCGGCTCACCCAGGGCAAGATCGTGCCCAACCTGCGCGACCGGGTGTACGACAAGCTGCAGCGGCTGAGCTTCCGCTTCTTCGACGTGCATGGCTCCAGTTCTATCTTCAACCGGGTGACGGGCGACGTGCAGAACACGCGGCTGTTCGTGGACGGCGTGGTGTTGCAGGGGGTGAACATGGTGCTGACGCTGGCGGTTTACCTGGTCTTCATGTGGCGCATCCACGCGGCGCTGACCGTGGCGTGCCTCTCGGTGACGCTTGGGCTGTGGTGGGTGACGCATTACTACTCGGGGCGTCTGCGCCCGGCTTACCTGCGCAATCGCGACCTGTTCGATAGCCTGGTGCTGCTCTTTTCGGAAAGCGTCCGCGGCATGCAGACGATTAAGGGCTTCGCCGCTGAGCCGTGCCAGATCGAGCGCTTCGAGCGGGCCAACCGCGAGGTGTCGGGCCAGCAAAAGCGCATTTTCCGCGACCTGGCGCTGTTCACGCCGGCGACGCAGGTGCTGTCGCAGTTGAGCCTGGTGATCTTGTTCGCCTACGGCGGCTGGCTTTACGTGCAGGGGCGCGTCGCGCTGGGGAGCGGGCTGGTGGTATTCGCGGGACTGCTGCAGCAATTCAACGGGCAGGTGGCCAATGTAACGACGATCGCCAACTCGGTGCAGCAGAGCTTCACCGCGGCGAGGCGCGTCTTTGAAGTTTTGGATACGCCCTGCGAGGTGGAGAACCAGCCGCGGCCGATCGTGCCCGGGCGGCTGCGAGGCCGGCTGGTCTTCGAGAACGTGGGGTTTGGTTACCTGCCGGAGGCCAAGGTGCTGCAGGAGGTGTCGTTCGAGGCCAAACCGGGGCAGGTAGTGGGAATTTTCGGCATGACCGGCGCGGGCAAGAGCACGTTGCTGAGCCTCATCCCGCGGTTCTACGACCCGCAGCAGGGACGCATTCTCGCGGATGGCCAGGATCTGCGCGACCTGGAGCTGGACGCCTACCGGCGCCAGATCGGGATAGTTTACCAGGAGAGCTTTCTGTTCTCGAACACCGTGGCGGCGAATATCGCCTTCGGCAGTCCACGCGCCACGCAGGCGCAGATTGAGCGGGCGGCGCGCACAGCCTCGGCGCACGAGTTCATCCAGGAGCTGGCACACGGTTACGAGACGGTGCTGGGCGAGTCGGGCGTTGACCTGTCCGGGGGGCAGCGCCAGCGGCTGGCGTTGGCGCGGGCGCTGTTGCTGGAACCGCCCATTCTCATCCTGGATGACCCTACCGCCTCGGTGGACCCGAAGACCGAGCATGAAATCGTTTCGGCCCTGCGGGTGGCGATGCAAGGACGCACGACGTTCATAGTGGCCAATCGGCTGAGCCTGCTGCGCCGCGCCGACGTCATCTTGGTGCTGGAGCAGGGACGCCTGGCGCAAATGGGGACGCACGACGAATTGGTGCGGCTGCCGGGCACGTATCGCGAGACCGCGCTGCTCCAATTGATGGATTTGGACGAGCAGGAGGCCGGGCAAGACCTTTCGACCCCGCTGCCGCAGGCGGCTGGGAGCGGGCAGGAGGCAGGCGAGACGCACTGCCCTACGTTGGCATGAGCGCGCCCATCTCCCCCAAGGCGCCCGTGGCGGTGGCCGCCGACAAGCTTGGCAGCGCGCGCGAGGCGATCACGTACTTCCGGCCTATCGAGGACCGGGAAGCCGATCATGCGCCTCTAAGCGTGCGGCTCATCAAGCGCATGTTCACCTACACGCGGCCTTACGCCGCGCGGCGGAACTGGCTGTTCATCCTCACTTTTGCCCGGGGCCTGCAACTGCCCGCGCTGGCCTGGATGATCGGGCAGACCATCAACGGTCCCATTGCCGGGCGGGACCTGCACGGGATTTACCTGCACGCGGCCATCTACTTCGGGCTGGTGCTGCTGATGGTGGTCACGCTGCATTACCGCCAGCTTTTCGCGCTGGAACTGGGCGAGGCCGTCGCGCACGACATGCGGCTGGAGCTGTTCCGCAAGCTGACAACCCTGCCCATGTCATTCTTCAACCGAACCAAGTTCGGGCGGATCATCAGCCGCATGACCTCGGACATAGACAGTGTGCGCGTGGCGGTGCAGGACGTGGCGTTTGTGGTGACCATCCAGGCGGTGCAGATGATCGTGGCGGCGCTGCTCATGACGTATTACAACTGGAAGCTCTTTTCGCTCATGCTGCTGCTGGTGCCGGGCATCTGGCTCATCAACCAGAATTACAAACGCGAGGTGAGCCACCGCCTGCGCAAGCTGCAGGAGACCTGGAGCCGGTTGACCTCCACGCTGGCCGAATCGGTGGGCGGCATACGCGTCACGCAGGCCTTCGTGCGGCAGGAGATCAACGCCGGCTTCTTCCGCAAGCTGGTGAACCTGCACGGCGAGAACAACGTGGGCGTGGCGCAGGCCTCGGCGGTGTTCATTCCCCTGCTGCAGATGAAGAGCCAGTTGTTCCTGGGCGGCGTGGCGCTGCTCAGCGGGTTTGGCGCGCTCCGCTGGCACGGCTGGCTGCACATGGAAGTGGGCGACCTGGTGACGTTCTTCTTCCTCGCCAATTTCTTCTTCGACCCGGTGCAGGTGATCGGGAACCAGTATAACCAGGCGCTTTCAGCCATGGCCGGCGCCGAGCGCTTCTTCCGGCTTATTGATGTGGCTCCCGAGTGGCAGGACGCACCCACGGCGAAGCCGCTGGGAGTCTTGAGTCTTGAGTCTAAAGTCTTGAGTCGAGCATCCCCGGGCGCGACGCAAGACTTGAGACTCAAGACTCAAGACTGGCCCCCCGGCTGCCGGGTCGAGTTCGAGCACGTGCACTTCGAATATAAACCTGGGCGCCCGGTGCTTACCGATATCAGCTTTGTGGCCGAACCGGGCGAGACCGTGGCCTTGGTCGGCCATACCGGCAGCGGCAAGACCACGCTGGTCGCGCTGCTGCAAAAGTTCTACCTGCCGACGCAGGGGCGGGTGCTCGTGGACGGGCGTGACCTGCTCGAAGTGACCAGCGACTCGTTGCACGCGCAGATGGGCAGCGTGCAGCAGAACAACTTCCTCTTTGCGGGCTCGATCAGCGACAACATCCGCTTCGCCCGCCCGCAGGCCACGGACGCCGACGTGAAGGAAACGCTACGGGCGCTGGACTGCCTGGACTTGCTCGAGGCGCTGCCCAGGGGACTGGAAACGCAGGTGGGCGAAAAGAGCGCGGCGCTCTCGCTGGGGCAACGTCAGTTGATCTGCTTCGCCCGCGCCATGCTGGCCGACCCGCGCATCGTGGTGCTCGATGAGGCAACCAGCGCGATTGACAGCGTCACCGAAGCCCGCCTGCAGCGCGCGCTGGAGCTTCTCCTGCGCGGGCGCACATCGTTTGTAGTGGCCCATCGGCTGAGCACCATCCGCAAAGCGGGCTTGCTGCTGGTGCTCGATCAAGGCCGCATTGTCGAGCGCGGCACGCACGCCAGCCTGCTGGCGGAAGGGGGAGTTTATGCGCGGCTGCACCAGGAATTCATTCGCGGGGGCAGCCAACCAGCGGCCCGCTGAGCCCGTCGCTGTCTCGAAGCAGTCCGCAGCTCTGGCGCCAGCCTCCCTGCCTTTCGCAAATTGGGCGGGCCGCCACGGAAGCCCTGTCCCGGAGGGACACGCGGGCATAGTCCAACGCTTCAGCGTTGGGGAAGCTGTGCAATGAGGTCCAAGTCCCGAAGGGACGGCTGAGCCGGTGGTGCTGACATTCAGAGTCAGCCGTCCCTTCGGGACTTGGGGCCCGGGCGCGCGCTACCCAACGCTAAAGCGCTGGGCTAGTCTCAGGTGTCCCTCCGGGACAGGGCGCCTCGCAATTTGCGAAAGGAATTGGGGCTATGCCCGCCGGGTCTGGGAGGCAGGCGCCTCGGCCCCTGCCGCGGACAGGAATGGCCGCGCTCCGCCATTGCGCCGCGGGATGCGAGACGTCCGCAGCGGCCGGGCCGGGTTGCCGGCCACGACGGCGCCCGCAGGGACGTCCTTGGTCACCACGCTGCCCGCCCCGACCGTCGCCCGCTCGCCAATGACGACCCCGCACAGGATCGTCGCCCCCGAGCCGATGGACGCCCCGCGCTTCACAGTCGTGGGGATGCAGGTCCAGTCGGCTTCGGTCTGGGAGGAACCATTCGCGTTCGTGGCGCGTGGGAACCGGTCGTTGATGAAGGTCACGCCATGGCCGATGAACACCTCGTCTTCGAGCGTAACGCCCTCGCACAGGAAGCTGTGGCTGGAAACCTTGCAGCGCTTGCCCACGCGCACGCCCTTCTGGATTTCCACAAAGGCGCCGATCTTGGCATCATCCCCGATCTCGCAGCCGTAGAGGTTGGTGAAGGCGAAGATTTTAACCCGCCGGCCCAACTTCACGTCGGGCGCGATGCACTGGAACCGCCCGGGGCTGCTCATGCGGCTACGAGGGTGCGCTGCGCGAGGTTCGCGGGTACGCCTTCATAGCCGTTGCCATTACCGTTGCCGTTCCCATTGTGCCACTGGGCCGCCGAACCGATGGCGACCGAGGCCCCCTGCTGACGCAAGGACTCGCCGGCGGCTTCCAGGATACGCACGACGTCCAACCCGTGGCGCCCGCCGGTGATCGGCGTGCACCCTTCGCGAATGCATTCAAGGAAGTGCTGGCATTCTAGCTTCAGCGGCTCGTCCTGCTTGATGTAGGGCACGTAAGCGTCTCCGTAGTGGTAGGAGTAGGTGAACTCGGCGAACGTGTCATAGTGAGGCGGCACCTCGACCCGCGCGTCGTAAATCTTCAGC
>Ga0335069_10010031_pt1 | contig 13458 bp, 10 predicted proteins | sample Lox_Sample_11_FD_206714 | JGI IMG/M metagenome (GOLD analysis project Ga0335069, IMG submission 206714) | Soil microbial communities from Loxahatchee National Wildlife Refuge, Florida, United States - Lox_Sample_1.1 | ecosystem: Environmental > Terrestrial > Soil > Wetlands | place: USA... | reverse complement strand
CGACCGCTCCACGAAGTTTGGGCTCAAGACGGCAGCCTTGCGCGATTGGGTCAGCGGCCAGGATGCCGTCTTCGCCAACTGCTCCGGCGGTGCCCAGGTGATTCCCGCCGAGCTCACCTCCGGCGATTCGCTGCAGCACGCCGATCGCGCTTATCAGATCGCTTGCGCCAACTTCTATTCACGATCCTTCGACGACGCGGTTCGCGGCTTCGACGGCATCGCCAAAGATCCCACTTCCCCCTGGGCCGCCATCTCTCCTTATCTCGCGGCGCGCGCCCTCGTCCGCAAAGCGACGCTTACCGCTAAAGACAATCAGGTTTTCGATCCCGCGCCGATGGCCGAAGCGCAGAAGCGGTTGGAGGAGATCGTGCGTGGCTCTGGCCAAAGTGCGAAAGAAGCTACCGTCCACGAACCCGCCCAGCGATTGCTGAATTACGTGCTCTTTCGCACCCAGCCTGCCCGGCGCACCGCGGAACTCGAGCAGGCCCTGCTCCGTCCCGATCCCGGCCCGACCTTTAAACAGGATTTGTGGGATTACGTTTTGCTCGTCTCCCATGGCGAGCAAGCTGGAGACATGAGCGACTGGGTGAAAACATTTAGCGGATTTGCCCCCAATCAGTCCTCGGGCCAACAGGCTACAGAACTCACTCAGCATTCTCTCGATCAATGGCGCAAGTCTCACGCTCTCCCGTGGCTCATCGCCGCTCTCCAAGGCATCGACCCGAAATCGAAAGACCTGCCGGCCCTGCTCGCCGCTGCCCGCGCCGTCGCGCCCTCGTCTCCCGGCTATCTCACTGCGCAGTATCACGCCCTCGAATCAATGGCTGGCTCCGGTCAGCAGGACGCCGCTCGCGCGCAACTCGATACCTTGCTCGCCACAATGAATTCAGAAACTCCTCCACTCTCGACCACCCCTGTCGGCTCGTACAACCTGCTCAACGACGTCCGTCTGCCCCTTGCTACCAGCCTCAATGACTTTCTTGCGCACTCCGCCGAACGTGCCATTGGCGCCGATGAAGGCCCCGGCGCCGGCGAACAAATCGATAATCCCGGCCATCTCAAAAAAAACGATAAATTCTTCCCGCCTTATTCGGCGAAAGTTCTCCAGAAACGCCTGCCGATCACGACCCTCATCGAAAGCGCGCAATCCGACCTGCTCCCGAAGAACCTCCGCCGCGATCTCGCCCGCTCGAGCTGGACGCGCGCCGTTCTGCTCAACGACATGTCCACCGCCCTCAAACTGCAACCCATCCTGCGCGAACTTGACCTGCCGCTCTGGAAGAGCATGGAGGTCTTTCGCTCGGCGACGGATGATCGCGGGCGGCACTTCGCCGGAATCCTGATCATCCTGCAGAATCCCGGACTCAAGCCCTCGGCACGCGAAGGCTACCCGCGCGACGCCACTCTCGCCGAAATTGAAAACTATCGTGATAACTGGTGGTGTAACTCAATGTACGGCGGCGCCAACTGGTCAGAAACGTACGACTCGGCGGCCGACCTTTCGGCAAATCCCGAGCGTGATCCCAACTTTCCCTTTCCCTCCTGGCTGACCGAGTCGCAGAAATCTGCAGCTTCATCCGAATGGAAGCATCTTCTGACTGTCGGCACCGCGCCCAACTACCTCGCCAGCCAGGTTCTCGACGAAGCCAAACGAGACCCGCAGAATCCCTTGGTCCCACAAGCGCTGCACCTGGCTGTCCGCGCAACCCGCTTCGGTTGCACCAACCAACGGACCAGCGCGCTCTCCAGGGCCGCGTTTGATTACCTGCACGCCCACTATCCCGACAACGAGTGGACGGCGAAAACGAAGTATTACTACTAACTTTCGATCACATGTCCGTCCCTGCAAATTGTGCTAACATCCCTCCGCTTCGAGTTCCAGGAGTTATCCCATGCGGTTCTGGCCGGCCTCGCATTTGCTTGTCGTCCTCGTCTCCCTTCCACTCTTCGCCCAGGATTCGCAGCCTTCGCGCCACATCTCATCCGTAGCGCCGATACAAGCGCCCCACCACGTGCTTTCCGCGGAGCGCATCTCGCCTCCGCCGTCACCCTCGGCCCGGCCACGCCCTTCGACGGATGCGACCTCCGGCAATAATTGGCAGTTATTCGCCACTCTGTCGCAGGCGCTCATTCACGACATCTCCTTCCCATCCGCGCTCATCGGTTACGCCGCCGGCGAGCACGGCCAGGTCTGGAAGACCACCAACGGCGGCAAGGCATGGACGCAGGTCCTGAAAGCCGACACAAACGATTACTTCTACGGTATCGACGCCCTCACCAATAAGGACATCGTCGTCTCCGGCTTCTACGATTCCACTACCACGTCGCAAGGCGTCTTCCGTTGGAGCCACGACGGAGGAAAGACCTGGACCAACGACCTCACCTTCGGTCCAACTTCGCTCCAGCGCGTCCGCTTCGTGAAACAGAACGGCATCCTCATGGAGCAAGGCGGCGGCAACAAGCCGACCTACGCCGAATTCACCGCCAACGGCGGCGACGCGGTCAGCGATTGGACCTCCGCCGAAAACAACTCCGACGGCGGATGGTTCGATCCGCAATTCTCGTTCTTGCTGAACCTGCACGCCCGCGCTTCCGGCATCAACTTCTGCACCAGCCTCAACGCAGGAGCCGCCTGGAGCTGCAGTCCTTCCGTCGATTCCGTTTTCGATGGCCCGGTTTATTTCGATTCCGACGCTCGCGGTTGGGTCGGCGGCGGCGAGATCTATCCCAACGTCGAAGGCTGGATTCATCGCACCACCAACAGCGGCAAAACCTGGAGCGGACGCGTGCTCGACGGACCGTGGCCGATCCGCTCGATCTTGATGTTGAATGCAACCACCGGCTGGGCCGCGGGAGGAAACTTCTACACCGGCGTCGGCGGCGTCTACTTCACCACCAACGGTGGCCAGAGCTGGTCGACCGATCTCTCCACCGGCGCCGAAATGGGCTCCTGCGCCCAGCGCCTGGTCAGCGGCAAACACCAAATCTGGTGCGCCGGCTTCGCCGGCACTCCAAGCGTGTACTCAACCTATATCTACAGCATGGCGTACTAAGAACGCTCAGCAAGAATTTCTCCGCACCTCTGCGATTCGGGGTTTCGCGTAACGGGTGCCCCATTCAAGCCGTTCGCCCGGCTTGAGTGGGGTATTTCCACGCAACGGCGATCTTCAACCGCCGGTGCCTTCGGATCGCGCGGTTCTCGGGCCCTAACCTGGGAACGTCGATCACAACTCCGTGCTCTCATTTCCGCGGATCTCTTCCCCATAATGGCGTCACACAGTTGCCGTCATGCGGACAAGCAGCAACCTGCCGCGCCACCGAAGTGACCCCCGATCCATCGCGATTAGCAGTAAGAATATCCCAGGTCCCAAACGTAAAAGGATCGATGTCGTTGCTGAAGCGATCGCTAATGAAGGTAATCTTCGTTCCGTCAGGAGAGAAACTCGGGTAGAGATCGTGGTGAAACCTTGACAGCGGCGCGAGCCGCTTCCGCCCACTGCCGTCCCGATTCATGACGAAAATGTTGCTGCCGAGCGCGCCCGGAGAATTCTGATTCGTGTACCCCACAATTCTTTCGCCGTCGGGCGAAACTGCCCACGGTTGCGCCCTCAACGTAGCGGGCGTCACTCTTCGCTGGTGCGAGCCATCTGACCGCATCGTCCATACCGCGGCAACGAAACCACCCATCTGGCTGCCAAAAACAATCTGCGTTCCATCCGGTGTGTAGAAACCACCGAAACTGTCAAAGGCATCGCTCGTCAAAACTTTTCTTCTACCGCTACCGTCGGCAGCCATTCTGGTAAGTACTCCGGATCCATTGGCAGCAGCACCGGTGAACAGAATATTCTTTCCGTTCGGTGACCACCGCGGCCAAAGCGAGAGATGATCGTCGGTCAAGGTCCGAAGATCACTCCCATCAGCGTTCACCAGGTAAAGATCCGGTCCGTCGCCCGCGTTGTAGGTGAACGCAATTTGGCGCCCGTCGGGAGAAATACTGGGGAACATCCCATCGTCGTCCGTTGGCGCCAGATTCGTCACCTGCACTTGATCCGTGCCGTCTGGATTCATGGTGTAAATCTGCCAACTTCCGCTGCGATCGCTCGTGAAAGCTATCCGACTATTTTGAGCGTTAGCGATCGAAGACAGCGCTGCGCTTACTGCAAGCCAGATCAGCAGTCGACCTCTCAGCTTCATGTCAGCCTCCTTCGGCCAGGCTTGAAATCACAAAACAGAAACCCTGCCCAGTTTCCCGTTGCCCTCACTTCGCCGCCGGACTTGCCCCCCAAAGCGCGTCGATGCAGTTACCGTCGTTCGGGCAAGATCCGGCCGCGGGCAAAATATCCTGAAGATTGCTACCGTCGGCATCCATCGTCACCACGTCGAGCGTGCCGTACGTAAATTCGGTGATGTCTCTCGAAAACCGGTCGCTGATGAAGCTGATCTTTTTCCCGTCCGGCGAGTAGCTGGGCGAGAGGTCATGATGAAACTTCGCCAGGGGGGCCAGTTGCTTCAGGCCGCTGCCGTCGATGTTCATCACGAAGTTGGAATTCGGTAGCGCCGGCGGGGAATTCAGATTGTTGATCAGAAGAATGTGCTTGCCATCCGGAGATACAGCATTCGCAGCGCCCTTTAACGCCGGACGAGTCAGGCGCCGCTGATCAGAACCATCAACATTCATAATCCATACCGCCGAGACAAGGCCGCCCATCGAACTCTCGAACACAATATGTTTCCCGTCCGGCGTGTAGATTGGCGCGAAGCTGTCCCAAACATCCGACGTAAGAATTTTGCGCTTGCCGTTTCCGCGAACAGGCATGGTCGCAATCAAACCCGGACCTGCAGCCGAAATCGTCGCAAAAGCAATTCTCTTTCCGTCCGGTGACCAGCGGGGAAATAGCGAAGCGTGATCGGTCGTCAACTGCCGCAAGCCCGTGCCGTCTATATTGATGACGTACAAATCGAAGCCATCGCCGGCGTCGTAGTTGAAAGCCAGCTGTCGTCCGTCCGGAGAAATGCTCGGAAGAGCCGACTGGGTGCCGTCGTTCGGTGCGAGATTCGTGACTTGCACCTGGTCCGCGCCATCCGGATTCATGGTGTAAATTTGCCAACTGCCACTCCGGTCGCTCGTGAACGCAATGCGCCCGTTTGTTTGCGCCTGCAGGTGCGACGAGAAAGTGCACAGAGCGACCAACGGTGTCAGCACGGCGGCGCGAACTCTCTTCGATCCACGAACGATCTTCTCCCTTTGCGCGTTTCTTCCCGGCTTCATTGCGCGACCCCCCAGCGGGGATCCAGCCCGCCATCTTCAACTTGCTTTGTATGAGAGCGCGAGCCGAAACGGCCAGCGTGGTGAAAGTGACTTGGCATCCTTCGAGCCGCTGAGGCAGGAATGGTGTGGATCAGTTGCTCCCGGTTCGTGTCCAGGCGCAGGACCCAGATTCCTACGCTGCCGTCAATTGTGTTCGTGCGCTGAAAAGCGATCGCGCCACCTTCCGGAGCCCATGAAGGCCCGGCGTCATTGAATTTGCCTCGGTCATAAGTACGCCGGCGCACCCGGCCACCGTCGCGCTCCGACGTGTAGATCGAAGGCAGCGGAGGATTGCAGCAGTGATCGCTGAAAGCCAACGAGCTGCCGTCGGGTGACCAATCTCCATTCAAAGCGCCAATCACCGCAGCGGTCAGCTTGCGGATGTGCGAGCCATCGGGATTCATCTGATAAAGAGCACCCAGAATTCCACCGCGGCCAAAGCTGGTAAAAGAGATCGTTGTGCCGTCCGGCGAATATTCAGGGAAGAAATCCCCAAGCTCGATTCTTACTGGAGTGATCGGCGCGAGGCCGGTTCCGTCCACTTGAACTCGATAGATCGCACACGGGAACTCGCCCCCGAGTGGCTGGCAGCGAGCGAAGATTACGTGACTCCCGTCGGGCGAGAAACTCGGTGTTTCATCATCGAATCCCGGATCTTCCACTAGAACGTGCTGGTTACTTCCATCTGAGTTCATCACCCAAAGCTGGCCAAAGAAGTCGGGCGCCGGAAATTCCGAAAACACCAGTTGTTTGCCGTCGGCAGACCAACTCTCCCAGAATGCAGAATTGCCATCGCTGAGCGCCGTCAACTGTCTGACTTCGCTGCCGTCTGGCTTCATGGTGTACACGTCCGCCCCTTGAATGAACGCGATCCGCCCGTTCCTTCCGGGAAACGTGGCGTGGGCAAACGGGCAGAACGCAGCCATCCCCAGCGCTAACGTGAGCACGAGTTGAAAGCTTCTGTTGCGGAACGTCATGTTGTTCTCCTGATTCATTGGCATTTCCTTGCCAGGCACGACTCGATTCACGCAGCTGTTCCGATTCAGGTGAGAGCGGTCGGCGCAGGGTTCCCAGACAGAACATTCAAGCAGCGTTTTGCCCACGGATTACTTCTTGCAGCAAGCTGCTCTCAGCCATGCGATTCCTCAAGCACTCACTTTTGTTTTGTTGAAACCTTGGGGAAAGAAATGACTTGTGGCGTTATGCCAGAGGCCTGGCGTCTGCGCCTAGTAAAAAGGCGACATCAAAGATCTTTTACGTGTTTCTTATCTTTTACAAAGCCATCTCTTACTGAAACGTTAAGTTATAAACTTTTACAACTTATCTATCTGACTAACAGAGCGACTACTTACAACCGCGACTTGCCCAAGGATAAGAAGCAAACAAATGATTCGCAATTCCGCATTTTCGGCACCTGAAGTTTGCTATAGTTCTCCGCAACGGGGCCCACGCTCACGCTACTTTTGGGGCAATTTAGCGAATTCCGCAACTCGAAACAACTTAAGTTATGCCGTTCGTCCAGAGTGCGCGCCCGCGACCGGAGCTAGCTCCCTTTGTGCGCGCCTACGCGCAACGTATAGTCGGCCCGTCCGATTCATCCTGGACTCAATCTGTTCCCGCTCAGCTGGAACAACTCCTGAATCTTGAGTTCGGCGTTCTTCCAGTCATTCGCCATCGCGATCGGGATATCTCCGCGCGTATCCTGGCCGGCGGAGCGCAGGCGGACTTTTCCGGTACGTTAGGCCTCTATCCTGGGGTCGAGTCGTTCGCGGTGTTTTTTTGGCCTTGCGGTTGGTCCCAGCTATTCAACATTCCCGTCCGCGAATTGACGAACACTTTTGATGACCCAACCTTCCTTCATGCCGGCATTCGCGAAGTCTGGAACCGTATGGGCGAAGAATCAACTTTCGAGCGGCGAGTCAAAGTCCTAGAGACTTACCTGATGAGTCAGATCTCACGTCCGAGCAAAGACAGCAAAGTTAACGTCGCGATCCAATACATCTTCGACCACCACGGAGCTGTGAAAATTCCGAAGCTCGGCCGCCAGGGCGCTCTGAGTTTGCGCCAGTTCGAGCGAATCTTTCGAAGCGAAGTTGGAATGTCGGCCAAGGCGTTCGCCCGTATCGCGCGCTTTCAAGCCGCCATGGATGCGAAGCTGGCGAGCCCGGCACGAACATGGCTCGATATCGCACACAGCTTTGGGTATTACGATCAGATGCACATGGTCCACGATTTCGAGCAGCTGGGACGGAACACTCCGACCCGGGTCCTTTTGCAAATGGGCGATGTACGACCCTCTGCGCTAATCTCCTCGGAAAGACCTTCCGCCTAACCGCTGCGCGGCTGAATGCTGACTGCTGCTCTCTTCAATCCGCCGCGACCGCCTTTTCTGACTCGATCACTTCCACTCGTGGCGCTCTCTTCGCCGTGTTCACCAAAGCCACACCGATCAAGATGATCGCCATCGCGACCACCGTGAACCCGCTGATGTGCTCGCCGGCCAGAGCCCAGCCCACGATCACCGCCACCACCGGATTGACGTACGCGTATGTCGCAATGCGCGAAGGCTTCTCTACCGTGTGCAGCCACGTGTAGGCGGTAAAGGCGACTAGCGATCCGAACACCGCCAAATACAAGACCGACAGCCACGACTGCAGGCTGACAGCGGAAGCATGAAAGCGCGTGGCTTCCCCGCCGAGCGCGCCTGCGATTCCGAGCGTCGCGCCTCCGGTAAGCATCTGCATCGCAGCCGACAGCGCAGCCGACGACGGCATCGATACTTTGCGCGTCCAGATCGTTCCCGCCGCCCAGAGAAAGTTGCCGATCAGGATCACAATTGCACCGGTCACGTTAAGCGCATCACGATGGCCCAATACATCGGGACCAAACAAAACCAGCACGCCCGCGAAGCCGAGCGCGATGCCGGCCAGCGAGCGCTTCGAGAAACTTGTCTCCGTCGCAGCCGCCCGCGAAAGCAGCAGGATAAACATGGGCAGCGTCGCCACCAGCACCGCCGCAACGCCTGAAGGCACGCGCTGCTCGGCCCACGCCAGGCCTCCGTGCCCTCCCAGGAACAAGATGCTTCCCGTCAGCGCAGCCGCTCCCCACTCCTTCGCCCGTGGCGCTGGCGCTCCGCGCCAGCGCGTCCACGCATAAAGCGTCGTACCGGCGCTGAGGTGACGCATGCTCATCATGAGCAGCGGAGGAATGGTCTCGACGGCATAGCGGATCGCAAGATAGGTCGTTCCCCAGATCAGGTAGATCGATCCCAGGGCAAGCGCTACGTGCATCGCGGATGGAGGCCGCACGCTTCCCCCGGGTAACGGTTCTGACTGGATGTATTCGACCTTGGATTGGGCCATTCGCTTCTCCGATCCGCGCCCCTCCGGCAGTCAAAATGACCCGCCTGATTTCGCCTTGAATTCGCCTTTCGCCGAACTTTCGCACGGGGCGAAAATGCCTGATTTTATAACTTTCAAAATCGATATAGAAGGTTATGCCGCATCGCGAACAGCATGCTAAACTGGCCCCTGTAACCTGTCAACTGTTTTATGATGGTTATGAACGGCCGGCCCCGGCATGGCCGCTTTTTTGCTATGCGTCCCAAAATGCCTGCGGTTTTTCGAGCGCTTTTTCTATGACGGAGCCCGAGCCGAAACGTTTCACCTTCGATTTAAGCGGTGGACATCTGGCGCTGGATTTCGCCAACACGGTGAGCTGGCGTGGGTCGGCCGCGATTGAGCGCTTGACCAGTTATGCGGATCTGGTGCGCTGGTCCGAGCAGAGCGGCGCGCTGCCGCGCAGCCGCACGACGGGGTTGCTGGTAATGGCGATGCGCGATCCGCAGAAGGCAGCGGCCATTCTCGAACGGGCAATTCGCTTGCGCGAGGCGCTGTTTGCGATCTTCGCGGCGGTCGCGGCGAACGAGGAAGCGCCCGAGCAGGCAATGGCCACGTTGAACACGTTTCTCGATCAGGGTTCGAGCTACGTGCGATTGAAAGAAAAAGATCGGCGCTTCGTGTGGGATTGGGCGAGCAAAAATCCTTTGCCTGATGCGATGTTATGGCCGGTGGCGCGGGCAGCTGCGGACCTGCTCGCATCGGACGAACTCGAGAAGGTACGGATCTGCGCCGCGAGCGATTGCGCGTGGCTGTTCCTGGACAAAACGCGCAACCACGCCCGGCGATGGTGCGACATGACCACCTGCGGCAACCGCGCGAAGGCGCGCCGGCATTACGAGCGCATCAAGGCCAGAGCGCAATGAAGAGGCGGGGCGGGCGCTTTCCTTCTGGCAGCTTCTCATTGGATGGGCCTGCTTCTGGCCCGGTTTCTTCTGGTTCCGGCTCCTCGGCAGCGACGATTCCCGAGATCAATCTGAAAGAAGGTATGCCGCGTGTGGAAGAGGCCATGGCGGCGATGGAACGCGCGCTGGCGCGCGCTCAAGCGGCACAACGCGGCCGGCAGGGACGAACGATGAGAGCGCTGAAGTTCATTCATGGATATGGTTCGTCAGGCGTGGGCGGAGAGATCCGCGTCGCGGTGCAGAAACGGTTGCGCGCGCTGGAAGAGGCCGGCGCGATTCGGGCGTGCATCTTCGGGGAGGACTGGAGCGCGTCGGACGCGCGCACCTGGGAGATGCTGAAGGCGCATCCGGAGTGGAAGAAGGATGTGCATTTGGGAAAGAAAAATCTAGGGATTACCGTGGTCGTAATGTAAGGAAACGTCCTCCCCGGCCCCGGGTTTCCTTCCAGGCTTCCTGAGTGTAATCGGGATGTTACGCCAGTTGTCCGCGCCGTCCGATTGCATATCACAGAGGAAATGTGACCCACTTCACTGACAGGACAGGCAGCCTCGCGTTGAATTACGGTGAATTTGCCTCGCCTCTCCGAAGCGCAGTTCCCGCCCGCTGAGACGCACACCCCTGAGGCGAGGGCACACACAATCTTTTTCGTAGCGCAGTTCCAGTTTGAGTTGTTCCGAGCCAAGTAATGAGAGTCCCAGGCAACAGGCGGTCTACGTGACACGTGTTCGCCTGCTCGAAGTGTGAGGTGTCGCCGTGGTCCTTCGTCCTTTGTTTTATAACGCTCGCCGCTACGGTTTCCTGCTTGCCGTCCTGGTTTTGAACCTAGGAAATTCTCCCACAGCGCCATCTCCTTCATCGCTCGTGTCGTTCGTAGCGCGGCGTGACTACCTGGGTGGGCAGGGGCCAACGGGTGCTGTACTGGCCGACTTCAATGGCGATGGGAACATCGACGTAGCCTTTCAGAATTTCGACGACGGCACTATTTCCATTCTTCTCGGCCATGCCGATGGGACATTCTCTCCGCAAGCCACTTTCCCCAGCGTTGCGCAAAGCTCTGCGATTGCGCTCGGAGATTTCAATGGCGATGGCAAACCGGATTTGGCCGTGGGCGCTCCCGGCGATTTCCACGGTGTAGGGATTGGCATCCTGATTTTCTTGGGCAATGGCGATGGAACCTTCCAGCCAGCCCTGACGACGACACTGACTGGGCCCGTGATCGCGACCATCGTTACCGCCGATTTCGACGGCGACGGCAAAACCGACATTGCGGTCTCGGGCCGTGATCACTGGATCGCTTCGACGAGTTCGCTCTGCATCCTTCTCGGGAATGGCGACGGAACTTTCCAGCCGCCCACCACCTACGCCGCTGGGGGAGCTTCACCCTTCTCCATTGCGTCCGGGGACCTCAACGGCGATGGGAAACCGGACCTGCTGGTTTCGAATCAAGGACTCGGCACGGTGTCGGTATTTCTTGGAGAAGGGGATGGCACTTTCCGCAGCGGGAAAACAGTGACCACCGCCGGACAGACTTACGAGATTACGATCGGCGACTTTAACCGCGATGGCAAGTCGGACTTCGCGGTCGCCACTCTCAACTCCGTTTTGGTCTTTCTCGGGAACGGTGACGGCACCTTTCGAGCGCCGACCACCGTCGCAGGCGGGTCATCGGTCGCGGCCGCTGACCTTAACGGTGACGGCAATCTGGATCTGCTGACGAACAGCAATCTCGGGCTGTTGGTGCTTCTCGGCAAGGGGGATGGAACTTTTGGTTCACCCAGGGCTTTTGCCACTGGCTCTGGCTGGTTTTCGCTGGCCGCCTACGACTTCAACAAGGATGGCAAGGTGGATCTGCTGACCACAAATTCGGGATCGAACAGCGTGTCGGTGCTTTTAGGCAATGGAGACGGCACATTCGTCGAAGCCCCAACCACGGCTGTTGCAGGCTTTGCCATTGTCGCGGCGGATTTTAACAAGGATGGCAAAGCTGACTTTGCGATGGTGACCAACCAGGATGTTTCGCTCTATCTTGGCTACGGGAACGGGGCATTCAACCCGGGCGTGCACCTTGGGAACGGCACAAACCCGCTGGGAATCGTGAGCGGCGACTTTAATAACGACGGAAATATCGATCTGGCCTATCTTTCGGACGGTTCCTACACCAATGTCTCAGTCGCACTCGGGAAGGGCGACGGGACGTTTCAGATACCGAGCGCCTATCCAGTCGTTTCTCCCGTGGATATGTCGATCGCGGACTTCGATGGCGATGGAAAGCCTGACCTGATCATCTCCAACGGGGACTGTCAGATCTTTGCAGGAACCCAAGGCATCACTGTTTTTCTGGGGAACGGTGACGGCACCTTCAAGACTGGTGTTGCCAGTGTTCTGATGCCTTGTGGACAGACGGCTCTGGTGGGTGGCGATTTCAACGGTGATGGCAAGGCCGACATCGTGGCGAACATTGGCCCCGCGCTCTACATCGCATTCGGCAACGGCGATGGGACGTTTCAGACGCCAGAGAAGTTTGCATCAACCGTTGACAGTGGGTGGTCATTGGTTGCGGCAGATTTCAACCAAGATGGCAAGCTGGACGTTGTATTCCCCGATGGGACCGCGAACACCGTCTCGGTATATCTGGGGAATGGCGATGGAACGTTCTCGCTGAAGGAAGACAATCCGGTGGGTCAGACGCCCGGCAAGCTCATTGCAGCTGATGTCAATGGCGACGGCACTCTCGATCTTGTGTCTTCGGGAGTCGGCATGAAGGCTGTATCCGTGCTGATTGGGAATGGCGATGGAACCTTTCAGCCAGCAGAAAATTTTGGAACTTCGAACGCCACCTACGCTTCTGCTGTTGCCGACTTCAATGGCGATGGCAAACCCGACATCGCTGCGGTTACCTATGACTCGGTGACGCTGCTGCTAACGGGAAAAGGCATCATTCAGCAACTCGGCTTCGGCATCGCGCCGGGAAAGCCCGCTTCCATCACGGTGAATGCGGGAGCAGAAGCGGACTATAGTCTGGCCATCGGTGGACTCGGCTATGCTGGCGCAGTAAGCTTCGCTTGCACCGGCGCACCGCCGCAAGCTAGTTGTCATGCGCCATCGGGAATGACGATCCAGGCGAATGGGGCGCAGGACGTTCCCATCACCGTAGACACGGCCGCACCGGCCTCTTCTTCGCTGCGCCGGTTGGGCAAAGTTTCGCCGTGGCTCTGGGCAGTGTGCCTGATAGGGATTCTTCTCCCGGCTGTGCCCGTGGGCGGGCGTGCCGGGCGCTCGGCATGCCGATGTGGGGGATTGTTCATGGCCATACTGTTTTTGCTATTGCTACCCGCCTGCGGCGGAGGTGGCGGTTCGCACAACACATCCGCAGGGACTCCTGCGGGAACTTATACGTTGACCGTAACCGCTACCTCCGGAAGCTTGACCCAAGCGGTGCCTCTAACCCTCATTGTGCAATGAGACGTGATATTGAGGGTGCAGGCATTTCTTCCGCAAGCGTTGCGAGGAGGACGGACTGGTCATCTCTCAATGGTTGCCGAGTACAGGCGATTGCACTCATCGACCTTGGGGCTCGCCCACGCCATTGGTGGTTTGAGATGCGCGCTTCTATGACTTCAATGTGTTTACCAGCAAGAAACGTGCGGAGAAACTGCGCCACATGCATCGCAATCCGGGGAAACGCGGCCTGGTGGAATCGCCCGAACAGTGGCGCTGGAGCAGCTACCGCTTTTATGCGCTCGACGAAGCCGGACCGGTGGAAATCGCACTGTGAGCAAAACCCAGGAAGCGTTGGAGGCCGCGCGGCACGCGAAAGCTTAGTGCTCGTCTTGTGTGGATGCAGTGA
>Ga0335069_10010030_pt1 | contig 13460 bp, 29 predicted proteins | sample Lox_Sample_11_FD_206714 | JGI IMG/M metagenome (GOLD analysis project Ga0335069, IMG submission 206714) | Soil microbial communities from Loxahatchee National Wildlife Refuge, Florida, United States - Lox_Sample_1.1 | ecosystem: Environmental > Terrestrial > Soil > Wetlands | place: USA... | reverse complement strand
GCCATGGCTGGCCGTGCGTCCAGAACCCACAATCTGCAAGGCGCTTCTTCATGCTCCCATCGGGCTCTAGTTACTTGACGTGCAGGCGATCGAGCAGATGCGCCACCATGTACGCGATCACGGCCAGTTCAAATACGATGGCCGCGAGAAGTCCCTCTTTCATCGTGCCCCCATGATACCGTCGGTTCCCTACAGTTCGCCGCTGAGGATGAGCCACGCCCACACGGCTATCCATCCCGCCGCGAACCCCAGCAGCGCCCACCAGCCAGTACTCATGGGAGCTCCGATTGCGCCATCATCCCACCGGCAGACTGTGCAGCCAGTAGCCGGCCACCATCCCCAGCGCGAACGCCAGCAGGAATATCCACGCCACGTCTGCATCCCGCAGCGGCTTCGACTGCGGCGGCGGCACCACGATCGCGGCCATCTGCGCCCGGCTTAGCCGGCCCTTGTTGGTGTACGTCGTCGGCATCATCCTCTCCCCGTTTCTGCTCGCTGCCCGGACCCGGCTCGAGAGTCAGCATCCATCACGAGTCCGAGCAGCGAGCCCCACCCCTGCCGGCCTCTCCGACAGGGACAGCCCCCGGTCAGCCCTCCGCCTCCGCCGTCCGTGCGGTCGGGGTCGGTTGCGTGGGACACCCCCGCAAATGGATGGCCGTCTCGCGCTCGCCGACCTTCGTCGACTTGGCGCCGCATTCTTGACACTTCCCGTTGACGTAGACCTCGGGGAACAACCCGCCGGGCAGCACGCCGTCGAGCGTCTCTGCCGCGTGCGCCTCCAGGTCCTCACGGGCCTCGAGCGCCGGCAGCGGCATCGGTTCCACCTCCACCGTCCGCGCCCCGTCCGGCGAGTAGCCGCGCTCGATCGCATCCGTCCGCGACACGGCCGTCTGCGCCTCCACCGATAGCGGCAGATACTTTGCCAGCCGCCGCAGCGGCGTCTTCCGTGCCATCTCGTCCCAATCGGTCTGCCACGGACTGTCGCTGCGCTTGCTGCCGGGCGAGGAGTCCCGAATGCGGTTGATCTCCTCGACCCACATCACCTCGAAGGCCGACCCGCCATCCTTGAACTTGGCCGCCGCATAGGCGGCGATCGGCTTGCCGCGCACGCCGCGCGCCGGCTTGTGGACGAGGACCGGCTCCAGGCCGTACGCGAAGTCGAACTCATCGGCCTCGTAGACGACGTGGGCGGCAATCCACGAGATGTCGCCGCTGTTCCGCGCCAACTGGATCAGTCCCTTGTAGCCGATGATGAGCTGGCACGTCGTCTGGTACGGGACCAGGTAGGCGTGGCCGAGCACGCCATCGGTCTCGAGGCCCAACTGCGCGGCCTCCAGCGTGGCGGCGTAGATGCTCGCCAGGCTGCACTTGAGGAGCTGCGGGGACCGCTGCACCGCCGTCATCGTGACGCGGATCAGCCGGTCGGCCGTCAGATGCCGGGGCAGGGCCTTGGCGAGCTCGCCCTTGCGAGCCTCCAGCGCCTCGCGCAAGGCGAGGATCGGTTTCACTTCCTTCTGCAACTCGTTCTTCGCGGTCATGATGGCTCCGAAGGTTGGCAGGCACCCGTCCTCGGTGTGGGCGAATGCCTGGTCGTAGTATTCCGCCTCGCTACTCATCGGACGTCCGCTCGGGGCGGCGGCGGCCCCAGCCGAGCGGATCGCGGTCGCCCGCGACGCCGGTCCCGCCACACGAGCCGCAGACCGACCAGCGTGCATCCCGCCACTCGTCGTCGGCGTATCCGTAGCCGTGAGACCCGCTCGGCACTACGCCGTCGCCCGCGCATTCGTGGCAGGGCGGCCCGACGCCCGTCATGCCGCCACCCGCTTTCGGCGATACCCCCCGCGCTTCACTGCCGCCGTCATCGCCGTACACGGCTTGCATCGCCGATGGCCCGGTGAGAACCGCGTCCAGACCTTCCATGCCCGGCACGCCGTACACTGCTGCTGCGCGGCCAGCATGTCCGCCGTCACGTCGTCAGTCATCGCGATCCTCGTTGCGCTCGTAGTCGGCGCGCTCGCTCGGATCCAGTTGCGGCATCCACTTGACGGGAGCGCCGCAGGCTGGGCAGACGCCCGCCTCGGGCCGCACGTCATCCCACCAGCCGCAGGCGGTGCAGTCGTAGAGGCGGTCCATCAGCGCTCCTTGTGGTACACGTCATCGACGACGCGCCAGAGGCCCTGAATGGTGGTCGTGGCCTCGACCAGCCTGACGTACTCCACCGCTGTCAACGTCTGCTCGCGATCGACTTGCGCATACATCAGGGCTTGCGTCAGCGACGCCGACGCATCGCGGAGATGCAGCAACAGCCGCAGCCGGTCCTCGTTCAGCATCAGCGTCGCGCCTCGAGGCAGCGCGTCATCGTGTGATCCACGTCCTCGTAGTTGCCGCGCACGATCACCTTATCGCCGCTCGTCAGCAGCAGCACCGTCGTGTCCGACGGCTCGGTCCCGTTCGGGCCCCATGCGATGATGGCATCCACGCGGAACGTGCGCACTTGTGCCCCCTGCCCCGTCACCACCGTAAAGCGCGTCGTCATCGACGCCGCTTCTACACCTGTAGCACCCGCCGTGTCAACCGCCCCCTTGTATGCCGCGGCAAATACGTGTAATAGCCTGAATCCATGCGACGACTTCAACTCCTCCGAGAAGCCCGTGGCCTCACCCGAGAGCAGCTCGGGGTGGACGCCAAAGTGACCGCCTCAACGATCGGTCGCATTGAGCGGGGGGAATCTGACAGTATGCCCGCCGTGCTGATCGTGCTTGCGACGGCCCTTCGCTATCGGGGACAACCTCGGCGACTGCTCGATGATCTGCCCGACTCGGCCTCCTCGTCTGCTGCGTAAGCTGTTCTAGCTCAGCACAACGAGGAGGTGGGGTGGTGGCGTCGAATTACTCGCGAGGGGCTCGCTTTGAGTACCGCGTCCGCGATGCGCTCATCGCGCTCGGATACATCGTCATCCGCGCCGCCGGTTCGCATGGCATCGCCGACCTAGTCGCGCTGCACCGGCACCGCCTGTTGCTCGTGCAGTGTAAACGGAACGGCACCTGTCCGCCGGCCGAGCGCGAAGAACTCGAGCGGCTCGCCGATGCGCTCACGGGCGACGTCCGCGTCGATGCGATCATCGCGTCCGCACCGACGCCGCGCGCGGGCATCCTGTTTGCCGAGGTGCTCAACGGGACGCCACGGTTGGATCCCGACTTGCGGCCGGTGCCGCTATGAGCGTGGCGCGGTTGCGGCGTGTCCCGCCTGAGCCCCGGACCGGCTGGGAAGCCGAACTCCAACTTACCAGCGGCGGCAAGCTCACCAAGAGCGTCGGCAACGTCGCGCTCATCCTGATTCATCATCCGGTCTGGCAGGGGTCACTGACCTACGATGCGTGGTGGGACCGCCTTTCGTGGACACGCTCGCCCGACGATGAGACGGGGCTCCGGCGTCCGCAGGCCGGCGAGCCCTTCGGCGATGCCCACCTGGTCTACCTGCAACACTGGATCGACCGGCACTACGGCACGACGTTTAGTCTTGAGGGCATCATGGCGGCCGTTCGTCACGCAGCGGACGTGGTCGCGATCCATCCTGTGAAGAGCTACCTCGACGCGCTCGTGTGGGACGGCACGCCGCGCCTGTGTACGTGGCTGACGACGTACCTCGGCACGCCAGACGGTCCCTACGAGACTTCCACCGGCGTCCGCTGGATGATCTCCGCGGTCGCGCGCATCTACGAGCCGGGGCCGTGTCAGGTCGACCACGTGCTCGTACTCGAGGGCAAGCAAGGCGCCGGGAAGAGTAGCACCGCGCGGATCCTTGGCGGCCCGTGGTACTTGCCGGCGCTGCCGGCGCTCAACAAGAAGGACGAGGTCGCGACCGCGCTCATCGGACGCTGGATCGTGGAACTCGCCGAGCTCGACGTGCTCAAGGGCATCGCCTTGTCGCGCATGAACGCCTTCATCACCGAGACCAGCGACGTCTATCGCCCGAAGTACGGCAAGTGTGCCGTCGAACGCTGGCGGCAATGCGTCTTCATGGGCACCACGAACGAACGCCGCTACCTACACGACGCCACGGGTGGCCGGCGCTTCTGGGGGGTGCGCACCGGCGAGCGGCATCCGATTGACCTTCCGGCCTTGAAAGAGGCCCGCGACCAACTCTGGGCGGAGGCCGTGCGCCTGTACCGAGACGGGGAGCAGTGGTGGCCGCCCGAGACCGACACGCCGCTGTTACAGGCCCAGCAAGAGCAACGCTTCCTCACCGATGAATGGGAGAACCGCGTGGCGGCGTGGCTCGACGAACACGCCGACATCACCGAGATTAGCGGCGGCGACCTGCTCGACCAATCGCTTAACATCCCCGCCCGCGATTGGACGCCCGCGCTGCAAATCCGCGCGGGCATCCTGCTCGGGCGCCTCGGGTGGGACCAGCAGGACCGCAAGCGCATCGGCGGCAGGTACGTCCGCCTGTGGGTGCGGCCGGCCCCACCCGCCCCCTAACCGTTTTCGGGCGGGTCGATTCCCGATCTCGCCTGTACGGGATTTTGCCTGTTCGGCGCGACCCACCCCACGGCGCGGGACAACACGCGGCGCATGTAATTCTGGGTGGGGCGGCCTTCCTGTCGCGCGGCAGTCTTCAGCGCGGCATAGAGGGCGGCGGGCAAGCGAAAGCTTATGGTTTTGTCGTTCATCGTGTCCCCTTGTGCGCCGGGCCGACGTCCTGGCCCGGCTGTTCGGGAGTCCCCACGCACACGCGGTACTCCATGAACGTCCGTGAGCGCGCCGCTTCCCGCGCGATGTAGGCGTCCGCTTCCTCGCGCGTGGCAAAGCGGCCGATCCAGCGCCCGGACTGTAGCAAATGATTCACGACGGCGACGGTGTAGCCCATAGCTGCCTCCAATTGCGCCCCAGCCGCCGCAGCAGCCCGCGGCGACCGGGGGTTGTGGGGTTGTCCTAGGCTGCGCCCGTGCGGCGTGTCTCGCACGGCGGGCTGCCTTCCACGGTGCAGGTCTTCTCCGCGCCGCGCGTCGCCGCTAAGGGCCGGCACGTCGGGCACCAGCGCCGCGCACATTCCGCGATCGTAGGGCAGTCGCACGCGACGCGGCTTGCTGCCGCCTTGCGCGCAAGGTCCCGACTCAACCATCGGAACCGGCGCTCATACGTCCGCCAGCCGGGATTGCGCCGGCTCATGCGGCACCCGTGAGCGGTAGCAGGGCGGGTGCAAACCCGCGGCTGCCGCAGTTGTTCATGCAGTCGTAGAACGGCACTCCGCCTTCGAACCATCCCGGGTGCCGCCATTGCTGGCAGTTGGGACAGATTGCCCGCACCGACTGGTGCGCTCGCGTGCAGCCGTCGTGCGTGCAAGGATCGACCACGCCGTCGGGAACATGCTTCCGGCAGTAGTAGGCCCGGAACGCAGGCCCGTCGCGGTCGATCGTGGAGTCTACGAGCCGATGCATGGCCCCGCAGACAAGGCAGGGGACCGAGACGTTCGCGGCTCCGAGGCTATGATCTACGCAGAGATTTGCCATGGTGTCCTCCGTTACGCGGGCACACAGAGGCCCGTCTGGCCCCAATCATCCGTCCGCCCCGACGGCACCACGAGCTTGACGACCGCGCCGCGGGGATCGCCGGAGAAGACCGGGACGACGTTGAACGGCGCGAGGAGCGTGCGGATCCGGGCCTCCCGCTGGGCAGCCGTCACGTTACCACGCGGCACCGTGCCGTGGCCGTAGACGTAGTGCGTACCGATAAGCGGGCTGTAGGAGACCGCGGCTTGCGGCTGGTCGCTGCCGTAGGCCCGGCACAGGCAGTCTTGTTCTGCGAGTGATCCCGTGGGCGCCGTTGCGCCCGGACATCGCACGCGGTCCCGGTCGTAGGCCTCGCTACTGCATGCGAGCTCCGCCAGTCGTTGCAGCGTCGCCGCGTGCCGCAGCACCAGCCGCGCCACGTCGAGCGGCACCCCTTCCTTGCTCATGGCGACGAAAAACGCCTCGCGTTCACTCTGCTTGCTCATGGGCTCACCCTCCATGTCTGCGACGGGGAATCCGCCGCCCGATACGCCCCGGACTCCCGAGGCGCACGGGGGCGACGGACTCAGTAGTTGCCCTTGTCGTAGCAGGCCGAGTGCAACGGCATGCGCTCGTAGCATCCGGTGCCATGCGCGCCCGCGTAGCCATCCTCACGGCAGTTCCCGAAGTATCCGAGCGCGCCGCGCTGCTCTTCCGTGATCGTGTCGAACGGCGGCAGCGGCGGCTCGTAGTAGGGATTCTCGGGACTCAAGTCTGCGGGGCAGGTCCAAACCGGGCCGTCGGGCTCGCGACTGTTGAACACGGACTCCCGGCACGCGGGGCAGGTGCCGACCGGGGTTTCGTCGTCGTCCGGTGCCTCGTCGCCCCGCGCATCGGCGAGCGCTTCCGCCTCGCTGGCAAACGGCCCCATGGGCTCGCTATCCGGCAGACAGCCCGGGAAGCATACCCACCAGTACCAGCCGACATGCTCGGCATGGTCTGCCTGTGGATCACTGCCCAGGTCGTCACTTGAGCAGACTGGACACTCCGCCCGTCCACGCTTGCCCTTACTGACGTAGAACGTCTCTAGGTCCGGGAGTGCCGTCGGCTCTTCGGCTCGCGTCTCGTCGCTATAGTGCTGCGCCATGGTCTCACCCTTTCTCACCTCGAGCACCGCTCCATGCGATGCGTGACCGATACCTAACGCATACCCGACGCATTGTCAAGCATGCGTGAACCAGGTTCCCCAACATGGTTCACATGGTTCACCAAAACCCTAACGATATGGCCTACTTAACCATGTGAACCATGTGACCATAGGGTTGTAGAACTCTCTGGCACCTCTCTCTGCTCTACCCTCTTACGTACACGCATACACATGGTCATCATGGTTCACATGGTTAAGGTACGGGAGTGCAAAGGGATTTTTGACGCACCACGTTTTGCACCACGTTGAACCAGGTTCGAGACCCATCCCGGGACGGTCAGAACCGGAACGATACGTGCCAACTTTTGTTGGCGCCAACTTTAGTTGGCACCCTGGTAAACCGGCCTTCCGACTTTGGTTGACAAGCGACCTTAGGTGCCCAGATTTTGCCTGTAAGCCTGGGCCGCGAGGGCGGGGCGAGCTCGCACGCACCATGACGCGCGTGCCGCTGGCACATGCACGCCTCGCGCCGGCGGTGTGATTCCGATACATCCCGAGCAATGCCGCAGGCTTAGGCCAATGTTGACATAATGCCCGTTATCAGACGTGACCCACGATAGTGCTGCGATCCCGCGCACTTAGACCACCGACCCTCACGGCATCGACTGGCGGCATTCGGCTCGAGGCCCACGACCGAGACCCGGCGCCCACCCCCGGGTCAGCCCCCACACGGGCCTCTCGCGAATCGCGAAGCCCCTTCGATTTGCGCACACCGTTTTTGCCCAGCTTGACCTAGCATCGTAGCGTGGTAGAGGCGGGGGCATGGCGGAGACGTGGACAGAGCAGGGGCGGATGCCGCCGCTGCGGAGCCTCGCGTTCACGCGGCTGATGTACGAGGACTTCCTGGCGATGGAGCGGTGGTGGGCGGGGGAGCGGTGGGCGGTCTGGGAGGAGTCCCTGCTGCCCGCGGGCATGGCCGAGATTCGCACGGAGAGCCTCGTACAGACACGCGGCGGGGGCGGCTTGACGGAGGCCCCGGCTGGGGCATAGAGCGGGCGCGTGTTCACGGAGCACGACCGCGAGGCGTTGTGGGCGCTGCCGAGAGGCGTGCAGGACGTGCAGCGGCGGCTGGAGCGACAGGAGGGGGCGATGGCGGACTTGACGGCGGATGTGGCGGCGTTGCAGGCGGCGGTGGCGAGCCTGGATGCGTTCGTGCAGGGGTTGCCGGCGCAGGTGGCGGCGGTGGTGGCGGCGGCGACGGCGGGGGATCAGGCGCAGGTGACGGCGGCGCAGGGGGCGATCGAGGCGGCGGTGGCGCAGATCGGGACGGATGTGGCGGCGGCGAGTGCGGCGCTCACGCCTCCCACGGCGCCGCCTGCCCAGCCGTAGTCGGCCATGAAGCTCGACCCGCCGCGGATCGGGCGGACGTGGCGTGGCACGCCGACCGAGTGGGCCGCGCGGCAGGAAGCGATGCGGATTGGCGCCCTGTGTAGCCAATGCTGGGAGCCGTGCTGCGAGGCGGACCGCGTGCTGATGGCCTGGAGTTACGAGGACCAGCCGCAGGTGTGGTGGCACCGGACGTGTGCGGAGGAACTCGGGGCCATGACGATGGCGGACACGCACGCCGGGATGCAGTGATGACCGAGGCGACGAAGCCGAAGCGGGGCCCGGGGCGGCCCCCGAAGCGGCGGGCGCCGCTCGCGCCGGGGCTGGTGCCGACGGAGGCGGCGGCCCTCAAGTGGAAGCCGAAGTACGACGCGATCATCCCGCTCGACTATCGGGGGATGAAGTACGACGCGATTGCGGCGGAGCTCGGCATGTCGCGGAGCGTGGTGTGGCGGGTGCGGCGGCATCCGGAGTACGCCGAGCGGATGCGGGAGTACATCGACAAGCGCGACACGGGGGCGCGGGAGTCGTTGCAGGCGGCGATGGCGAAGCGGCAGCCGAAGCTCTTGCGGCGGTTCGACGAGCTCGTGGAGCAGACGGAGGATCCGTCGACGGCGTTTCGGGCGATCAAGGAAGGGTTCGAGTGGATCGAGCCGGCGGTGAAGACGCCGCAGGCGCCGATGGTGCAGATCAACTTGAGCGGGGACGTGCTGGAGGCGATGCACGCGGCGGTGGAGAAGCGGGACCGGGCGAAGGCGTTGCTCATCGAGGCGGAGCGGACAGAGGACGAGTGATGCGCCATCGGGGGGTGCTGCAACTGACCGGCGAGGCGCTCATGGTGGCGCTCCGGACGTTGCTGCCGGACCTGCCCGAGGCGACGCTCATCACGGTCTGGTGCGATCCCGGTGCGAACCTCATCAAGGTGGCGTTGGAGAGCGAGGGCTTCAAGCCGGTCCCGGAAGGCTGCGCGCCGTACTTCATCCATCACATCCTGACGGCCGAGGAGTTGGCGCAGGCCGCCTCGCGCCTGCTGGTGGAGGCGACGCGGGAGGAGGAGGAGCCGGCATGAAGGTCTTCCAGTTGGCCGATGGGGACAACATCCGAAGCACGGAGCGTCCGCCGAATCCGGATGATCGGCGGCTCCAGATCGTCGAGTGTACCGAGGAGTTCGTCTGGAGCGCGCTGCGCGGGGAGTGTCGGCCGTGGACGACGAATCTGCCAGCGGACGCCACAGTGCGCGGCATGTTTCTCGATCACTGGTCGAACTGCATTGGCCTCTACGTCCACTCGATGACGTTCGACGCCGTGCCCGAGGGGGCCCGCTTCCCGATCTTCACCGTGCAGATGCAGGAGGGGCCGCCGCCGCGGACGGATGGCTGCATCTGTGGGCCGCCGTCGACCCTTCGCGTGCAGGGCAAGGACATGGAAGTCCATCTCCTCACGTGCCCCGTGATGCAGCGGTGACGACGGACCTCCGCGCCGAGCTGGTCGTGAACCCGCGCACGGGCGAGGTGTCGCAGGCGGGCGCGGACGGCCGGACGGGCGCGTGGGTGGTGCAGTTCCGCCAAGAAGCCGAGGCGGACTTGTTCTTGTTCGCAACGGCGGTGCTGGGGCTCGATCGGTTGACCGAGACGCTGCACTACCCGGTCTGCCAGTGGCTCCAGCGCGTGCCGCCGTACCGGAAGTGCTATCTCCTGCCGCGCGATCACTTGAAGACGAGCATCGCCCGCGCGCTGACGATGCACTTACTGCTCCAGCCGCGGGAGACGAACGTGTACTTCCCGGGCTGCCGGAAGCCGTCGTGCGCGCTCGGCGTGCGGAGTTGCACCGAGCCGACGCATCGGCACGATGGCGCGAACACGCGCATCTTGTATGCCGGCGAGACGAGCACGAACGCGGAGCATCAACTGCGCTGGATCATGGGGAAGTTCGAGACGAATCCGCTCTTGCGGGCCTTGTGGCCGCATCGCTGCTGGGCGAATCCACAGAAGGAAGCCAAGAAGTGGAACGAGAGCGAGATGGCGATTCCGCGCTCGCTCGACTTCCCGGAGTCCTCGATCGAGACGATTGGCGTGGGCGGCGCGGTCGTCGGTCGGCACTACGACGTGATGGTGAAGGACGACCTCATCACGGAGAAGGCGGCGAACAGTCCGGTGGTGATGGAGACGGCGAGCGAGTGGCACAAGTCGAGTCGCGCGTTGTTCGATCATCCCGATCTCGGCCTCGAGTTCATCTTGGGGACGCGGTGGGCCCCGAAGGACATCTACGAGGAGCTGGCGCAGACGGATCCGACGGTGGAGGTGATGACGCGGGCGGTGGTGGAGGGCCCGGACCACGCGCCGATCTTCCCCGAGATGTTCACCAAGGAGACGATCGCGCGGTTGCAGCGCGAACTCGGCCCGCGGTTCTTTCTGCTGTACATGAACAACGCCTTGTCGAAGGACCTGACCGACTTCGACACGAGCGAGATTCGGACGTTCACGTTGGGGGATGGGCAGATCGTATTCGAGGAGGACATCCGGGACACGGGCTTGTTGCAGCAGCAGGCGGGCCCGCCGCCGGAGGCGAAGGATGCGTACATGAATCAGCCGTTGACGCCGGCGGCGTACGATCGGCTGCGGGCGAAGCACGAGTACCTGCGGTTCCGGGGGAGCGGGAGGGGGTAGGGATGGCACTGGTGGTGGTGATCGCGACGGGGCGGGAGTACGTGGAGCCGACGCTGCACGTGGACCGGGGCGGCGTGATCCACATCGACGTGCCGGAGACGGGCGACCCGATTCAGGAAGCGGTGCTGGCGGGGATTGCGCTGGGCGAGCATCTGCAAGCGCAGGCGGGGCTGCACTGATGGCCGTTCATCTGCCGGGCTTTGCTGAGATGCTCCTCAAGGACGCACTCTGCGCGCTCGTCGATGAGCACTTCCCGGAGTGTGCCGAGACCGTCAAGGTTCGCATTCGCGCGAAGCAGATGACGGCGGCCGAGCAGATGGCGGCGGCGGAGTTGGTGGGTCGACTCGCGCCGTGACTCGGCTCCCGCTCACGGACCTGCTCGACATCGCGGCGTTCGCCGACCCCGCCGCCGGCCGTCGCTTCCAGGTGCTCAAACGCACGCGCGCCCGCAGCGCCATCGCCGTCGTCGGGCAAGACCTCCTCCGCCGCGTCTTCGTCCTCAAAGCCTGGGCGGACCGCTGCGCGACCGAGCAGTTCGTGGCGGAGATCCTCCGCACGCAGCAGCAGTTCAACCCCAAGTGGTTCGGGATCGAGGCGAACGCCATGCAAGTCCTCTTCGGGGACTCGGTCGTGGCGGCCGCCAAGGTGGCGAAGATCCCGTTCCCGATGACGCCGGTCTACCAGCCGACGAACGTGGAGAAGGACTGGCGCATCCGGACGACCTTGCAGCCGGTGATCGCGCAGGGCCGGCTGCTCGTGCAGGCGAGCCAGTTGGACCTCTGGAGCGAGCTCCGCACGTTCCCCAACACGCCGACGAAAGACGTGGTGGACGCCCTCGCGAGCGCCGTGGCGCTGCTCCCGGTCCGAACGCTGGCGGAGTCCCGGAACACGGAGCGGGACGCCTTCGCGGCCTACCTCCGGGATGCGGGCGTCCCGGCCAGCCAGATCCTCACGCGCGTCCGCAACGAGTATGGCGTCGGGTCGTAGCGTGGACCTGCCCAGCATTTACGATTGGGCGAATTTCATGCTAGGAGCACTCAGCTTTTGCTTCCTGCTCTGGCTCATGACCCGCCACCACTGAATGCACTTCGATGTGGACACGCTGGCCTCCTGGTCGGACATTTTCCACAACCTGGTCATTCCGATTTTGTGCTACTTCGCGTACCTCACGCGCGAGATTCGGAACGACATCCGTAAAATCAGCGAGCGGCAGCACGTCTTGACGACGGGGATGCAGGAATTGAAGCAGTGGTCGGTTGATCATGACGACCGGGACACGCGGCATGAGGCGCGCACCGACCGGCTCGAGCGGCTCGCGATGCGGACCAACGGCGGCGGCGGGATCCGCGAATGAAGGTGCCGCCGGGCGTGCTCCAGTCCGTGCTGGTGGCGCTCCTCTTGGGCGTGCTCGGCGCGGCCTGGTCGACGTACCTGACGGCGCATGACACAGCGCGCGATGTCGATAGTCTCAAGACGAAGGTGGACTGGCTCTATCGGTACACGGTCCCGGGACACGTAGAAGCGCCCTAGGCACTCGTGCTATAGGCGCAGACGAGGAGGATTCCCCCATGGCAGGAACGAGCAACGATCGTGGCGCCGACCTGGCGCGCGTCCGGAGCAAGGAAAAGAACAACCAGAACGACAGCGGCGCGCAGGGCACCGGCACCGGGACGCTCATGAAGAACGGCCCGGCGAACGGCGGCGGGCTGCGGTCGAACCCGCTCGCCAGCGGCACGGGCTACAACGGCTTCGGCGGCACGCTGCCCAAGCCGACGGTCTGACGATGAGCAAGACCATGAAGGGTGCCAAGAAGGGCAAGCAGGTCGCGGGCCCGCTCAAGAAGGGCATGAAGAAGGGCTGCTAGCCCATGCCGGCGAAGTCGGAACGGCAGCGCCGGTTCTTTGGGGCCGAGCTCGCCCGCAAACGCCACGGCAAGAAGACGGAAACGGGCATGACGGAGAAGCAGCTCCGCGACTTCGCTCGCAAGCCGACCCCGCGGAGGAAGTGAATGGCGTTCGCTGCCAGCTTCGACCCGGGCAACAAAGTCTGGACGCTCGACGCCTCGACCGGGGCTGGGTCGAATACGACGATCGACACCAACGACCTCCGACTCCGCGAGGTGCGGTGGGTGACGGACACAACGGTCGGCCACCGGCTGACGCTGGTCGATCCGGTGACGACGACGCGGGTCATCTTCGACTCGCAGATCAATGCGAACAACGCGGGCGATGTGAGCGATAGCCTGCGCGTGCGGTGCCCCAATGGCATCCGGGTGTCCAGCGTGCCCGGCGGAGTCTGCTATCTTTACCTCGACTAAGTGCGCGGCGCACTGCGCGCATTTGGTCGGGCATGCGCGGCCCACGGCCTGCGGGCCGCATGTCCAGCATCGGTTCGTGGCCGGCCGCAGCGTGGAACGCTGCTGCCAGTGCGGGGCGCAGTGGGTGCATACGGGCGTCGTCGGCGGACGCCCGATCGCGGACGCGGACGTGGAGTTTGTGGAGGGGGAGGGGCCGCGTGAGTCCACTGCTTGAGGCACAACTCGCGTTCTTCAAGTGCGTCCCGCGTCTGATCGACTTCGCGGTTGGCGCGGGCTATTTCCCCGCCGCCGGCGAACTCTGGCGGAGTCCCCAACAAGCGCAATGGAACGCGCAGCACGGCACGGGCATCGCCAACTCGCTCCACACGCAACGGCTCGCGATCGACATCGTGCTCTTTGGCGCCGACGGCTCGTACTACGACGGCAGCAAGCCGGAGCATCTGGCCGCGT
>Ga0335069_10010029_pt1 | contig 13460 bp, 15 predicted proteins | sample Lox_Sample_11_FD_206714 | JGI IMG/M metagenome (GOLD analysis project Ga0335069, IMG submission 206714) | Soil microbial communities from Loxahatchee National Wildlife Refuge, Florida, United States - Lox_Sample_1.1 | ecosystem: Environmental > Terrestrial > Soil > Wetlands | place: USA... | reverse complement strand
AGGCGTCTCCGCGCTGCCCAGCCGCCGCAGGTGCTCGGCGAGGCCGGCGGCCTCCTTCTCGATGACGTCGAGCGTCGCCTCGGGGGTCACGTCCCGCGGGGCGAGGCCGGTGCCGCCGCTGGTGACGACGAGGACGGAAGCGGCCGCCGCCTGCCGCAGCGCGGCCGCGATCTGCGCCCGCTCGTCGGGCACCACCACCGGCGGCTCGACCGCGAAGCCCGCCTCGCGCAGCCTGCGGCAGGCGAGAGGGCCGGAGAGGTCGGCTCGCCTGCCGGCGGCGCAGCCGTCGCTCACGGTGATCACCGTCGCGCGGGGAAGGGAGGGCTCCACGTGGCGCAACGCACCCGCGTTGACCCGCACCGGGCGCGTTCCTATAGTGGGAGCATAAGCAGTCTGGCGGAGCCCCCGCAAGACGAGACTGGAGACGGGAGAGCACGATGTCCGGACTGACCCTGGCCCTGTTCCTGGCGGCGCAGGCGCCGCCGGTCGCCGAGCCGGGAACCGAGGTACGCGCGCTCACGGTCAGCTTCCTCGACAGCAAGGACGGCGAGGTGGCCGAGCTCTCGCCGAGCGACGTGGCGCTCAGCGAGAACGGGGTGGCCCGCGAGATCATCTCCTTCAAGCGCGACAGCCGGCCGCTGTCGGTGGTGGTTCTGGTCGACAGCAGCGCGGGGCTCGGCTCCGCCTTCCGGCTCAACGTGGTCGACGCCGTCAGCGGTTTCGTCAGCCGCCTGCCCCTGGGCACCCGCTACACGCTGTGGACGACCGGGGAGCGGCCGACCAAGATCCTCGACTTCACGGAGGACAAGGAGGCGGCGGCCAGGGCGCTGCGCATGGTGGCGCCCCAGGGCGGCAACTACATGCTGGACGGCCTGGCCGAGGCCTCGGCCGACCTCAAGAAGCTCGCGCGCGAGGGCGACCGCACCGCGGTGGTGGCGGTCACCGCCAGCGGCCGGGAGCTCAGCTACCGGGACAAGTTCCGCGCCGTCGAGGACGCGCAGAACAACGCCGACCTGTTCCTCTCGGTGGAGATGGACGAGGGCGCCTCCGACGACGACTTCGACAGCCGCGCGAACCTCAGCTACGTGCTCGACCGCCTGGCCGTCTCCAGCGGCGGGCGCTACCTGGTGGTGATCTCGGCGATGGGCGCCGACACCGGCCTGCGCAAGCTGTCGACGGTGCTGCGCGCCGGCTACCGCATCGCCTACGCCACCGTGCCCGACCTCAAGAGGCGCAAGCTGGAGCTGAAGGTCGCCCGCCCGGGCACCAAGGTGCTCGTGCCGGCCCCGACACCGCCTCGCTCCTGAGAACGAAGGCCAGGACGACACGCATGAAGCGAGCTCTCCTGCTCACCGCCGTCCTCGCCGGCTGTCTCGCGCTGCCGGCCTCCTCCCCAGCCCAGGCCCCCCAGGCCCCCACCTTCGGCACCGGCATCGAGATCATCAACCTGAGCCTCTCGGTCACCGACGCCCGCAACAACTTCGTCACCGACCTGCAGCAGGGGGACTTCGCGGTGTACGAGGACGGCATCCGGCAGGACCTGAGCCTCTTCACCCACGAGAACCTGCCGATCTCGCTGGTGCTGATGATCGACACCTCGGCCTCCATGGAGGACAAGCTGGCGACCGCCCAGACCGCGGCCGTCCGCTTCGTGAGGACGCTGCGGCCCCAGGACCTGGCCCAGGTGGTCCAGTTCAACGAGCTCGCCACCACGCTGCAGGCCTTCACCAACGACCAGGCGGCCCTGGAGGCGGCGATCCGGCGGACCAGCGCCTCCGGCTCGACGGCGCTGCACAACGCGCTCTACATCGCGCTCAAGGACCTGACGCGCGACAAGAGGGCGGCCGAGCTGCGCCGGCGGGCGATCGTGCTGCTCTCCGACGGGGAGGACACCTCCTCGCTGGTCACCGACGACCAGGTGCTGGAGCTCGCCCGCAAGAGCGAGATCAACATCTACGCGATCCGGCTGGGCTCCAACCGGCCCCAGGACCACGCCCGCCAGGCCTTCAGCCAGGCCGAGTACCTGGTGAACGCGCTCGCCCGCGACACGGGCGGCCACGCCTACTTCCCCACCTCGATCAGCGAGCTCGACGCCGTCTACGACCGCATCGCCGAGGAGCTGCGCACGCTGTACAGCGTGGGCTACGTCTCCTCGAACTCCAGGCGCGACGGCAAGTGGCGGCGCATCGTGGTCCGGGTGCCCGACCGCGAGGGGCTCACGGTCCGCCACAAGCTCGGCTACTACGCGCCGACCACGCCTCTCGGCGGATAGCCCGGAAGACACGCAGGGCCGGCCCGCGGACCGGCCCTGGTCCCACGTCCCCGCCGATCGGCTAGAAACCTATGGCGAAGCCGATGCCCACGTGCGCGTGCCCGTGCGGGGCGTAGTACCGCACCGGGGGCGGCGCGACGTAGTACCCGTAGCCGGCTCCGTAGTAGGCGCCGTAGTAGCCGGGCGCGTAGTAGTACGGGGCGTAGTAGTACGGGGCGTAGTACCGCGGCGCATAGTAGTGGTGGGAGCGGTAGTAGTAGGGGGCGCCGTAGTGGGCGTGCCCGTAGCTCGGGGCGTAGTGGCGATACCCCTGGCTGTAGTAGTGGCCGTGGCCGTGGTGATCGTCGGCCTGCGCGCTGGGCGGAGCCGCGAACGCGAAGGCGGCCAGGGCCAGGGCCGGCACGAGGGCGAGAGCTTTCATCGCGAGACCTCCCGAAACGTCCCGACCGGGTTCAAAGCAATCCCCGTTCCAGCATCATAGCTCTGCCGCTCAGCGGTTTGGACCTCCGCTGCCCCCCGTCCGTCGCCCGGGGAGCGCACCGGGTGTCGCCCCGCGGGGACGCCTCCGCGGTCACTCGACCCAGACCCGCACCGTCGCCTCCGGGTCGTCGATCTCCACCAGGCTCTGGCCGGAGTCGAGCGAGCGCAGGACGTCGCCGATCGTCGGCCCGTGGCCGTGCTCGCAGCGGTGGCAGCCCTGGATCGGCCAGTCCTGGCCGACGGCGCGCACCAGACCCAGCGGGAGGCTGATCGAGACCCGTCCCTGCTTCGCGCCCTTGCCCGCGATCCGCACGTGGAACCAGCGGGGGCCGTCCGTGTGTCGCGGCGCGAGCCGTGCGGGCGCGTCGTCCTCGTCGGCGACCGGAGGGGCCTCGGCCGGGCGGCGCTGGGCAGCCGCCTGCGGTTTCTGCTCCGAGTGGACGGCCTTCTTGACCGCGGCGAGGTCGTCGTCGGCGCGGTCCGCCGCCACGGGCGTCGCGACCGTCGCCGCCAGGGCCAGGGCCAGAAACGTCGTCTTCATGGCTCCTCCTACTCGATCCACACCTGCACCCGCTCACCGTCCTCCCCCTCGATGGTGAGGATGTCGGTCGGGCCCGTCTTCTTCACCCGCTCCCAGAAGCTGGCCGAGTCGTACCCCTTGCGGCGCAGCTCGTCGCGGGCGTCCTCGGGAAGGCTCTTGAACACCAGCTCCGCCAGGGCGATCGGGACGTTGAGCGCCAGCGTGGGACGGCTCGAGCCCCTGTCGTAGACGCGCACCCGGATCCAGCCCGCCTGGCGATGTCCGTTGCGGGGAGGAGGGGGCGGCGGCGACGTGGCCAGGGCGCTGCGGTCGAGGCGCAGGAGGTTGAGCTTGGCGCGCTCGACCAGGTCCTGGTCCGTCTCCTTCGCCAGGATCTCCTTCAGCACCGGCACCGCGGGCTTGCCCTGCTCGGGCCCGAGCGAGGCGAGGCGGAGCGCGGCAAAGTAGCGGACCACCTTGTCCGGGTCGGAGAGCCCCGCGCTCGCGATCGCGAGGTGGCCGGGGTGGCCGACCTGGGCGAGCTTCACCGCCAGCCCGATGCGGCCGGTCTTCGCCTCCTGGGCCAGCGTGGGGTCGGCGGGGCGACTCGCCAGGTACTCGCCGTACTCGGCGAGGGCGCGCTCGCGCTCCCCCAGGCTCTCGCTGCAGCGGGCGATCCAGTAGAGCGCGGCCTGCGCCTCCGGCCCCCGTCCCGCCGCGCGCACCGCCTGCCACTCCTCTCGCGCCTTGTCGTACTTCTGGTCGAAGAAGAGGGCCTTGGCGTTGCGCAGCCGCTCGGAATCGCCCTGCGCGAGCGCCGCCGCCGGCAGGAGCGCCGCCGCCAGCGCGAGCCACGCCAGCCTTCGCCTCATCCCTCGAGCTCCCGTGTCATCAGCCGGATGCGCATCAGCAGCTGCCGCCGCTCGAGCTCGGCCCGCAGGCGCTCCACGTCGCGGCGCTTGACGCAGGAGGGCAGCTCGGCCACGTCCCGCAGCGCCTGCTCGACGTCGTCGAGCACCGGCTGCGCGCTCGCCACCGCCTCGGCGCCCGAGTCCACCAGCAGCTGGCGCTTCTCCAGCAGCTCCCGGCTGCGCTCGGGGGCAAAGCCCACGTCGAGCCGGCCGTCGCGGCGGTCGCAGTCGCTGCCGCTCGCCGAGACCGCCACCAGCACCTCGCCGGCCTCGCTGAGATAGCGGGCCGCCTGCTCGCGCGCCAGCGCCCGCTCGATGCGCTGCAGCGCCTCCTCGCTGGCGGGCGTGCCGGAGGAGGGTGGCGGGATCACCGCGCTCTCCGGCGCCGGCGTCGAACGCAGCCGCTCCACCAGCGGCGGCACCACGGCCACCGCCGCGAGCGCGGCCGCGGCGGCGGGCAGCGCCACCAGCCACCAGCGCGGACGGCGGCCCGTCGTGCGCAGGGCCCGGTCGACCTCGCGCTCCACCCGGGCCACCAGCGCCGCCACCGGGACCTCCGGCTCCGCCGCCCGCAGCGGGTCCTGCTCCATCGCGCGCACGACCGCGCGCAGCTCCTCGTGCTCGGCGCGGCAGCGCGGGCAGAGCGCCAGGTGCGCCTCGGTCTGCTCGAGCTGGCGCCCCCTCAGCACGCCTGAAGCGAGCAATGCGAGCCGTCGCCGGGCGCGCAGGTGGCCGATCACGACGCCACCCCCGCCAGCCCCTGGCGCAGGCGGGCCAGCGCGCGGTGCAGGCTGCTCTTGACCGTGCCGATGCTGATGCCGAGGGTCTGCGCGATCTCCTCCAGGCTCTGGTCCTGGTAGTGGCGGAGGAGCACGATCGCCCGCTGCCGCTCGGGCAGCCGCGCCAGCGCCCGCACCACTCTCTCCCGGAGCTCCCGGCCGGCCACCGCGCCCTCCGGACCGGGGCCGCTGTCGCCGACGTCCGCCGTGTGGTCGCCCTCGGGCATGGGGGCGAAGGTCAGGAGTCTCCGCCGGTTGCGGCGCCAGCGGTCGATCGAGAGGTTGACGGCGATGCGGGCCAGCCAGGGGCCGGCCTCGGCCGAGCCGTCCCAGCGGGCCGCGTTCTGGAAGGCCTTCACGAACGCCTCCTGGACCACCTCGAGCGCGTCCTCGGGCCGGCGCAGGTAGGAAAGCGCGATGCGGTAGACCCGGCGGTAGTGCCGCTCCATGAGCGGGGCGAGCGCCTCGCGATCGCCCGCCGACAGGCGCGCCATGAGCTCCCGGTCACCCGCGTCCTCCTCCCGCGACCCCATCCGCCGTAAGGCCCCTCTCCCGCTGCGCTCGAGCGTGCCGCCATTGCACCACGCTGCCAGGCGGGCCGGAAAGTCGCCCGGCCGGACGTTCACCTCGGCTCTTCAACGCGTGAGCCCCCGGCGGGGTTCCACCCCGGGGGCGGCAGCTCTACGACTTGCCCGGGCCCAGGACCGCCCAGACGAGCCAGTTGACCACCATGATGACCAGGCTGCCCAGGATGCCGGCCCACAGGCCGTGGACGTGGTAGTCGGGCATCAGCCAGGAGAAGACGAGGAGCAGCACCCCGTTCACCACGAAGTAGAAGAGACCCAGGGTGAGGACGATGAACGGCAGCGACAGCAGCAGCACCAGCGGGCGCACCACCAGGTTCAGCAGGCCGAAGAGGGCGCCCGCGATCAGCAGCTCGACCAGCCCGCCGGTCCAGCTGATGCCGTGCACCACCCGGGTGGTCGCATAGAGGGCAACGGCGTTGGCAACGATGCCGAGCAGGATCTTCATGGCTCCGCCTCCGCCGGCCTGGCCTCGACGCCCGCGAGGCGCCAGCCGGCGGGCACCTCGAAGCGCTCCTCGGGAATGGCCAGCGCCCGGATCGCCGTCACCGTGGAGACGGTCTCCTTGGTCTCTCCGAGCACGTCGACCCGGAGCCGGGTCTCCAGCGGGAAGCCGGGCAGGGCCCGGATCGCCGCGACCAGGCCGGACAGGGCCTGGCTCGCCCCCGACCACTCCATGAACTCGGCGAAGATCTCGGCCCGCGCCGGCACGTCCGCGGCGACCCAGGCTTCGATCGACGCCGACCCGCCCGAGATGCGGAAGCCGCTGCAGGCGTGGCCGGCGATGGTCCTTCGGCCCTCGAGGGGATGGGTGCGCAGGTCGCCCGGCTCGGTCGCGCCCATCAGGCCCGCCGCCACGGCGGCGTCGGCGGCGGAGCGGGCACGCAGCCGCGACACGTCCAGCTCGACGGCGGTGCGCGACTCCGGGTCGAGCCGCAGCGCGCGGCCCTCGTCGAGACGCAGCACCAGGGCCGGCCCGCCGGGGACGTCCGCCGCCTCCAGCCGCAGCCTTTGCCCCGCGCACCACACCCGCGAGCGCACCCCCGGCGCGCCCGCCTTCGCCTCCGGTCGCACCAGGGTCGTCTGCTCGAAGTAGATGCCGTTCGTCGGGGCGGCGAGGAGCGTGGCCAGGGACAGGGCGAGGATCATCTTGCGGCCTCCCGGGGAAAGATATAATGCGGCCGACGCGGCGGCCAGCACACCGTACCCTCAGGTGAGGTTTGCCGAAGGAGCGGAGGCGCGCGTGAAGAGCCCGGCCGAGGCGCTCGCGTTCCGTCATTCGCTGCTGGACCTGCTCGAGGCCGGACCCCGACGGGAGGAGGCGCTGCTCGCCGAGCTCGAGCGCCGTCGCGACCCCGCCCAGCCGCTCTACTCCTCGCTGCTGTACTTGCTGACTCACCTCAACTTCCCCGAGCGCACCGCCGAGCGGCACTGGCGGCGGGTGGTGGGGCATCGCGAGCGGCTGCGGGGGGCGCTGGGCCGGGACCCCGGGCTGCGCGTCGCGATCCTGGACTACTTCGCGAACGTCTGCGGCGAGCTGCGCAACCCGAAGGTGATCGAGATCGAAAGCTACGAGCGCACCGAGCGCTCCGCGACCACCGACGGGTTGACCGGCCTCTTCAACCACGCCTTCTTCCTGCAGGCGCTGCGCCAGGAGCTGCTGCGCTCGCGCCGGCAGGGGCTCAAGGCCGCGCTGCTGCTGCTCGACCTCGACGACTTCAAGAGGGTCAACGACCTGCGCGGCCACGTGGAGGGCGACCGTGCGCTGATGCGGGCGACGGCCGTGCTGCGCGAGAGCGTGCGCGGCATCGACATCGCGGCCCGCTACGGCGGCGAGGAGTTCGCGGTGCTGCTGCCCGACACCTCGCGCCTGGGGGCTCTGGTGGTGGCCGAGCGAATCCGCCGCCGGCTGGAGGAACGCTTCGCCCGCAGCCGGCCGCAGCTGACGGTGTCGGGGGGCGTCGCCGTGTTTCCCGAGGATGCGTCGACCCCGGCCGACCTCATCGTACGCGCCGACGCGGCGCTCTACGCCGCCAAGGCCGCGGGCAAGAACCGGATCCTGTTCCCGCCCGCGGAGAGGCGCCGCCACGGCCGCCGGCCCGACAGCGGCCGCGCCCTGCTCTCCACGGGCGGACGCAGCCGCAGCGCCAGCGTCAAGAACGTCTCCGACGGCGGGCTGCTGGTGACGCTGCGCGAGCCGGTGGCGGTCGGCAGCAGCGTCAGCGTGTGGATCGAGCGGCCCGGCTCCTCCGCCTTCGATCTCCACGGCGAGGTGGTCCGCGTCGACCCGGTGGGCGAGGGCGGCCGCGAGGCCGTCTTCGACGTGGCCGTCCGCTTCGGCCGCAGCGGCCCGGCCCTCGCCGTCAGCCACCCGTAGGCCGGGTCGTCGTTTCCGGGCGAAGATGGGCCGATGCCCTTCCTCGCCGTCCTCGCGCTCGCCTCGTCCTGCCCCGCCGCGGCCCCGCTGCCCGAGCCCGATGCCTACGTGCAGAAGCTCCTCGCCGCGCAGAGGCAGCAGGAGGAGGCGCTGTCCCGCTACACCTACGACGTCGCCGAGACCCGCCAGGAGCTCGATGGCCAGGGCCGGGTGACGCGGGAGAGGACCCGGGCGTACGAGGTCTTCCACGTGAAGGGCCGGCCGGTGCGCCGGCTGGTGGCGCGCGACGGTCAGCCGCTGCCGCCGGCCGAGCGCGAGCGCATCGACCGCCGCGCGCGCGACAGCGCGGCCGCCCTCGGCGCGGGCGAGCAGCCGTCGCCGGGCCTGCAGCTGTCCCGGATCCTCGAGCGCTACGAGTTCAAGGCGGTGGGCCGCGAGAGCGTGGAGGGCCGCTGCGCGCTGGTGTTCGACTTCGCCGCCCGGCCCGGCGACTTCCCGCTGCAGCGCGACTTCGTGCTGCGCAAGCTGGGCGGACGCATCTGGGTGGACGAGGCGGAGGAGGCGCTGGTGCGGCTGGACGTCCACAACACCGGCGGGGTGAGGATCGCCCTCGGCCTCGCCGCCAGCGTCTCCTCAGCCGGCCTGCACGGCGAGTTCGTGCGCCTGCAACCCGGTGTCTGGCTGCCCCGCCTGCTGCAGGGCCGGATCGAAGGCCGCAAGCTGCTGTTCCTCGGCTTTCGCGTGCGCGAGAGGATGGAGTTCCGCAACTACCGCCGCCAGCAGACGGGCGTGGACGAGCCGACAACGCCCGCGTCCTGACGGTCCGGCGCTCCGGCGCTGTGGTATCCTCCCCGGCTGCATATGACGCTGTCCCGGGCGGGGAAGCTGGCCTTGTCGCTGGGAGTCGCCCTCGTCGCCGTGGCCTGCGGCGGCAGCCACACCACGCCGGTCACCCCCACCCAGCCCACGCCTCCCACCTACTCGGTCACCGCCACCGTCTTCTACGACGAGAACGGCAACGGCCAGCTCGACCCGGAGGAGGCGGCGCGCGTCCCCGGCGTGCAGGTGGTGATCGGCAGCGGAACCGGCACCAGTGCCCCCGGCACCGGCCTCGCCCAGGTGACCGGCATCACCGAGGGCACCTATGCGGTCGGCGTGAGCAACGGCAGCCTGCCCACCTACTACCAGCCGCTGCCGGCCGGCACGGTCCAGGTGCCGGGCACTGCCCAGGTGAAGGTCCCGCTCACCCTGCCGATCGGCGGCAACCAGCGAAGCGTCTACTTCGGCTACGGCGACAGCATCACCGCGGGAGAAGGCTCGAGCGACTACTCCGGCTACGGCAACAAGTTGCAGGGACTGCTGGGGTCGTACTTCGGGCGCGCCGAGGTGAACCGGTTCGGGCGCGAGGGCACCACCAGCGGGCAGGGCCTCGAGAGGGCGCATGCCTGGATCCCCCGCGCGCGGGCCGCCTACGTGCTCGTCCTCTACGGGACCAACGACTGGCAGGACCAGACCTGCCAGAACAAGGGACCGGACGACTGCTTCACCATCGACGCCCTGGGAGGCATCCTCGACGTCATCCAGGGCACCGACAGCCTGCCGGTGCTCGCCACCATCCTGCCGGTGAACCCGACCCTGGCCCCCGCGGGACGCAACGACTGGATCGACCAGATGAACGTCAGGATCACGGCGCTCGCCCAGCAGCGGCAGGTGCTGCTGGCCGACGTGAACGCCGAGTTCAAGAACGCCCCCGTCCCCCTCGCCTCGCTCTTCTACGACGACATCCACCCGAACGACGCCGGCTACGAGGTGCTGGCCCAGGGCTGGTTCAAGGCCATCACCCGCGCCCGCTCGGCGGCCGCCTCCTCCTCGCGGCGGCACCGCCTCTTCGGCTTCCTGCACTGATCCCGGCCCGCCCTCCGCGGGCCCGAAGCGACAGCTTTGTCGGTGGAGTGCGGACGGGCCGACACTTGTGTCATAGTGACGCGTGCCGCAAAGGAGCGACCCCCAGAGGCTCTCGGACCTCCTGGAGCTCAGCCAGACGCTGGGCGCCACCCTCAACCTGCGCAGCGCCCTGCAGCGGGTGCTGGCCACGCTGGAGGAGAGCCACGGCACCCTTTCCGGCGTGATCGTGCTGCGCGAGGGCGACACCGAGGCGCTGACGGTGGAGGCGGCGAGCGGCAGCGGCGTCCAGGCGCAGCGGGCGCGCTACCGGGTGGGAGAAGGCATCGTGGGCCGCGTGGTGCAGAGCGGGCGGCCGGTGATCGTTCCCCAGGTGAGCCGCGAGCCGCTGTTCCTCGATCGCTCCGGCGCCTTCCGCCGTTCCGGGCGCGCCGAGATGTCGTACCTGTGCGTGCCCGTCCGCCTGGAGCACCGCACCGTGGGCGCGCTCGGCGTGGGCCTGCCCTACGAACCGCAGCGCCACTACGAGCAGGAGGCCAAGTTCCTGGCGGTGGTCGCCTCGATGGTCGGCCAGGCGGTGCGGGTGCAGCGGCTGGTGGAAGCCGAGCGGCGACGGCTGCTCGACGAGAACACCAAGCTGCGCCGGGAGCTGCACGAGCGCTACGAGCTGCACAACCTGGTCGGCAGCAGCCGCTCCATGCAGGCCGTCTACGAGCAGGTGGCCCAGGTGGCGCCGCTCGCCACCACCGTTCTCATCCGCGGCGAGTCCGGCACCGGCAAGGAGCTGGTGGCCCACGCCATCCACCACGGCTCGCCCCGCGCCAACAAGCCGCTGGTGAAGGTGAGCTGCGCGGCGCTGCCGGAGAGCCTGATCGAGTCCGAGCTGTTCGGCTACGAGCCGGGCGCCTTCACCGACGCCCGCTCGCAGAAGAAGGGCCGCTTCGAGCTGGCGAGCGGCGGCACCATCTTCCTCGACGAGATCGGCGAGCTCAGCCCGCAGACCCAGGTGAAGCTGCTACGGGTGCTGCAGGAGCGCGAGATCGAGCGGCTGGGGGGCGTGCAGCCGGTGAAGGTGAACGTGCGGGTGGTGGCCGCCACCAACAAGGACCTGGAGCAGGCGGTGAAGGACGGGGGCTTCCGCGAGGACCTCTACTACCGCCTCAACGTCTACTCCATCTACCTGCCGCCCCTGCGCGAGCGGCGCACCGACATCCCGCTGCTGGCCGACCACTTCGTGGAGAAGCACGCCGCCGCCCACGGCAAGGAGGTGCGTCGCATCGCCACCTCCGCCATCGACATGCTGATGAGCTACCACTGGCCGGGCAACGTGCGCGAGCTGGAGAACTGCATCGAGCGCGCGGTGGTGGTGTGCGACGGCGGGGCGATCCACGCCCACCACCTGCCGCCCACCCTGCAGACGGCCGAGGTCTCGGGCACGCTGCCGCGCCAGTCGCTGAGGGAAGCCCTCGACGCCTACGAGAAGGACCTGGTGCAGGACGCCCTGAAGAGCGCCCGCGGCAACCGGGCCCGGGCCGCCCGGCTGCTGCACACCACCGAGCGCATCCTCGGCTACGCGGTCCGCAAGCACCGCATCGACCCCGCGCGCTTCCGCTGAACCCGATTCGGACAACTGTGTCGGAGTTCTGCGAGCGACCCGACGGTCTTGTCGTGCCGCCGAGGCAGGCCTCCCGGCCGGGCTGAGAGCTGCAAGTCCCTGAGCGCCCACGGGGAATGGCGTTGGCCTCGCTTCGCGGCGGGCGCGCACGCGTCTTGCCCCTCCTGTCGCGACGGAGGTGTGCAGATGGCGTCCACCGTGAGCCCCCCCGACGTGGCCTGGATGCTGGTGGCGACCGCTCTCGTGCTGCTGATGACCCCGGCGCTCGCCTTCTTCTATGGCGGCCTCGTCCGCTCCAAGAACGCGCTCAACACCATGATGATGAGCGTCTGCGCGCTCGGCTTCGTGGGCGTGGCCTGGGCGCTCCTCGGCTACACGCTGGCCTTCGCCCCCGGCAGCGCGTTCCTGGGCGGGCTGTCCCGGGCTCTGCTCTCGGGCGTGGGCCTGGAGGCGCAGGGCACCATCCCGCAGCTGCTGTTCATGGCCTATCAGGGCACCTTCGCCATCATCACCGCCGCCCTCGTCTCGGGAGCCGTGGTCGAGCGCATGCGCTTCGGGCCCTACCTCGCCTTCGTCACCCTGTGGAGCCTGCTGGTGTACGCGCCGGTCGCGCACTGGGTGTGGGGGGGCGGGTTCCTGGCGAAGATGGGGGCGCTCGACTTCGCCGGCGGCACCGTGGTGCACGTGAACGCCGCGGTGGCCGCGCTGGTGGCGGCGGTGGTGATCGGCAAGCGCAAGGACTACGCGCGGCAGGCCATCCTGCCCCACAACGTCCCCTTCACCCTGCTGGGCGCGGGGCTGCTCTGGTTCGGCTGGTTCGGCTTCAACGCCGGCAGCGCGCTCGCGGCCAACGGCATCGCCGCCCTCGCCTTCGCCAACACCATGCTGGCCCCCGCCGGGACGCTGGTCACCTGGACGCTGCTCGACCTCGTCCGCACCGGCAAGGTGACGGCGGTGGGCGCGGCGACGGCGATCGTGGTGGGCCTGGTGGCGGTCACGCCGGCGGCGGGCTTCGTGGGGCCGATGGCGGCGCTGGTCCTGGGCCTGCTCGCCGCCTTTCCCAGCTACTTCGCCCTGCTCTACCGCGCACGCACCCGGCTCGACGACTCGCTCGACGTGGTGGCGGCGCACGGCCTGGGCGGCAGCGTCGGCGCGCTGCTCACGGGCGTCCTCGCCTCGAAGGCCTGGAACGGGACCGCCGACGGGCTGCTGTTCGGCAACCCCGCCCAGCTCGGCATCCAGGCGCTGGGGCTGCTTTCGGCGATCGCCTACAGCGGGGTGCTGAGCTTCCTGCTGCTGAAGGGGATCGCCCTGGTGGCGCCGCTCAAGATCGACCGCCAGCACGAGGGGCTGGGCATGGACGTGAGCCAGCACGGCGAGGAGGCCTACGCCGACCACGACGGCGCCGTCCTGATCCTCGAGTCGAGCGCGGACGCCGCCGTCCCGCTCGGTGCCCTGGCCACGGAAGGAGGCCGCTCATGAAGCTGGTGGTGGCGCTCGTCCGGCCGGAGAAGGCGGCCGAGGTGCTGGAGGCGCTCTTCCGCGCCGACGTGCAGGGGCTCACCATCAGCCGGGTGCAGGGCCACGGCGGCGAGACGGAGAAGGTGGAGACCTACCGCGGCACCACGGTCAAGATGGAGCTGCAGGAGAAGGTGCGCTTCGACATCGGCGTCTCCGACCACTTCGTCGAGCCCACGGTGCGCGCGGTGCTCACCGCGGCGCGCACCGGCGAGGTCGGCGACGGCAAGATCTTCGTGCTGCCGGTGGAGAAGATCTACCGCATCCGCACCGGGGAGGAGGACCGCGCAGCGGTGACGCCGGTGCAGGTGGTGGCGGCCGGGCGCGCGTAGGCGCGGCCGCGGGTAGAATGGCAGCCTTCGCTCAGCGACGGTCCGGTGGTGCAGGAGACGCTCTTCCCGGGCACGCCCCACGAGATGATCTCCATGTACCACCTGGCCGACGGCAACCTGGTGATGACCCACTACTGCGCGATGGGCAACCAGCCCCGGATGAAGCTGGA
>Ga0335069_10010028_pt1 | contig 13460 bp, 12 predicted proteins | sample Lox_Sample_11_FD_206714 | JGI IMG/M metagenome (GOLD analysis project Ga0335069, IMG submission 206714) | Soil microbial communities from Loxahatchee National Wildlife Refuge, Florida, United States - Lox_Sample_1.1 | ecosystem: Environmental > Terrestrial > Soil > Wetlands | place: USA... | reverse complement strand
AGCGGGCATGCCGGACTTTCGGGTGGCGAACCTGTTGCGCGATCGCGAAGTGCTGGAGATGGCGCGGAAGCAGGCGCGGTGCGTGCTGGAGGAGCTGAATGAGAAGGTTTCGCAGCAGGAGATTGCAAACGCAGTGATGCACTTGCGGAGCCATTGGAACCGGCGGTATGGGTTGGTGGAGGTTGGGTGAAGGGAGATGAGGGTGGATCGCGGCTAGCGGGCAGCGATTGAAGCGGATGCGATGAAATTGGAGGGAGGAGCAAATTCGGAGCTCTTTCGACTGCTGCCGGCGGTGGACGAGTTGCTGCGACGGAAGGGGGTGAGGGCGCTCGTGTCGCAGTACGGTCATGAGGCGGTGCTGCAACATTTGCGCCGGTACGTGGGAGATGTACGGTCGCGGATTTCGCGGGGCGACTTGAGGGAATCGGAGGTCGCAGCGGCGGTGGAGGCGGCCCCACGCGAAGTCGAGCGACGCTTGAAGGCGGAGATGGCCTATTCGTTGCGTCCTGCGATCAATGCGACGGGAGTGATTTTGCATACCAACCTGGGGCGGGCGCCGCTGAGTGAAGAGGCATTGCGGTACATCTCTGAGATTGCGCGGGGGTACTCGAACATCGAGATGGATCTCGCAACGGGCGAGCGCGGGAAGCGCGATGAGCATGTGAGCCGGCTGTTCGCGAAGCTGTTTGCCGAGGTGGGTCGCGAGGTTACAACGATCGTAGTCAACAACAACGCTGCGGCGGTGCTGCTGACGCTGAACGCGCTGGCAGAGGGTGGAGAAGTTATTGTGTCGCGCGGCGAGCTGGTGGAGATCGGCGGATCGTTTCGTATTCCGGATGTGATGGCGAAGTCGGGGGCGGTGCTACGCGAGGTGGGGACGACGAACCGGACGCGGATCGGCGACTACGAGCAGGCGATCAACGAGAAGACAAAGCTGCTGCTGCGAGTACATCGCTCGAACTTCGAGATCACGGGATTTACGGAGCAGCCGTCGCTGGAAGAGTTGGCGGGGCTGGCAAAGCGTCGCGGGATTCCGCTGATGGAGGATTTGGGGAGCGGAGACATCTTCGACTTGCGGACGGTAGGCGTGCACGGCGAGCCGACGATTGCGGCGAGTCTGCGGGCGGGTGTGGACATTTTGACGTTCAGCGGCGACAAGCTGCTGGGCGGTCCGCAGGCGGGGCTGATTTCGGGCACACCGGAGTTGGTGGCGAAGGTGAGGAAGAATCCTCTGTTTCGCGCGCTGCGGGTGGACAAGATGTTTTACGCCGCGTTGGAGGCGACGCTGCTGACGTATCTGCGGGAGGATTACGACTCGATCCCGGCGCTGCGGATGATGCGGCTGACGGAGGAGCAGATCGGCGAGCGCACGGAACGCATGATGCGCAAGCTGCACATCAGCACGCCGAAGCTGAATGTAGAGGTGGTGGCGACGCGGTCGGTGATTGGCGGCGGGTCGGCTCCGGGAGCGACCCTGCGGAGTCGGGCGGTGGCGGTGTCGTCGGCGGAGATGGGTGCGGATGAGATTGCGCGGCGGCTGCGCGAGTGGGAGACGCCGATTATCGCGCGGGTGGAAGACGGCAAGGTGTTGCTGGATCTGCGCACGGCGGAGCCGGAACAAGATCAGGTTGTGTTGAGGGCGGTGGAGAGTTTGGCAACTCATAATTAGCAACGGGCTTCCCGCTCGGAATTCGGCGGACGGGCGACGAAGGCGCCGATCATCGACAGGCAGAGCTACAATCGCTCCATGTTTCCGCACTCAGAGCCGAAGCTTGTTACTGACCCTGCCCTCGTCGAAATTCTCGAAGAGCTAAAAGCGCGAGAACCGATCTTTCATCACCCGGAGTTCGGAATGTCGAGGTCTGAGATTGACAGCATGATGGCGGCTGACTTCTGGGAGGTGGGTGCGTCGGGGCGACGTTACAGCCGCGAGTCGATACTGGACGAGCTGGAGCGGCGGTACGCGGGCAATTACGCTGAGGGCAGGCTAGACGCAGCAGACTTTTACTGCCGGAAGTTAGCGGAAGAAATCTATTTGTTGACCTACACGCTGTTTCAGGACGAGCGGAAGACCCGACGGACGACGATCTGGCAGCACACCACAACGGCATGGAAGATTGTGTTCCATCAGGGAACAGTCGTCCAGGACGAATAGGGGGCCAGCGCGGTTTGCGCCGGATGCGAGCTTCCCGATATCCTCAAAACACACATGAAACAAGCGGTTTATCGCGAGAAGAACAAGGGATATTACCGCGTGCTGCACACGCCGATCTGGATCTGGGTATTCTGGATTCTGCCGGGATGGCCGCTGACGTATGACTTGTACACGCATGGGCCGGATCAGAGGCATTGGATTTGGCTGGCGATTGTGGTGGGGTTCGTGTTTTGGCGGGGATGGGTAGGACGGGTGCCGGGGTGTGAGCAGCGTCCGTACATTCACTATTACGGCGTGCATCAGCCGAACCTACGGTATCGCGTGGTGTGTTACACGGCGGCGTGGATCGACATCCTGGTACCTTTCACGCTGAATGTAATCGGCATGGCGATTGCATCCGTTACCGGCGAATGGATGCTGAAGCCGTTGTACCAGTATGCGTACTATCCGCTGGCTGCGTTGCTGGTGCTGGGGACTGTGCTCGATTTGACGCCGCGGGCGAAGCGGGATTGTTTTGGAGAGGGTGCCGAGCGGGCGTGGTTCTACGTCGCGATCTGGACAGTAGTACCGACGCAGGTAGTGAACTGGGCGGCGTGGCGGCTAGGCAAGTTCATGGAATTGGCTCCATTGCCGCTGGCGCGTACGCGGCTGGTGATTTGCCTTGTGTCGACGGTGCTCTTTTTCCTTTTAGGCTATGCAGCGAAACTGCCGAGGACACAGAGGTACTATTCCGGCTTGGCGGCGGCCGGGGTGTGAGGGCAGTAGCGACCAGTAGCCAGCAACTTGCAACTCCCGCTAGGGCCGACTGGGTGCATTTGCCGCACGCGCTGCTGTTTCGACTCCTGATTGCGCCGTCTTGAGATGAGAGGTGATGGCCGCAGCCAGCTCGCGCGCCTCCGTGGCGTACGGGCCGTTCGGCGATTTCGCAATGGCCAGCTCGATCTCGCTGTTGGCGGCGTCGTACTCTCGCAGCCCAAGCAGTGCGTGAGCTTTCCCCAGATGAATCACCGGGTTGTCCTGTTTGTCGAGACTGCGGGCGCGATCAAACTCCTTGAGGGCAACCTGGTAGCGCCCCTGACCCAGCTGGGCGCGGCCGGCTTCGTAGTGAAGCTGCCAACTCTCGGGAGCGAAGTGGGCGAGAAGCGAAAGGGAGTCAAGCGCCTGGTCGTTCTGTCGCAACTCGTCGTAGGCAGAAGCAAGGGCGAGGTAGGCACGCGGGGCATTCCAGTCTTGATGCAGGGCCCGCAACAAAGTGGGAACGGCTTTTGTGGGGTTACCCTGCAGGACGTCGAGGATTCCGACCACTGCCAGGGCGGGACCAAAGTCAGGTCGCTCACTAAGGATACGTTCGGCAAGTGCACGGCTTTGGTTGATGTCGTAATGAGCCCACGCGTCGATGGCCTCGCGCATCATTCCCTGAATACGACGTGGAACCGTGAGCTGCTCTACGGAGACCACGTCGTCGCCATGCCCAGCCGAATCCGACGATGAGATAGGGAGCTGGAGCGTCACGGTTTGGGGTTGGCCTTGTCCGACCGGAATCCGTTTTGGGGCCAGCAGGATTCCTCCCGCGACGCTAAGTTCGTAGAGGCCTTCGTGCAGGGCACGAAAGGTGAAGGACCCGTCGGAGCCGGTCTGCGAGCGAATGTGGTCATTGGGCGGAGTGACGGCCAGGAGTTCTACGGGGAGATCCGGGAGTGCGTGACCCTGCGAGTCGATTACCGCGCACGTCAAAGAGTAAACCGGCGATTCCGCAAAGCGCGGAGCTTGCGCGGCGGCAAGAAGCGCCCAGCAGATCAGTGGTACGGCAACGAGAGTCTTTCGCGAGCAACCTGATGCGCCAGGTAAGTAGCTGCAGCAGCGCATATTCGAGCCCCGCTCAGCCCCACGTCCGGAGAGAGCAAATTCCTGAGATGCAAGTCGTGGCGAATTTCCGCCTCTGGGTGGGAGAGTCTACTGCCGCGGGAATGTGAATGCAACGTTACAAGTGCTATTTTTCGGGTGTGAACAACACTTTTTTGGTTGTTGCTGGCAGACGAGTGGCCAGGAACCTGCACAAGAAAAGGAAAGCGGCCCGCAGAACGGACCGCATTTTCCTTCGAATTGTGCTCGAGACTTAGACGGCCTGAACGTTCTCAGCCTGCCAGCCCTTGGGGCCTTTGACTACGTTGAACTGAACGGTCTGACCTTCCTGGAGGCTGCGAAAACCGCCAGCCTGGATGGCAGAGTAATGAACGAAAACGTCTTCGCCGTTCTGACGGCTGATGAAGCCGTAGCCCTTCGCGTCATTGAACCACTTTACTGTTCCTTGTTCCATTGTGTTGCTTGTTCCTTCGAAATTGATGTAGCTGCAATTCGACCGGATTGTGAGGCAGGCAGGGAAACTGCTAGGCAGGAACTGCTGCGTACAACGTCGATCAATCGAGCATTTTTATCATAGCAGTCATGAAGACATTTCCCAAGCACTTTTGCCGTCACGGTATCGGCATGGAAGTGGCATGCCTCTGATAAGTGCCTGTTCGATCAACAACTTGGATCGGCCAAATTTCGATACGCAGGGGCAGGATTCCAGAGCAGAGAACGGTGCTGTTATAAGGTATTGGCCATGATTGTAGGTACCGGGATCGATATTACCGAGGTGGACCGGATCGAAGCTGGCATAGCGCGGTTCGGGCGACGTTTTATCGAGCGGGTGTTTACGGCGGACGAGATTCGGTATTGCGAGTCGAAGGCCAACAAGGCGGAACGCTACGCCGCCCGCTTTGCGGCAAAGGAAGCCGGCATGAAAGCGCTTGGGACGGGATGGAGCCGAGGGGTACGATGGCGGGACATTGAAGTGCAACGCATGCCGGGTGGAAGACCGACGGTCGTCTTTCACGGAGAGGCGGGAGAGCACTTTGGGAGACTCGGCGCGGCGCGGGCGCATCTTTCGTTAACCCACACAAAGTGGTTGGCGATGGCAATTGTGGTGCTTGAGGGAATCGACCAGGCCTAGCAGACTTCGACCGTCTTTGCCCTTAATGAAGCGGCGACTGTTCGTGGCGCCAACCACGAGAATCACTGATCTCGAGGTTTGCGAGAGTGCGATCGCTGAGAATCGCAACAGATGTTGCACCGGTATCGAGGCAATTTGAGTAGAAGGCAAAGCTGCTGCCTAAAGCTTGAATTTGTTGCTTGCAAAGCGGTTAAGGCACGTTGTTATAATCACTCACTTGGGTGACACGTATCACACCCAGCCGGTTCATAAACTCACAACTACACAAGTCGGGCGCCGAATGGGGTAATCAGCGCCGTACCCGCAAAACTGGATAGCTTCGTACATGGCACAAATTTTTCATCGTAGTGCGAACAGCCTTTCACGTCTGTCGATGCTCGGGGTGGTGTTGGTAGTTACGGTGCTGTTGGGGGCGGCCTGGGAGATGCAGCGTGCGCCGTACGTGACCTACCAGGGGGTCCGGCAGGCCCAGCCGGTACCTTTCAGCCACAAGCACCACAACGCAGGGTTGGGGATCGATTGCCGGTACTGCCACACCTCCGTCGAGAACTCGAGCTATGCGGGCATTCCCCCGACCAAGACCTGCATGAACTGCCATTCGCAGATCTGGACCAATGCGGCACTCCTGGAGCCGGTTCGGGAGAGTTACCGGACGGGGCAGTCGATTATGTGGACCAAGGTCAACTATCTGCCCGACTACGTGTATTTCAACCACAGCATTCACGTTAACAAGGGCGTAGGCTGCGCGACCTGCCACGGGCCGGTGAACCAGATGCCGCTGATGTACCAGGAATCCTCGATGCGCATGGAATGGTGCCTGGAGTGCCATCGCGCGCCGGAGAAGTTTCTCCGGCCCCGTGACCAGGTCTTCAACATGAACTACCAGCAACCTTCTGAGCTGCACCCGGTGCTGCTGGCGGACGGCACAAAGTATACGGACCAGAAGGATTTGGGCACGGCGCTGAAGGACCAGTACCACGTGCGCACGGTGCAAGACATCACGAGCTGCAACACTTGCCACCGGTAGGGGCAAGACAGGGTGAAGGGCGACCGAGGTATACATACGAGAACCGACGAGAAGATGGATAACGAGAGGCGAATAAAATCTGCGGCGGTGTGTCCCAGCAAGCTGGAGCTGGCGGAAGTGCGGGAGAAGCTGTCGCGCGCCAAAAGCGGTCCGCAGTACTGGCGGAGTCTGGAAGAGTTGGCCCAGACCGATGGGTTTTTCGAGATGTTGCACCGCGAGTTTCCGCGGCAGGCGTCGGTATGGCCCGAGGGCGCGTCTCGTCGAGACTTCCTGAAGCTGATGTCGGCGTCGATGGCGCTGGCGGGATTGTCAGCGTGCGTGAAGCAGCCGGTTGAGCCGATCGTGCCGTATGTTCGGCAGCCGGAGCCGATCACGCTGGGCTTGCCGCTGTTCTTTGCCAGTGCGATGCCGTTTGGCGGATACGCCACGCCGGTACTGGTAGAAAGTCACGAAGGGCGTCCGACGAAGGTTGAGGGGAATCCGGACCATCCGGTCGGTATGGGCAGCGACGTCTTCGCCCAGGCTTCGATTCTGGATATGTACGATCCCGATCGGTCGCAGTCGATCACGTATCGCGGCGCTATCCGGTCTTGGAGCGACTATGCCGCAGCCGTCGCCGGGCCGCTGAACTCGCAGAAAGCGATGCAGGGTTTGGGACTGCGCATTCTGACCCAAACGGTAAGTTCGCCGACACTGGCATCGCAGTTAAGCGCAATTCAGGCGGCGTATCCGCAGGCGAAGTGGGTGCAATACGACCCGCTGACACGCGACAACGCACGCGCCGGAGCGCTGATGGCCTTCGGGCAGTATGTCGAGACGCGGTATGCGTTCGACAAAGCGGACGTGGTTCTCTCGCTGGACGGAGATTTTCTGTCGAGCGGTTACCCCGGATTTCTGTTGTATGCCCGGCAGTTCGCTTCGCGCCGGAAGCCGGGCGAGACGATGTCGCGCTTCTACATGGTGGAGAGCACTCCAACGAACACGGGCGGTAAGGCGGACCACCGGTTGCCCGTGCGAGCGTCGGAGGTGGAACAGGTGGCGCGGGCGATCGCAGCGGGTCTTGGCGTGGGTAGCGGCAATGCGAAGAGTGAACAGCAAGCGTTCGTCGCGGCTGCGGTAAAAGACCTGCAGGGCCATATGGGCGCAGCGCTGGTAATTGCCGGCGACAATCAACCTGCCGAAGTGCATGCCCTGGCGTATGCAATGAACCAGGCGCTAGGCGCGGTGGGCAACGCGGTGCTCTACACCGATCCGGTGGAGGCGAAGCCGCAGCGGCAGATTTGGGCGCTCAAAGAACTCGTTGATGACATGAATGCCGGGAAGGTTGACCTGCTGCTGATTGTCGGCGGCAACCCGGTGTACGACGCGCCTTCGGATTTGAAGTTCGGCGACGCGATGGGCAAAGTGCAGCTGCGCGTGCAGCACAGCGTCCTGCAGAACGAGACGACGGATTACGTTCACTGGCATATCAATGCGACGCACTACTTGGAGCAGTGGGGCGACGCGAGGACCATCGACGGAACGGCCACGCTGGTGCAGCCGCTAATCGCTCCGTTGTATGACGGCAAGAGCGAGTACGAATTCCTCGAGCCGCTGATTGGATCGTCGACAACGACCGGATATGAGATTGTCCGCAAGTACTGGCAGGGGAAGTTGACGGGCGATTTCGAGGCGGCATGGCGCAAGGCGTTGCACGACGGTTTCGTGGCGGGATCGGCGTTTCCGGCAAAGGCGGTATCCGGGAAGAGCAGCGTGCCGGAGAGTGGCGCGAAGAGCGAGGGAGCGATCGAAGTGATGTTCCGCCGTGATCCCACGATTTACGACGGGACGTTTTCCAACAACGCATGGCTGCAGGAAACGCCGAAGCCGATGACGCAAATCTGCTGGGACAACGCTGTGCAGATGAGCGTCAAGACGGCCGAGAAGCTGGGGCTGCAGACGGAAGACATCGTTGAGATTAATGTAAATGGGCGCAAGGTCAGAGGCGGAGTTTGGCGTACGCCGGGGCATCCTGATGATGCGGTAACAGTGTTCCTCGGTTATGGTCGCACCAAGAGCGGCCGCGTGGGAACCGGCGTCGGCTTCAACGCGTACGAGCTGCGCACCAGCGATGCGATGTACTTTGCGCGCGTCAAGAATGTGACGAAGGAGGGCGATGGCTACGGCTTTGCCAATCCGCAGGGCTGGCAGTACATCGACCAGTCGGGAATTCCGGGCGCGGAGGACATGCGCGACCGGCACATCGTGCGCAAGGCGACGCTGGAAGATTTCATCAAGAACCCGGACTTCGCGCGCGAGCAAGGCGAAGCGCCGCCGCCGGAGTTCACGCTATACACAACGGTGTCGGGCCAGCCTCTCTATCAGTACACGGAAGCCAAGTGGGGCATGGCGATTGACATGAATGCGTGTGTTGGCTGCAAGACGTGCGTAGTGGCGTGCCAGGCGGAGAACAACATTCCCGTGGTTGGCAAGGAGCAGGTGATGCGCGGCCGCCACATGAACTGGCTGCGCGTGGACGTGTATTACGAAGGCGGGACCGAGAATCCTTCGGCGTACTACCAGCCGATTCCGTGCCAGCAGTGCGAGAACGCGCCGTGCGAAGTGGTTTGTCCGGTGGGTGCGACGGTGCACTCGACCGAAGGCCTGAACGACATGGTGTACAACCGCTGCGTCGGCACGCGCTATTGCTCGAACAACTGTCCGTACAAGGTTCGCCGGTTCAACTTCCTGCTGTGGCAGGACTGGGATACGCCGCAGTACAAAATGATGCGCAATCCGGAAGTGAGCATCCGCAGCCGCGGCGTCATGGAAAAATGCACGTACTGCGTACAGCGCATTACGCACGGGCGCATTACGGCCGAGCGAGAAAACCGTAAGGTGCGCGATGGAGAGATTTTGACGGCTTGCCAGCAGGCGTGTCCGGCGGGCGCGATCAGCTTCGGAGACCTGAATGATCCGAAGAGCAAGGTTTCACTGTTGCGCGCTGAAGGCAGGAACTACGGCTTGCTGGAAGATTTGAATACGCGTCCTCGCACCACCTATATGGCAGTGGTGACTAACCCGAACCCTGAACTAGAGAAGTCGGAGCAGAGCTAGATGGCGGGAGTAGAGGAAAACAACGTAGCATTGCTCGACGAAGCGCCGGTGATTGCGCCAGGTCAGACGTTCGACTCGGTCACCGACACGATCGCCGATGCGGTGCTGAAGCGTCCGATTGGGCTAGGATGGCTAGCCGGCCTCGCCGTTGGCATGGCGCTGCTGGGCTTGCTCGGCATGGCGGTCACGTACTTGTTGTTTCGCGGCGTCGGCATCTGGGGCATCCAAATCCCGGCAGCGTGGGGCTTCGCCATCATTAACTTCGTGTGGTGGATCGGCATTGGCCACGCGGGCACTCTGATTTCGGCCATCTTGCTGCTGTTCAAGCAGACGTGGCGCAACTCGATCAATCGCTTTGCCGAGGCAATGACGCTGTTCGCGGTGGCGTGCGCCGGCATGTTTCCGCTGCTGCACATGGGCCGTCCTTGGCTTGGCTACTGGATGTTCCCCTACCCGAATTCGATGGGCGTGTGGCCTCAGTTCCGCAGCCCGCTAGTGTGGGACGTGTTCGCGGTTTCAACGTACGCGACGATTTCGGCAGTGTTCTGGTTTGTGGGACTGGTTCCCGACTTCGCGACGATGCGAGAGGAGGCGAAGCACCCGCTGGCGAAGAGGGTTTACGGAATGCTGTCGCTCGGCTGGCGCGGTTCAGCACGGCACTGGACGCGCTACGAGTCGTTGTACATCCTGCTCGCTGGCCTCTCGACACCACTGGTGCTTTCCGTACACACGGTGGTCAGCTTCGACTTCGCGATCGCCATCGTTCCGGGCTGGCATACGACTATCTTCCCGCCGTACTTTGTGGCGGGCGCGATTTATTCCGGTTTTGCCATGGTGCTGGTGCTGGCGATTCCAATCCGCAAATACTACGGCCTGGAAGGCATGATCACCATGCGCCATCTGCAAAACTCGGCCAAGATCATGCTCGCCACAGGTCTGATCGTCGGTTACGGGTACTTCTTCGAGACATTTGTCGCGCTCTACAGCGGATCGACCTACGAGAGGTTCATGATCCACAACCGCTGGTTCGGGCCTTATGCGTGGGTGTACTGGTCGCTGATTCTGTTCAATATCCTGCTTCCTCAGGTGCTCTGGTGGCCGAAGATCCGGTCGAACACGAGCTGGCTGTTTGGCATTTCACTGGTGGTGCTGCTGGGCATGTGGCTGGAGCGCTTCGTGATCATCGTGACCAGCTTGCACCGTGACTTTTTGCCGTCGTCGTGGGGACATTACGTGGCGACGCGTTGGGATTATGCGACGTACTTCGGGACGATCGGATTGTTCTCAGCGGCGATGTTCGTGTTCATCCGCATCGTGCCGGCGATTTCGATCTTTGAAATGCGTATGCTGCTGCCTCAGTCGGAGGTGAAAGAATGAGTCACGCAGTAGCGGCGCCCAGCATTTACGGACTACTGGCGGAGTTCGAGACGCCGACCGATTTGGTCAACGCCTGCAAGGCGGTTTATGCCGAAGGCTATCGCGACATGGACGCCTACAGCCCGTTCCCGATTGAAGACGCAAGCGAGGCGATCGGCTTTCACAAGTCCGCGGTACCGCTGGTGGTGCTGATGGGCGGAATCCTGGGCGGACTGTCTGGCTTTCTGCTGCAGTACTGGATCAACGTAATCGCCTATCCGCTGAACATCGGCGGCAAGCCGTACGATTCGTGGCCGGCGTTCATCGTCCCCACGTTTGAGATGACGATTCTGTTCGCCGGTTTGTCGGGCATGTTTGGCATGTTTGCATTGAACGGACTGCCGCGGCCGTATCATCCGCTGTTTCACGTCGACCACTTTTCAAAGGTAACGCGGAACAGGTTCTTCCTCTGTGTGGAGGCTACGGACCCCAAATTCGATGTGGTAGGCACGCAACAATTCATGGAGCGACTGAAGCCGCTTTCGATTTCGGAGGTGCCGCATTAATCGGACATCTCAAACATTCGTGATGCTGATCTTAGCGGCGATGATGGTGCTGCTGCTGGCGGGATGCCGCGCCGATATGCAGAACCAGCCATACGAGCGACCGCTTTCGGAAAACACGATGTACGCTGACAAGCGCTCGGCCCGACCGCTGGTGGAAGGCACCGTGCCGCGTGGCTTCGAGCGCGCCGACACCTATTACTACACGGGTAAGATCGGCAACGAAGACGGCAACTATATGCCCTTCCCGGTGGCGGCGGAAGTCCTGCAGCGCGGACAGCAGCGGTACAACATCTATTGTTCGCCTTGCCACGGCGAGACGGGCGAGGGTAACGGCATGATCGTGCAGCGAGGGTTGAAGCATCCGCCTTCGTATTACAGCGAGCGGCTGCGCAAGGCGCCGATTGGCTACTTCTTTGATGTGATGACCAACGGCTTTGGCGTGATGCTGGATTATTCACAACAGATTTCGCCGGAAGACCGTTGGGCGATTGCGGCCTATATCCGGGCGCTGCAGTTGAGTCAGGGCGCGACGCGCGCGGATGTTCCCGCCGGACAGCGGATCGCGACGGAACCGCCGAAGGGCGTAGAGATTTCACCGCCGTACGACACGCAGGGTGCAGGGCAAGCTAGCCAGACGCCGCCGCAGGGAGCGAACCAATGAACCAACCGAGTCTACAGGTCCAGCACGCGAACTACGCTGTGCCCGTCGAAGCGGCAGGCTGGCAGAAGCGTTATCTCGCCATCGGCATGGTAGCTGCGCTTGCGACGATCGCAGGCTTTTTCGTGCAGCCGGAGCAGTTAATGAGGGGCTACCTCATCGGCTACATGTTATGGCTGGGTTTGAGCCTGGGTTGCATGGCATTGCTGATGGTGCAGCACTTGTCGGGCGGTCTTTGGGGTTTGTCGATCCGGCGAATCCTCGAGGCAGCCAGCCGCGTGCTGCCATTGACGCTCGTGCTTTGGATTCCGCTGTTTTTGGGCCGCCACTATTTGTACAGATGGATGAGCGGCGAAGGGGTGAACAAGCATAACGAATGGTACCTGAATATGCCGTTTTGGTGGCTGCGTCAGGCGATTTATTTCGCCGTGTGGCTCGGGCTGATGTACGTGCTCAACAAGCGCTCGGCGCTGCAGGATGAGCCATCGGTCGTGCGACACCAGCCGCGGTTCCAGTTGTTGAGTGGTATTGGCTCGCTGCTGTACGCGCTGACCATTTCATTCGCCGCGGTGGATTGGATCATGTCTCTGGACCCGCACTGGGGCTCGACCATCTATGGAATGATCTTCATGGCAGGCGAGGGCCTGTCGGCACTTGCGTTCTGCATCATCATGCTGACGGTACTTGCCCGCTACAGCCCGATGCGGGAGATCATCAAGCCCACACAGTTTCATGACCTGGGCAAGCTGATGCTGGCCTTCGTAATGCTGTTTGCCTACTTCTCGTTCTCGCAGTGGCTGATTATCTGGGCGGGCAACCTGCCGGAGGAAATCAGCTGGTTCCTGAACAGAATTCATGGCGGATGGGGCATGGTCGCGCTGGCGATCATCCTATTCCACTTTGCACTGCCGTTTGCTCTGCTGCTGTCGCGCAACCTCAAGCGAGACGGCCGACGAATGATCGGGCTGGCTTTCCTGCTGCTGTTCATGCGCCTGGTAGACATCTACTGGTATGTGGTGCCGAATTTCGCGCACGCACGCGGGCATTTTTACTTCAGCCTGTGGTACCTGGTCGCACCAATAGCATTGGGCGGCTTGTGGCTGGGATATTTCTTCTTCAACCTGCGGCAGCGTCCGATCTTGCCTGCGTACGAGCCGCAGATGCCGAGCTTGCTGCACCAGGGGTCGGGACATGGCCACTAATCCACACGACGAATACGATCTCCTTAAGAATCCTTCGGTGGATTACGACCGCACCGACCTTAGTCCGCGAGGCATTCTAGTTTTCCTTGTCGGACTGCTGGTGGCGGGAGTTTTCGTCGAATTGGTGATCTGGGGCATGTTCCATTTTCTGTCCCGCAGCCCTTTCTTCGCGCGGGGCAATACGAGCCCGATGGTGTCATCCGAGAGAATGCCCTCAGCAAAGGTAGAAGGCGTGGACTTCGAGAATGCGCCAAACCTGAATCAGGAGAAGTTCCCAAAACCGCGTCTGCAGACGAATGACGCTCAAGATATGAAGGATTTCCTCCAGTCGGAGCACAAGATTCTCTATCCGGAACAGCCGTTCATTGATAGCAACGGCACGGTACATCTGCCGATTGACGAAGC
>Ga0335069_10010027_pt1 | contig 13461 bp, 15 predicted proteins | sample Lox_Sample_11_FD_206714 | JGI IMG/M metagenome (GOLD analysis project Ga0335069, IMG submission 206714) | Soil microbial communities from Loxahatchee National Wildlife Refuge, Florida, United States - Lox_Sample_1.1 | ecosystem: Environmental > Terrestrial > Soil > Wetlands | place: USA... | reverse complement strand
AAAGCAGAGGAAAAAGGGATGACGCAATGGCGTTCAAGCGCGGCGAACAGATCGTTGAAAGCGCGCAGGAGGCCCGGCAGGCCGAACCTGGACCGTCGGTCCGCAATGTGCTGGTTGCGAGCACGGCGCTGGCGATCATAGCGCTCGCCATCGTCTGGTTGGTGTTTTTCCGGACCTGACCCGAGATCCTGTAGCCCGCAGACCGGCCTCCAAGCGATAGCTGGCGCGTGCAGCTTTATTGCCATCGGCCACTCGGCGGTTTCGACAAGGGAACCTTTGTTGGTGCTGGAACTTGTCTCGCTGCTCTGCAGCAGCGGGAGATTTCAGCATGCGTCATCCCGGCCTCTTCTTCACTCTCCTCCTGCTGGTCGTCGTTGAACCTGACACCGTGCGCGCCGAAAGCGGCCTCGCCTCCTTTTATGGCGGGGCAGGAAAGCGCGGTGAGATGACCTGCGCGCACAGGACGCGACCTTTCGGATCCTTTGTGACCGTGTCATCCCACGGCTATTCGATACGTTGCCGGATCAACGACCGCGGCCCGTTCGTCCGCGGCCGCATCATCGATGTCTCACTCGGCGCGGCACGCGCGCTCCACATGCTGAAGTCGGGCGTGATTCGCGTTTCGGTGGACTAGCGATCAATCGGCCCAGGCGACGCGCCTCACATCTCACCTCGCTGTGAATTCGGGCACGCGGAACATCCGGTCTCACATTCGATTGATCGGCGGTGTCAACAAGGAGGAAGCCCCATGAAGAGCTTGACCCTGATCGCAGCCGCAGCACTCGTCTCCACGACATTGGTCGCTCCGGCGACGGCGCGGAGCTATTGCGACCATCATCGCTGCTACCACCGCGGCCCGGTCGGCGCTGCCGCCGATACTGCCGCCGGCATCGCGGGTGCCGCGATCGGGACTGCGGGCGCGATCGCCGCAGCGCCGTTCCACGATTCCTACAACGCCTATGGCCCTTACGGCGCTGACCCGTATTCCGACCCCAATTTCGCCTGTCGCTCGGGGACCTGGATCAAGGGCGAGGACGGCCGGCGTCATCCTTGCCAGTAGGCGGCGATGAGGTCGGCACGGCCTCTTCTGGAACGGAAAGCATGCGAGCGGATTGTCATCGCGAGCAGATGACGCCCCGAGCTGTCCGCACAAAGCCTTGCCAGTTGTTGCGACAGCTGGCGAGGCTTGATCCGGAGACGGTCATGCCATACGCGCTATATGAAGAAGGCGAACGGTTGACGCGAAGCTTTCCGACACCTCAAGCAGCGTGGGAAGCAGCCGAGCGTGCCGGACTTGTCGAGATCGGACCTGACGGCGAAAAGATGCTGGACAACAATCTCGAAATCCGTCCCTGCGAATCCACGCCCGACGAGGTCGTCGACCCCGGCTCCGACTTCATTTTTTCCTGACGTGGTTTCACGACCATCCGCGAAACCCTGAACTGAAAAATCCCCGGAAACGTCTTCCGGGGATTTTTCGAATGCAGTTCGGCGATCATGCCAAAACGCTTTGCGACGCCGATGCCGCTGTCGTGGTGACCGGCTTTTCGGCCGGATCGACCGGCAATTGCAGGACCGTCGCCCTCTGACCGACCACGAGGTCCGTCACCAGCACGATCGTGCCGTTCGCGAACTCCAGTGCGTCGTGATGCTGCGCTGGCTTGTCCAGGTCGATCTGCCGAAAGCGGGCGAGACGCTCGCCGATGCTGCGACGAAACAACAGACCCTCGGAGTACGCATTGGTCTCGAACACGACCTCGGTGCCCGGACGCAGGCAAACGGCAATTGTCGGATCTGCCGGTGACGCAAAGCCTCGGGTTCTCGTCCCGACGAACTCGGACATGACGATCGTCTCCGCCGAGATCGCCGGCCTCGAGGACACGACATGCAAGCTGTAGTCACACATGGACGTCTCCTTTGAACGTTAGCCCATGTTGTGTAACGAGGCTGTGCCGGGCTCGTTCCTGTGCAGGCTCGCCGCGCGCGTGCACATCCGTTTTTCCGAAGTTCGCGAAGCAGAATCCGTGGCACTGATCGCGATGCCCGCGCCGGAAAACGCAGCGTCACTTCGGACGAACGTTCGGATTGCCGCCCGGGCTGCCAGGCGGCGGGATCGCCGGCTTGTCGCGGGTATCCGGTGTCGGGGCGCGGATTTCCGGATCGACGCCGGTGGGCGGACACAGTACGCCTTCCGACTCTGCGAGCTTGTCGCCGAGCGGCTTGCCCGAGCGTCCGACGGTCGCACCATCCGGCGAAGTCCGCGCGCAATCGGCCGGAGACGACGGCGCCGCAGGGGCTGTCTGTTGCGGCGGCGTGGTCGGCGACGGCGGCGCTTGCGCGGCCGCGGCGCAAGAGGCCACGCCAAGCAGACAGCCTGCGAAGATCGGAAGGTGGGATCGCATCGGTCCGTAACGCGCGGCGCGTCCGGTTCGTTCCCGATCATTTGAGATGACCGCGCTCGCCCTCTCCCTCCTAAACCGCGGCACGGGTATTGAGATAGATCGCGTAGAGCGAGGTCTGCCCGCAGATGTAGAGTCGATTGCGGCGCGGTCCGCCGAAGCAGACATTGGCAACCAGTTCTCCGATCGGGATGGTGCCGAGATGTGTGCCGTCAGGCGCATAACAGAAGACGTTGCGGCCCGCCGACGTCCAGACGTTGCCGTGGATGTCACAGCGAAAGCCGTCGAACAAGCCTTCCGGGCAGGTGGCGAACAGCGACGCGGCACCGAGTGCTTGCCCCTCGACCTTGTAGGACCAGATTGTAGCGGGAAGACCCGCGACATGGGTCGCGCCGGTATCCGCGACGTAAAGCAGTGTTTCATCCAGCGAGAAGGCCAGCCCGTTGGGCTGCACCCGGTCCGACGCGACGCGCGCAACCTTGCCGCTGTCGCCATCGATCCGGTAGACATTGGCCGCGCCGATCTCGGACTTGCTCTGGCGCCCCTCATAGTCGCCGTCAATTCCATAGGTTGGATCGGAGAACCAGATCGAGCCATCCGACTTGACCACGGCATCGTTGGGCGAGTTCAGCCGGCGACCATCATACTGGTCGGCGAGCACCGTGATGGAGCCGTCGTGCTCGGTCCTGCTGACGCGCCGCATCAGGTGTTCGCAGCTGATCAGACGCCCCTCGCGGTCAGTTGAGTTGCCGTTCGAATTGTTGCTTGGGCAGCGAAACACCGACACCGATGCGTCGGTCTCGTCAAAGCGCATCATCCGGTCGTTGGGAATGTCCGACCAGACGAGATAGCGACCGGCTGGAAAATACGCCGGGCCTTCGGCCCAGCGGCACCCGCTGGCGAGCTTTTCGAGATTGGCATGACCGATCACGAGATGCGAAAATCTGGGATCGTGGACGACATAGGGAAGCATTCTTCCTCCAATCGATCGCAGGTTCTGAAGATGCCTGCGTGCTGCTGTTGGCCCGCGCTGGGACGGTTGGGCGTTTTACAGGCCAGACCGTATCTCAACGTCGCGACCAAGGGCAACGTGACCCGCTCTCCCCGCTGGGGCACGCCGCAACGGAAAACGGCGAATTCGAGCGAATACCCATTGCGCCGTCCCCTGGGACCGCCCCGATAAGAGCGGCGGTGCAGCGAACAACGAGGTGATTCGTGAACTCCTCCATCCGTTTCTTCAGCCCGTCCGAGGCGGCCCGGCACCTCGGCGTGTCGGCCAAGGCCTTGAGACTCTACGAGCAGCGTGGCCTGGTCACGCCCGGTCGCACGGCGGCCGGATGGCGGACGTTTGGCGCCAGCGAAATGGCCCGCGCCGCTGAGGTCGTCGCATTGCGCGCGCTCGGCCTCAGCCTCGCCGAGGTGGCGCGCGTGCTCAGCGGCGATGCCAAGTGTCTGGAGCCGGCTCTGGCCACGCATCAGGCGACGCTCGAAACGCGTATCCGCGAGCTTGCCGGCACCGCCGAAGCGGTCCGCAAGATCAGGGCCGACCTCGCCCGCGGCGAGACGCCCGAGCCCGGAGATCTTCCACGCCTGCTGGCGTCTGCCAAACAGCCCGGCATCGCCTTCGAGCTGCCGTGGCCGTGGGGCGGCGAATTGTTCGAGCTCGGCGGCATCGGTCATTTGAACTACATCACCGGTCCGCTCGGCAGCGGCAAGACACGGCTGGCGCTGCGGCTCGCCGAGACGCTGCCGGGCGCCGTGTTGCTTGGCCTTGAGCGATTGGCCGACGGCTGCGCCGCCGCGCGCGCGCAGCTCGAAGCCGACGCGGCGCTGAGGTCGCGCGTGGAGCGGGCGCTCGATTGGCTCGTGGGCGAGGGCGCGTCGCGATCGGATACGCTCACGGCGCTCCTTGTCGGCCTGGAAACCGAGGGCGCGACGATCCTGGTTGTCGACCTGGTGGAAAAGGGATTGGACCAGCCCACCCAGGAGGCCCTGATGGCGCATCTGCGCCGCCGTCGCGGGGCTGGCGCACGGCCGCTCTTTCTGTTGACGCGATCGTGCGCGATCCTCGATCTGGCTGCCATGGAGCCCGGTGAGAACATCATCTTCTGCCCCGCCAATCACAGCCCGCCGATGCATGTCGTACCCCATCCGGGATCCCCTGGCTTCGAGGCGGTCGCGACCTGCCTCGCCACGCCGGAGGTGCGGGCCCGCACCGAGGGCGTGATCGCCTGGCGCCCTGCAAGCACCGCTCCCTGAGGGGGCAGCACTTCGTGAGCATCTTCTTACCGTTCATCATCGCCAAATATACCGCCGGCGCCGCCGGCACTGCTAAACGCTGGGGATGATTAATTCACGTTAAGGTTCCGGTCATGAACCGCCTCTAGGATCGCCCTCGGCTGGTGGCTCCTGTGTCAACGGTGGACGGGATGCCAATCGATCGATTCCTGGGGGAGTGCAACTTCCGCTCCGACGATGTCGAAGTTCTGAACCTTGCTTTCGAGGAATTCCTGCAGGCGCTCGGATTGTTTGATCGCAACGACCTCGTGACCAAGGTGGTCGCCAAGCGGATCATCGCGATCGGCAGGACCGGCCTGCGAGACCCCGCCGAAATCTGCAGTCGCGCACTGAAAGAACTGCGAGGATAGCGCCCGCGAGCGATCGCGCCGGCCTCACGGCATGGTTGCATCCACCGGCCGTGCAGAGTATGGCTGGAGGGTCCGGAAGATCTCGCAGACGCGAGAGGTGTCGGCGAGACACTCCTGGCGATGGTTCGCGGTGGGAGACGAGTTGACCCGTTGTTCACGACTGCTGGCGCCAACTGACCCTCCGGGACGCTCGACAGGGCCGCGCCTGTCGCAACGACTGTGTCGATTGGATCCATTGCTGTCGCGCACCAAGGTCGACCATGCAACAGCCGGCCCATCCTGTTGAGATCATCGAGGCGCTGCGCGACAGCGAAGAGCGATTTCGCACGCTGGTGCAGTTCTCCTTTGATGTCTACTGGGAGACCGACGCGCAGCATCGCTTCACCCGGCAGGATTTCGCCGACACGCTGGCCGAACAGCCGGTCTCCGAGATCGGCAAGAGGCGCTGGGAAGTGCCGTATCTCGAGCCCGATGAAGAAGCCTGGCGCAGGCATCGGGAGACGCTCGATGCGCATTTGCCGTTCCGCGATTTCGAACACGCGCGGCCGACCCCGGACGGCGGCAAGCGCTACGTGTCCGTCTCCGGACTGCCGGTCTTCGACCAGACCGGACAGTTCATCGGCTACCGCGGCGTCGGGCGCCACATCACGGAGCGCAAGCGGTCCGAAGAGGCGCTGAGGGAAAGCGAGGCGCGCTTTCGCACTCTCGTCGACCACGCCACCGACAGCTTCGTGCTGCACGACGAGCAAGGCGACGTTCTCGACGTCAACCGCAATGCCTGCGAGAGCCTCGGCTACGGCCGCGACGAACTGATCGGCAAGACTGCGCTGCTGTTCGATCTCGAGCTGGATGCAATGGCCTGGCAGCGCCGCCGCGTACAGCTTCAGGCCGGCGGCGTCGCGACGCTGGAGAGCCATTATCGCCGCAAGGACGGCACCGTGTTTCCGGTCGAGGTCCGGATGCGCGAGTTTTGGCAGGGCAGCCGGCGGCTGGTCATTTCGCTCGCCCGCGACATCACCGAACGCAAGCAGGCCGCCGAGACCATCCGCGAGATTCAGGCGGAACTCGCTCACGCCAATCGCGCCGCGGCCATGGGACAGGTCGCCGCATCGATCGCCCACGAAGTCAGCCAGCCGATCATGGCGATGCTGCTCAACGCCGAGGCGGCGCTGAGCTGGCTCGACTCGCGGCCGGCCAACGTCCCGGCGGTGCGGCGGACACTGGAGGCCATTCTCACCGACGCCGAACGCGCCGGCGAGGTCATCAACTGGATCCGCGCCCTGATCAAGAAGAGCCCGGCGCCGAAAGAGAGCATCGACGTCAACAAGGCGATCCTGGACGTCCTCACCATCACGAAGAGCGAGCTGCTCAAGCATGGCGTTTCGCTGCAGACCGAACTTGCCGCCGCTCTGCCGCACGTCGATGGCTCGCGCGTCCAGCTGCAGCAGGTCGTCCTCAACCTCATCCTCAACGCTGTCGAGGCCATGAGCAGCCTCGAGGAGGGAACGCGGAAGCTCGCCATCAGCACCTCGACCGATGCCTCGAACGCGATCGTCGTCGCCGTGCGCGACAACGGTCCGGGACTCGATCCGGCCATGGCCAGCCAGCTTTTCCAGCCCTTCATCACCACCAAGCCGGAGGGCATCGGCATGGGGCTGGCGATCTGCGATACGATCATCCGGGCCCATGGCGGCCGGCTGTTCGCCGGCGCCAATGACCCCTGCGGCGCCTTGTTTCAGTTCACCTTGGGCGCAAAAAAATGATCCGGGCAATCCGGCCGTCGGACGCGAGGCAGCGCGGCGGATTGCGCCCGGAGCGTCCCGGCACGGCGGCAGCGGCCGCTTGACCCGAGCGACGTCCATTCACGACGCCAGGGCGGTCCGGATCATCCGCGCAAGCTCCGAAGAGACATAGGGTTTCGGCAGCAGCAGCACGCCGGCGTCGAGCCGGCCATGATGTACGATGGCGTTCTCGGTATAGCCTGACGTGTAGAGCACCTTGAGCCCCGGGCGACGCTTCAGCGCTTCGGTCGCCAGCTGGCGGCCGTTCATGCCGCCGGGGATGATGACGTCTGTGAACAGCAGATCGATGCGCTCCGGACCGTTGATGATCTTCAGCCCTTCCGCGGCATTGCTGGCGGCCAGCGTGTGATAGCCGAACCGGCTGATCTGCGTCACGACATAGTCGCGGACCAGCGCGTCGTCCTCGACGATCAGGATGGATTCGTCGCCATGGTCTTTCGCGGCGATGCTGGTTTCGGTGGCCGGCACCTCGGGCACGCCGGCGGCCTGCGGCAGATAGAGCTTGACCGTGGTGCCATGGCCTTCCTCGCTGTAGATCTTGACGTGCCCGTTCGACTGCTTGACGAAGCCGTAGACCATGGACAGGCCGAGCCCCGATCCCTTGCCGATGCCCTTGGTGGTGAAGAACGGCTCGAACACCTTCTCGATCAGGTTTTGCGGGATCCCGAGCCCCGTATCGCTCACCGCGATCATGACGTAACTGCCCGGCTTGACCTCGCTGTTCTGGCGCGCATAGGCCTCGTCGAGCACGACGTTCTTGGTCTCCAGCGTCAGCTTGCCGCCATCCGGCATGGCATCCCGCGCATTCAGGGCGAGGTTCAGGATCGCGGTCGAGAGCTGGCTGGCGTCGATCAGCGCCGGCGCGGCATCATGCGCCAGCATCGATTCGATTTCGACATGTTCGCCGAGCGTCGGCCGCAGCAGCCGCGCCGCGTCGACGACCATGGCGTTGACGTCGGTCGCGCGCGGCTGCAGCGGCTGCCGGCGCGCGAAGGCCAGGAGATATTGGGTGAGGTCGGCGCCGCGCGAGGCGGCAGCGCGGATCATCTCGGTGATCTGGACCAGAAGCGGATCATGCTTGACGGCATCGCCGACGATCTCGATCGATCCGGTGATCACGGTCAGGATATTGTTGAAGTCGTGGGCGACGCCGCCGGTGAGCTGGCCGACGGCCTCCATCTTCTGCGCCTGGCGGACCTTGGCCTCGTTGGCCTCGCTCTCCTGAAAACGCCTGACCATGGCCTCGGCCTTCTGGCGCTGCCTCACCTCCTCCTCGAGCGCCGCATAGGCCTGCTGAATCTGGACCCGTGTCGGCATCACCAGCAGTTTTGGCAGCATCAGCACCATGATCGCCGTGATGGCGAGCGAGATCAGCGCCAAAATCCCTTTCGTCAAGGCTTCGAGGGAGTAGACCGGCACCCATAAGGTGACGATCTGTTCGAGATGGTTCACCCCGGAGAGTGCGACGAACAGCGCGAAGACCGGAAACACGATGCGAAACATCGGGATGAGATCGCGGCGGCGACGCCATACGAAGAGCCCGAGGACGAACGCTGTCGTCAGGAAGGCGCAGGCCGTCATGCCGTCGGAAGCGGCGTTCAGCGAGATCAGACCCTGGTTCCAGTCCAGGCATGCGCCAAGCGGGGCGAGCGTCGACATATACATCTCCAAGAAACCGGCAAGGCAGGGCCGGATCGTGGTCCGGCCCGCCCCCGGGATAAGTCAGCAAATCATTCAGGTTTCCACCGGCGGTGCAAGCTCAACGCAGGGTTGCCAGATGATCTTAGGGGTGGCCCGGGCCTGGGAGGCCCGAGCGAGCACAGTCCCGCGGCGCGATTTCACGTCCGGGTCTTGCTCAAGCTCACCCTCGGTTGGAAAGAGGGCGCAGGGAAGGCCGGGTATCGACTGATACCCATGGCCCGCGTGCAGAAAAAAATGCACGCGGCGGTTACCACAGGTTCAGCCGAAGTCCGGCCCTCCCTGCGCGATGGTTTTAACGCTTATAGCGCGCTCTCCCCAGGGACCGGGCTTTCTTGCCCCTGTCGCCGCGCGATCATCTCGCACGACTTGACCTCAGCGTCGGGAGGCCAGGACCACACGCCTTTGCGTCCGTCCCGGACTCGCTCGTCGGGCGAGACCAAAACGTCCACCGCATCCCCGCCCCGCGTTTCGTGACGACCGCGATACGCCCCTCCTGCCGGAACGGGATGCACGGACCATACTTCCGATTTACAGAATTTGTAAAGTGAAATATTTTTCGCCCGAGGGCTGGACAGCATTTTTGAAAGCCGACCCGTCGGGCAAATCAGCGCGTGGTTCGAGGCCAGCAAATGAACACGGCCCTTCCAGCCTTACAGGATTCGTCCTGTTTGTCGTTGCTATGCTCGTCATATTGTCCGCAGTATGGTGTGCCGCGCCCACCGAGTCCCTGATCCCAGAGCCATCGCATGACCATCGACGCGCTCGCCGAAAAAATTCGCGCCGGAAAACCTGTTCATGCGTTGCGGATGATTGACGATCGCTGGCCGGAGCTCGATGGCCAGGGCGCGTCGTTCGCGGAGTGCGTCTTCGAGCGGATTCAGTTCTCCAATCCCGTCCTCAACGAGGCGCGCTTTGCCAATTGCCGGTTCGTGTCGTGCCGCTTCGCGCATGCCGAACTCGCGGGCGCCCATTTCGAGCGCTGCAACTTTGCCGGCGACGACGGCAAGGGTTGCAGCTTTGCGTTCAGCAATCTGCAACGCGCGGCGTTCACCGCCTGCGACCTGCCGCTCGCCGCGTTCGACCGAACGGAGCTTTTTGCGGTCGAGATGCGCAACTGCAACCTCACCGGGGCAAAGTTCACTAAGGTCGATTTCGGTCGTGCGCTCAGCCGCAAGAAGCTCGAGACACGGGCAAGCTTTCACGCCTGCAAGATGGATCTTGCCGATCTCTCCGAGTCGAAATTGCCGGGCTGCAGCCTCGCCGGCAGCCGGCTCCGTGAAGCCGATCTGTCCGGTGCCGACCTGACCGATGCGGATCTTGCGAACTGCGACCTGTTCCAGGCCATCCTTGACGGTGCAAAGCTCAGCGGGGCGGACCTGACGGGCGCCGAGGTGAGCGGCTTGAACCTCACCGCACTCGCCGACTTTGCGGGTTTGAAGATCAACGACGACCAGATGTTCCGCCTGCTCGACGCGATGGGCGTCTCGGTGCGCGTGCGCGAGCGGTGACGGCGGTTCGGGCACCATTGCGGTTGTTCGGTGGACGCTACCCAATGCCACTTTCGCGTGGTCGATCGCATCTGGACCTTGGGACGTCGTCAGGGAGTCGACGTAACCTTCGATCGCAGTCATGGCAAGGGAAGTCATGGCCGCCTCTACTACGGCGGCCGGTTCACGACCCTGAAGGATCGTAAGAAGGAGATCGGTCCCGGCCTCCTGAAGGCGATGCTCGATCAGGTGGGCCTGACCAAAGCTGATCTGGAGGAGTGATCATGGCGTTTGGATATCGATACACCTTGGAGCGGCAGGAGAACGGTTGGTGGCTTGTCCGCTTTCCCGGTATCCCGGAGGCACTCACCGAAGGCGAGACCAAAGAGGAGGCCCGTGCAAATGCTCTCGACTGCGTCATCACTGCGCTCGAAGGATACATCAAGGCCGGGAAGCCCCTTCCGAGGGAAGGGGCCGGACATTCCGGATCGGACCGAGCGGTACTTCCATCGCTCGTGACCGCAAAACTGTCCGTCCATGAGACGATGCGCGCGCGCGGCTGGTCTCAGGCCAAGCTCGCGAAGGAACTCGGCATGCCCGAAAACTCCGTGCGACGACTCCTCGATCTGCGTCATAGTCCGCACATGTGGATCATCGACGAGGCTTTGGCGAAGATGAACGCTGAGCTGGCTATCGATCTGCCGAAGGTACGCCCAGGTGGAAAGGCCGCGTAGGGCAAGGGGCGCTCCCGAGACAACAATCAGCAGAGAGTCGGCGGCAAATGCGCAACGTCGCGATCATCGGGACTAGCCACAATTATCAACTACCGGGCAATACCTTGGAAGTCGAATTTCGGCATTTCGTCGAACATGCCTGCGACGTGTTCGAAGTTCGAGCGATTGCCGAGGAGATGAGCCTCGAAGCCTCGGCGCAGAAACACGTCTCTCAATCGCTGTGCGAGCAGATCGCAATTGCTAAGGGCATCGCCCATCGATATTGCGATCCGAACAACGAACAGCGGCAGGCACTCCAAATTCGCCAAGAGCAGGATATTAGATTCGATGCTTTCCTCTACGACTGGGACCAAGAGCGAGAGGAACATGAGATCAGAGTTACGCATTCGATCCGAGAACACCACTGGTTGAATCAGCTCTTGGAGCTGAATTGTTGGCCGGCACTCTTTGTCTGTGGCGCAAATCACATCGAATGCTTTCGCAGCGCGCTTCATTCGAGCGACCTCCATGCCGATGTTGTGGCCGCGGACTGGCCGCATAGGGACTGATCTTGCCGTTCCTCCTACGCATGGACGCCGATGGTTTGGCGTCTCCAACATTCGCTCGAGCATAGCCCCGAGTCTTTTCAGCGAATGTCAGATAAAGGCTGCACCAGGATCCTGAAATTTGCCGGGGTCCTCTGGTTCCGACGTTCGCAAGCGTGTTCGTCGCAAAGTGCGAACGTCAGAACTGGACTCCTGCTCGCTCACTGGCCTGCAAGAGTAGGGAGGGTGGATTGCAGCGATACCTATCGTTGCGAACGTACAAAGATGATGGGACGCCGTTCGCTGCGTGTTGTGCGTCCGTGACGCCGATGTTACATTATACACAATCACGCACGCGAGATTCGCATGAAGAAGTCGACAACCTTTACGGTGCGCGTCGATACCGGCGTAAAGAAGCGGCTGGAGCGATTGGCCAAGAGCACTGGCCGCAGCCGTTCGTTTCTGGCCGCCGAGGCCATCAACGAATATGTCGAAATCAATGAATGGCAGGTCACGGGTATCAAGCGCGCCATTGCCTCGCTCGATCGCGGCGAGGGAATTTCGCATGACCAGGTCAAGGATTGGGTCGCCTCCTGGGGCAGCGCGAACGAGAAGCCAACCCCCAAGAGTCCATGAACGCGATCTGGTCGCCAGGGGCGGTCGCCGATCTCGCGGCGTTGCGGGCTTAAATCGCGCAGGACGATCCGGCAGCGGCGCAACGTGTTGCGCTCCATGTCATCCGGAATGTTGAGACGCTACTTCCCAACAATCCCCAAATGGGGCGACCAGGTCGAGTTCCGGGGACGCGCGAACTCGTGATCCCGAGAACGCCATACATCGTGCCGTACCGTCTCGTCGGGAATACAATCCAGGTTCTGCGCGTGTTTCACACTGCACGCCAGTGGCCCGAGGTTTTTTGAGCAGATCACCGCAGCTCCGCGGCAAGCCTCTCACCGATGGCCTGTCGTCGAAACGCGCAGCCATGAGGGGGCGGACATGCCTGGCCAGGAGGCCTGCCGGGCCGCCGCCATCCCGCTTGATCGGCGAACGGATCGGCCTAGAATCGCATTGTTGGCGATTCCGGATGTCGGCTGATGCCTGTAGCGAACCGATGCGCCGATCCCCGGGGAGCGCCGGACCCGCGCGAGGGTCATTCATCCTTGTGACGCGTGCGAGGTTTGATCGCAAACCGGTCAAAGGGGCATGACATGAGAGTAAAGCCCAGGAACAGGATGGAATGGAAGAGATGGTTCGCCTGGCACCCCGTCATCATCGACAACGTGACGATCTGGCTTGAAACCATCGAAAGAAAGCGGGACCCTGACATCTTCGACTGGGTCTATAGCTACCGCCTGATCGCCAAGAAGAACGACGGAAATTTTTTTCGCCGCCTGTGGTCTCGTCGGAGCCCCGGGGGCGCCCGGAAACCGCTTTGATCAGAACAGCTCCGAACTGCTGCGGACCGACTGAAGGATCAATCGGCACATTCGCGAACGGCGGACGAGCCCTGCCATCGATGCGATTGTCGCCGGAGAGGGTTTTTTGATGATCGACGACATGGCGCTCCTGAAACGGACCATGCAGCAGATGGACGCGGAGGATCCGACCGTCGCCCAGGCCGCCAAGGACCGCGCCGCGCAGATCCTCGGCGAGGCCAAGCTGAACTTTGCCAAAATGGCCGAGTTGATCGAGCAACGCCGCCTGCTGCTGCGGCCCGCGATCGTGGCGCGCATCAAGCGGATGGATCAGCCCGGCTCGCTTGGCGATGCGGCCTTCCACGACACCGGCACCGCGCTGCGCAAGGAGGGGCAGAGCTTTCTGCAGATCGCCGAGGCGATCGAAGCGAGCGACCGGCCAGCGCCCCCGGCGCGATCCGACACTGCGGTGCACGAGAGCGAGCCGCATTACGCGATGGACGACGAGCCGGATGCACCTGCGTGGCTGCGAGCGCTGCTCTTCATCGGGCGAATGGTCTTGTTTCCGGTGCGGCACCCGCTGCGCTCGCTTGCGATCGGACTGTTCGCCCTTGTGCTGCTCTACGGGGTACGCGGCATCGTTGTCCTCTCTGAATGGGCCTCCGGCTATTCTCACAGTGCGACCGCCGTCCACCGCGTGGATACGGCGATCTCATCGGTGAAGGCGTTCGTCCATGAGCGGATTTCGCCG
>Ga0335069_10010025_pt1 | contig 13465 bp, 9 predicted proteins | sample Lox_Sample_11_FD_206714 | JGI IMG/M metagenome (GOLD analysis project Ga0335069, IMG submission 206714) | Soil microbial communities from Loxahatchee National Wildlife Refuge, Florida, United States - Lox_Sample_1.1 | ecosystem: Environmental > Terrestrial > Soil > Wetlands | place: USA: Florida... | reverse complement strand
CTGGCGACGCGCGGTTTGTCGTGGTTACCGTTCACTTGGTTACCGACAGCAGCCTTATTGAGGCGCGAGTAATAATAGTCGAGCTGGATTTTGTGGTGCTGAGCATTCCAATCAAGGTGCAGACGACCAAAATTGAAGCTGTTCGCAACACCAGGCGCGACCGCATCCAGGTCGCGCAGTGCCGACTCTCCCATGTAGGCTTCCCAGACGATTCTGAGATCACTTTCGGCGAACTCCTCCTCTTTGAGGGCTTCTGTCATTTCCCAGGTGTACTGATGTAGCGCAGGCGCGTAGTCCGCGCTGTTTTCGCGTCGCAGCTCATCATAAGGATTTTCATTCCAGTGTTCGTTATAGGCCGTATTGACCTCCTCATCGCGCAGCTCCATGTTCTTGGCCGTATGGTTGACGGCATCGATACGGAATCCGTCGACACCTCGCCTCAGCCAGAACCGGATGGCGTCTTTCATGACCTCGCGGACAACAGGGTTACTCCAGTTGAGGTCGGGCTGTTCGACGGCAAAACTATGCAGGTAATATTCCTGTCGTTCATCATCCCATTGCCAGGCGGAAACCGGCGGTGTCCATTCGTGCGGCTGCAACCACGGCATCTCGCCGCGATCGCGCGCTTTGCGATTTGGAATCGAAAACACACAGGCCCAGTTATTCGGCGGATGGCGTTCGCCGTTCTCGTCGACGTGGCCAGGACGCCAGATAAACCAGTCCTCGTAACCCTCTTCGCGACGACGGGATTTCTGGAACCACTCATGCTGGTCGGAGGTGTGGTTGGGGATGAAGTCAACCATGACGCGGACGCCATGATCATGCGCCGAGGCGACCATTTCATCGAAATCTTCCAGAGTCCCGAGGTCCGGATGGACATTGTTGAAATCGCTGATATCATATCCGCCATCCTTCATCGGCGATGGGTAAAACGGTGACAGCCATATAGCATCAACCCCTAACTCATTTTTCAAATAGGGGATTTTTTCGTTGATGCCTTTAATCGAGCCATGGCCACGCTGAGGGGTGCGACTTTTGTCTTCATTGAACGTCCACGGATAGATCTGATATACGGCCGCTTCTCGCCATGGTGATTTCAGGCTCGTCATGTTTGTCCTTTTTGCTTATGTATATGTAAATTTTAGCGAATTTTTGTTAGCTTGTATAGGCTCACCGCTTATACCGCTCTTTTCGATTGGCAATCGCTTCCTTATAGCGCTCGAGGTAGTCGGCCGCCATTGAATGCGACGAAAAATTGTCCTCGACGGATTTACGACAATTCTCGGGATCAATCTCATCAATTCGCTTCGTGTATGCCATAAACTCCTCTTTGCTGTTTGCCAGAAATCCGTTCACGCCATGCTGAATGATTTCCGGCATCGCGCCCCGGTTCATGGCGACTACCGGCGTGCCGCACGCAAGAGCCTCGATCACCGCCAACCCGAACGGCTCGTTCCAGGTAATCGGAAACAGTAATGCTCTTGCCTCCGAGATTAACTTCATCTTTTTTTGTTCGCTTAAATTACCGACAAATGAGATCTTTGGACTTTTCAGTATATGCGGCAAAACCTTTTCAACGTAATAGTGAAAATCCCGATCTTTGTGATATTTACTCAGCGGATTGGCGAACTCCAGCATGACCCGGCGGTTAGAAGTGATGGTCGCCACCGTCCCGGCCATTTTCAGGGGATACCCTAATTTGTGGCAGACTTCCGCGGCGATATGCTGGCCCTTCTCCTCGGAAAATCTGGCAAGTGTAATCATGTAGTTTTTCTTGCCCTTCCTATCAACGAATGGAAAGTGCTTCAAGTTGACTGCGTTATGGACAGTGTCGAGGACGTTTGGCGCGATGCGCCTCGGCAACGATTTTTTGATAGCATCAGAAATCGGCACATAGTAGCAATCGTGCTCGCCGCCCATTTCTTGCCAAAATGGCCGGTTATCTGGAAACCCCTCACGCAGCGATCGCTCGTCGCTCAGCGGCGGCCCGTGAATCGTGTGAATGGCGGGCGGAATGTAGTTGAACCGCGTTGCCCAGCGCAGCACCATCGGGCCGACAAAATAATTGTGATCATGAATCACATCGAACGTACCATCCTCCTGGATGAGCCGCAGCGCCTTTGATAAATGAGCTGTAGGTGCTGGCAATGAAAAGTCGTACATCGGTTTCAAGATGTACTCAAACTGCTCTTCGCTGGTCACGTCACGCACCTTGGCGCCATGCAATTTGCCGCGGCCGACACCAAACACTTCTACATCGACGTCTAGTTCCACAAGACCGTTCACAAGATTGTCAATTACTGCTTCTACGCCGCCGTATCCCTTGCTAGGTATGTGCAACCAGGGCGGGGCTATTATCGCGACTCGTAATCGTCGCTTACTCATCTCACTCCGTTACTTCTGGAGTAATGTAGCGATATTGACTATCCACTTCATGTATTATTATACCATGTTTTATAATAGATATTATGAGCGAACACTTGGGAGAGCAAACGCCTAATTTGAAGTACCCTCTTCTTGCTGGAGAGCGGCTCGTTGATATAATCCAGCATCCCGTCCGCGAGTATCACGACTACCCGTCTGCCCTCACCCAGATGATGCGTATCACGGGCGTCGACACGCCAGAGCGTATTGGCAAGAACGGACCAAGTGTCGCATCGCTTGCCTTTGATGTTTCTGTCCGCACGTCCGTGGAGCCGGGCAAGTCGCCACTGGAAAGCGACGAGGATGCACTGCCGGCACCAGAGCACTTACGACTGTATGAAACGCTGTTTGGCCGCGATGCTTTACAGGCGGCTATCGACCTGATTTCCAGCCACCCCGAGCTGGCCCGCGCCACGACCCTGCGCCTCGCCGAACTTCAGGGCGTCGAGACAAGCCGCGCCCGCCAGGAAGAACGGGGCCGGATTGTCCATGAAGCTAGAGATCCGAGCGACCCCATCGCGGTCGAACTGACCGAACGCCTGGGCTGGGAATGGCCGTTTTACGGATCTGTCGACGCGACGCCGCTATTCATTCGGACAGTTGCCGCCTACTGCCGCGAATCCGAGGAAGGCTGTGCGTTTCTCGCCGAGACCTACCACGATCTCGAAGGCACCGAGCGCGACATGGGCTACGCGGTCGATATGGCCATCGACTGGATCCTTCGCAAGCTCGACGAGAGCCCGAATACTTTGCTCGAATTTCAGCACCTGCCGCCCGCCAATCCAAAATCGAACGAGTGGATCGGTGCCTGGAACGAAACCTGGAATGATTCATGGGACGCCTATCACCACGCCGACGGCAGCCTCGCCAATCACGACAGCGGTATCGCATCGGTTGAAACGCAGGCGACGACCTACGAAGCACTATTGGACGCCGCCGAACTGTACGAGAATACGCTTAACAAGCTCGACAAAGCCAAGCTACTGCGGCAAAAAGCCGCCGACCTAAAGGACGCAATCGACAAGCATCTTTGGACAGAAGACAAGGGCGGCTACTACGTCCGCGGGGCCGACTACGACACCGAGGGCAACATGCGCCAAATGAAAATCCGCTCCTCAAACATGGGCCACGTTATCAATTCGCGGCTGCTCGAGGACGGCGGCGCAGAATCGGAGCGCAAGTTCGACTCCGTCATGCAACAAATTCTATCGCCGGAAATGCTCAACACCAGCGGCATTCGTACGCTCGCCACTGACGAAGTACGCTTTCGGCCCGGCGCCTACCACAACGGCAGCGTGTGGCCGTGGGACACGCACCACACCGCCAAGGGCATCCGCCGTCATGGCAACCGCATCGTCAATATCCCGTACACGACCCTTGACGGCCGCCATCTCGAATCGATTACCTGCAACGACATCGCCGATGACCTCGACAAGCGTCTACTGAACGTCGTTAACACGGTCAAGATTTTTCCCGAATATGTCAGAGGTGACGCCATCACAACGCCAACTCTCAATACCAAGACAGTCGTCCTATACGACGAGGTCCATGATTACAAATACAAGCGTGAACAGCCGCCGCAGGAAGTCCAAGCCTGGACCGTTGCCGTCATCCTCGCCATCAAGCGTCGCATCGACCGCCACGCCCGCCAGCGCATGCAGGCCGAGGCTGAAGCGCGCAAATCTTAACCTTTATCGTCTTCGTCGAGCAGGGCCGCCAGCACACCGTTCGTCCAACCGAAACCATCCTGCAATTCATATTCGCCACCACCGCTCAGTTTGTGCGGCGTCACGACATTATATTTCTCGACCATTTTTTGCTTTTTCTTGAACGTGTAAAGACACGTATCGATCCACGCTTTTTTGATTTTGTCAGCCAGCGCGTGATGACCGTACTCGCGCAGTCCCTGAATCGCCACCCAGTGCAGCGGCGCCCAGCCATTCGGCGAGTCCCACTGCTGGTCGGTTTCGACCAGTGTCGTTATTAGTCCGCCGTCCTTGAGGAAGTCTTTTTCTAACCGCTCAGCGACCACCTTCGCCTGTGCGGGCGTAGCAATTTTGGCGTAGAGCGGGTACACGCCCGCAAGCGACAAACGCCCAGTGCTTTCACCACGGCGAAAATTATAGTCCACAAAAAACTGCTCTTTTTCATCCCACAAATACCGATTAATTGCCGCCTTGCGCTTTTCGGCCAACCCAAAAAACCTTTTCGCAAGCAGCGGCTGGTAGAGTAACTGATACGTTTCGGCAATCGTCGTTTCCAGGTGATACAGCAGGCAGTTCAAATCAACTGGCACAAGGTCCGTCGTATGGATCGTGCTGATGTCCTTCGGATCGTCAAACCAGCGACTGCTAAAGTCCCATCCGCTTTCAGCCGCTGCCCGCAGGTCGAGGTACAGTTTTGCATGATCATCGTGACTGGCCTGACCCGCCGTTTCGATATCCTCGCGATGTGATTCTGGCCGCGGCGTCACCTTGTTGTCAAAATAACGCCCCAGCATGGTGCCGTCGCGCATACGCACGACCCGACGCATAGCCGCCGCTTCTTCCAACTTGCCGAGCGTCCGCTTGCCCTTCGTCCAAAAGCGATACTCGCTCAACATGTACGGCAGGTATTCGAGCAACGTCATCCGGCGATTTTTGTGTTTGGCGAGCAGTCTCACCATGTGGCTAAAGAACGGTGGATGACTGCGCGACGCATAGTACGTCCTATTCGCCGTTGGAATAAACCCGAATTTGCGAATCATAAAGGTCGCGTTTTTGACCATGTTTTCAATCATGTCCCAGCGACCGTCCGCGGCCAGGCCGAGCATCGTAAAGTAGCTGTCCCAGTAATATTGCGCTGTAAAGCGGCCGCCCGGAACGATGAACGGATACGGCAGCCCGACATGCGATCCCTTGTCGAGCCGATTGCGCCGTTCCAATACATTCCATAGCTCCTTGATATGCTCCCGCGGCGTGTGATGCGACTTCGTCGTATATTCCTCGGCCGAGTACTCAAAGGCATAGAAGTGGCGGTCAACAAACTTCCGCAGGTCGAAGGCAGGCTCGTCCTTGTGTGTGTCGTATAGCTTTTTGATCTGTTTAGCCCGCGTGCGCGGGACGAGATCAACGAACGTCATGCCGTCTTCGAATATACGTCGTTTCTGAACCTCGGCAAACAACTCGCCCAATGCTTCATCCGGACTCTCCTTGGCCTGCATCAGCGTGCCGGCTGTGTTCATAAGTGCCGATTTCAGCATTTCCTCGCGAGGAATCCTGATTGTTATTCGCGGTATTCTTTTCGCCACCATTTGGGCCTATTATAGAGGCTGTCTCGGGCAGGCGCAAATCTATCTTGGAATCGGATACGACTATGCGTCGACCAAATATGATTGTATCTGTTTAGCATTTGCGAGAGCGTCAGTCATGTCGGCAGCCAATGTCGTCACATGGCCGATCTTGCGATTCTTGCGAGGACTTTTGCCGTACAAATGGACATGCGTATCGGGCAGGCTGATGACTCTTTCCAGCCCCGCTCTTTCAATATTTCCGAGAATGTTTACCATGACGGCTGCCAGGGCACGTTGCTCTGTTGAGCCGAGTGGCAGACCGGTAACGGCCCGAATATGTTGCTCGAACTGTGACGTCTGGTGTGCATCAATCGTCAGATGCCCTGAGTTATGCACCCGCGGTGCGATTTCGTTAATTAGCACGTCATCGCCGATTGCAAACATCTCGATCGCGAACACGCCAGCCGATGTCTCGCCCTCATTGAGATATGATTCCATGACGCCGCGAGCCAGGTCGTCGGCCGCTTTTGTCAGCCGGCTGCCAATACGGGCGGGCGAGATAACAGTGTGGCAGATGCCGTCCTGCTGAATGGTTTCGACGACTGGGTACGTCACGACACTGCCCTGCCTGTCACGGGCGGCGATGACGGATAGTTCCCTGTCGAAATCAACGAGGGCTTCCGCGTAGACGGCGCTGACGCTGCCGAACTTCTGTACGATCTTTTGATCAAGGCCTCTGCTCCACAGCGATTCACCTTCCTCCAGCCGATAATTTCCACGGCCATCAAACCCTCCGTATTTAGCCTTCACTATTGCACAGCTCCATTTATCGCCAACACCTACCTCATTGTGATCCATGAAATCTCCGACCGGAAAATTGAGAGCCCTTAGCTCCCTTTTTTGCTCGAATTTATCTTGAAGTTTTACCAAAGTCGCCGGATCCGACTGAATGTCATGGCCGCTCCAGCGCATCTCCGCAAGCGTATCCGCGTCGATATGCTCAACTTCCCACGTCGTAACGTCGTTCACTCTCACGAACTTTCGGACGTCTTCGCTGTCTTTGGTCGAACCTTCATACGGTATCGCGCCCACCTGCGCCACAGGACTATCCATAGTGTTCGTTTCAAGTACCTGAACTCTGAAACCGAGCGGCAGTGCAGCCTGTGTCAGCATGCGGCCGAGCTGGCCGCCACCGATAATGCCTATGGTTTCGGTAAATTTTTCCGACATGGTTCAAGTATACAGTCACTCTGGAATGACTCAAGCATAGCTTTAAGCGGCTTGTTTGATACTGGCGGCCGCGGCCGACCGAGCGTAAAGTCCCAAATAAGATTTCATCATACGGCTGCCAGAAATAATCGGCATGTATTCTTTCAGCTGCTTTGCAACGACTTCTTTATTGCGTTCCTGATCACGGATAACGACCACTGCCTCAGTCATACGGGCATACAACGCTTCAGTTTCATCGCCACTGACCTCCAGGTAGGTGTCCGGGCTGCGGTCGGCAACGCCCCCGTCGGGAGTCGAAATGAGCAATTTGAAGTTCGCTATGTCCTTCATCCATGAAGTCCCGCAGGCTTCCAAGCCGACGACAGGTACGTTGACGGCACAGTCGGCACCGATGGCCAGCGCGCGGCCGACTTCTTCATCGTAATCCTGTATGTAATGCACGCGTTCTTTAAGGATCGGGTTGCTATCGACAGTTTCCAGCAGATGCCGCAACTCATCCTTCATGTTCCTGTCATTGGGATGCGGTTTGCCAGTGAGTAACAGGTAGCCATTCGCCTTTTGCAAAATATCGGCCAAACGCGCAAGGTCATGAAAAGCCATGCCGGGACGTTTGTACCCCACGAAACGGCGTTTGAAATCAAATACGATCGCGTCTTCCGGCACGTCAATTGTCTCGCCATATTGGTTACGGCGATTCGACAGGACTTCTTTCATGTGTTGGCGGCCAAGCTTTTTCATGCCGTTTATGACGGTTTGGTCAAGATTGTCGAGCCTATCACGGTAATCAGCGGTCGGCAAATCAAACCGGTCGAGAATGCCAGACTCGCGGTAGAGAGCTGCGATTTCCGGCAGTATCCATTTGTCCGAAATACCGTTAGTAACCGCCTCGAATTCAACTTGATTGCCATGGCGATCCTTGAAATCCGACACACATGCGTGCAGTTCACTAACGCCGTTTTTCATACCGGACAGCTCGACGGCCAGTGAGCTAAGTTTGAGACTCCCACTGCCCTGGAGCAACATGCCGCGGACCCATTCCTTGACCTCCTCATGCACGATGTTCGGCATGACCATTTGTTCAAACTGGTATTGCTCAAATTCCGCCTCGACGGCTTGCACAAGTGTGTGATTGGTGTAGAGTATTTTTTGCCTGACTTCGTCGAAGGCATCTTCGAAAGGCACACCTTCGCCACAGAGATCGTCGAGCATGGCAATCGCTGCGAATACGGTTGGAGCCTCATTGAGCTGCATGAACGACGGCCGGAGCCCGGCCTCCCTCAAGGCTTTATATCCGCCGAATCCGAGGGCTACTTCCTGATAAAGTCGATGGTCGTCGCTATTGCCACCAGGGTACAATTCGTCAAACCCACGCTCGGTAACCGTCAGGATGCGGGTGCTACCCAGCTGCCGATCGTATTTGTCCAACCTGACCACCGGATGGTGATATGTACTTATCGCAACCTCGCCAAGCTTTTTATATAGCCTATCGACAGGGCTGTATTCGTGCCGCTCTGTCGAGTTAAAGCCAGTCAAGTGCTGGTGGCTTTCAATGGGATAAAAAGGAGTCATAACGACGAGCGGGATGCCGAGCCGCTCGGCGACTCGTCGCGTATCGGCAGCCAAAATACCTAAACCACCGCCACCTTTAATGTCGTTGTCTTCCTTGTCATAAAATTCCATCGAGCAGTAAACGATCGGCGTTTTCGGCGTTATCGTTTCTTGTAATCCCGCCTCACCAATCTGCTCTAGAAACGCTCCAAAATCAGGTAATCCCTCATCAACTTCATGGTTACCAACAGCCGCATATTCCGCGCCTTCAAACATACCTAATTCTCCCTATACTCCTATTCGATTGTAAGCCATATCTATTACTAATTTCCAGGCTTAATAAGACCAATTAACTCATATCAAGACGTGTTAGACAAGTAAAATCGGGACGATTTTGTCGGCTAGTGATTAGGTGATTAGTTTTTTGCTGTGCGTTTGCGTTCGTTAGCATCGAGGAAGCGTTTGCGCAGGCGCAGGCTTTTCGGGGTAACTTCGAGTAGTTCGTCGTCATTGAGGAGATCGATACACTGCTCCAGGCTCAGTTCGGTAAATGGTGTCAGCTGGACCGTGCCGTCGGATGATTTAGAGCGCATATTGGTCAGGTGCTTGGCTTTGCAGACGTTGATTTCCAAATCTTCCTGGCGGTTATTGAGTCCGACGATCATGCCGGCGTAAACTTCGACGGCCGGACCGACGAACAGTTCACCGCGCGACTCGGCGTTTTCGAGCGCGTACGGCGTGGTCGTGCCGGCTTCAAATGCGATGAGCGCGCCGTTTCGCGTACCGCTCAGTTTCGCTCCGAGCGGCTGATAGCCGTGCGGCAGACTGTTCATGATGACCGTACCTTTGGTGGCGGTCAGCAACTGGTTGCGCAGACCGATCATGGCGCGAGTCGTAATGATGTATGTCTGACGCGCAGCGCCGGCCGAGGTAGATTCTTGATGTGTCAATTCGCCGCGACGAATGCCCATTTCCTGGCTAACCGTGCCGACAAATTCGTTGCCAACTTCGATGACCAATTCTTCGACAGGTTCCTGTGTCTGGCCGTCTTTTTCGATGGTCACGACTTGCGGACGACCGACTTCGAATTCATAACCTTCGCGGCGCATCGTTTCGATCAAAACGGACAAGTGCAGTTCTCCGCGACCACTCACGACAAAGCCAATGCCGTCGTCCTGCACGCGCAGTGCGACATTGGTTTCGAGTTCCTGTTTCAGACGGTCACCAATTTGGCGGCCGGTCGTAAATTCGCCCTCGCGGCCTTTCATCGGGCCGGTGTTCGGACCTAGGTACATGCTGAGTGTCGGTGCTTCAACTTCGAGGACCGGCAGTGCTTCGGGGTTTTCTTTGTCGGCAATCGTCTCGCCAATGTGCGCGTTTGCGATACCAGTCAATGCGACGATGTCGCCCGCTCCGGCGCCTTCGATTTCCTCGCGCGTCAAGCCACGATAGCCAAACAGTTTATCGACTTGCGCGGACTGCTGCGTGCCGTCACGTTTGACAAGCGTCACTTGCTGGCGCGGCTTGAGCGTGCCACGGCTGATACGGCCGATGGCGTATTTACCCAAGAACGAATCGTATTGCAGCGACGTAACGAGCAGTTGCAGCGTGCTATTCACATCGACGTCGGGCGCTGGGATGTCATTGATAATTGCGTCAAAAATCGGCATCAGGTCAGTGTGCTCGAACGGGTTATCTGGCAGCTCCTTCCATGCCTTGCCTTCGCGGCCAATCGCAAAATAAATCGGGTAAAGCAGCTGTGAATCATCGATAGCGAGCTCCAGGAACAATTCTTCGATTTCATGTTCAACTTCCGCGACACGGCGCGACGGCTTGTCGATTTTGTTGATGACGACAACAGGTTTGAGGCCGAGTTCGAGTGCCTTGCTCAGTACGAATTTCGTCTGCGGCATCGGGCCTTCCTGCGCGTCGACGATCAGCAGGACGCCGTCAGCCATATTGAGCGTGCGTTCGACTTCTCCAGAAAAGTCAGCGTGGCCCGGGGTGTCAATGATGTTAATTTTGTAGTCACCGTAGTAGATAGATGTCTGCTTGGCGGTGATAGTGATACCGCGCTCGTGCTCCTGATCGCCACTATCCATGATGAGCGACTGACTCATCTCGGCCTGGTTTTCGCGGAACGTGTTTGACTGCTTCAAAAGCCCGTCGACAAGCGTCGTCTTGCCATGGTCGACGTGGGCGATGATAGCTACATTGCGGATTTGTTCTGGGTTCTTCATAAAAATAGTGCCCATACGAGCGCTCCTTTAGCGTGTCATTATAACAGATATGGCAATAGACCGCAATCTACTGTATAATCAACCAAGATAAGCGCGCGTGCTGTAATTGGTAGCCAGGCTAGCTTGAGGTGCTAGTGTCCGCAAGGACGTGGAGGTTCAAGTCCTCTCGCGCGCACCAATGAATCTGTCTCAGAGTGTGAGAGCTTAAAAAGCTCATTCACCCCTGGGATTTTTTCAATTTTAGTGGTTCCACAATCTATTTCTGCGAAGCTTGGCACCTCATCGAAAATCACACCAAAATATCGTGCCCGAAGTATCGGATTACTGTGGTCGATGAGTAAATCTTTGAGGTGTTCCACAAAGTATTTGATATATGTCAAGATCGTTGGCATATCAACGCTTCTTTGCATTTCTTGTTCATCCTTTCTTGTCTCTAAATCGCTTATTTGCTGCTCTAGTTTTGCCAGATCCTCCTCCATGTATTTAATTGCTGTTGGCGAACTCACCAACTTCATCTTGTCTACAATCACCCGTACTTCGGCCTCCAATTCTTCGCGTTTATGCGTCCTGAGTGCCGTCTCGTCCTGCACTTTAACTTGACGCTGTTCCCAAACTTTTAGAACAGCTTGGACGACTTCGTCAAAGCGTTCGGGATTGACAGCAACGCGTTCAACAAAGCTATACACTGTCTGGTCAAACTTATCCTTCGGCACACGGAAATGATGGCCGTGATGGCTGCAATGGTACGCAGGATAATATTTACCCGCACGTCCCCTTGACGCACTGCCGAGTAGTGGGTTCTTGCAGTCTGGACACATAATTATCTTGCGGTAAGGAAACTCCGCATTAAAAACATTTTTCTTAACGAATTTCTCTTGTTTTGGCGCATGACCAACAATGGGATGTTCCGGATCATTTGGGTCTTGTGTGATGTGTAGCTTGCCACGGTTCGCCTTATTGAATAGCTCAATTGAAACAAGACCATCAAACTTACATTTTACGGCGACACCGCCAGTCCATTTCTCTGTATTCACGCCCGCGTAAATCGTCTTCGCCACGTATGCACGAAGCAGTTTGCCCGTCATGAGCTTGCCGCCGGTACGGCTTATGATCTTTGTGCGGTCACGCTTGTCCCGCACTATTTTTATAGGCGTACGAAAACCTAAGCGGTTCATTTCAGCTGCAATCTGATCGTCACTATGCATACCTGCGGCACGCATTTCGTACATCTTTCGTATGATAGGAGCTTCGTCTGGCTGTTCAACAAGAATGGCTCGTTTACCGTTGACCGTCTCAATCTTCTCGGTCCGGTAGCCATAGCGAGCTCCTCGCGACCAATAGCCAATTTGGGTATAGCGAATTTCTGATCCGATCATGCGCGTAAGTATGTCGCGTACCTCATCCTTGGCACGCTCAGCTTCCAATAGTTCGGTCTTGCGCGATGGCGCATGAACGCTCCACTTATACTGCATGCCTAGATGTTCAAGCGTGTTTACTTTGACATTACTAATCACACCATACATATCTTCGAGGTCTATATTGCGCGGATCAAGCTGGCGTTTGAGTTGGTCATAAGCAAATGAGCCACCACGAGTAAATCGATCAATCGACTTAACAAGCACCACGTCAATTTCATTCTTGGGATCAACGGCATAGTCAATAACATGCTGCATCGGCTGGTTGTCACCGGCGGCCGATTCAAGATACGTCAATGTCTTTACAATCTCAATGCCATGAGCCGGTGCATATCGTTTACCCTGTTCAATCTGCGCTTCCGGAGAATCGCCATCAATACCCTGCCCGACTGTTGAAACTCGGACGGCCAGAACACCCCTACGAAGTGCTTTGCTCGGACCCATACGCCGTCCCTATTTCTTTTAAGAGGGGGAGACTATCTGTCTCATCTTCGACGATACGATCAACGATAAGGCTCGCAATAAACTCAATCCGCTCCTCGGTAGTAAATAGTACCGTATCTGGAACCGCGATTGCCTGTTTGTTCTTGCTACCCTGTGTCCGTGACATATACCCTCCATTACGAGGTTGTCACGCTAACAATCCGGCTAGTTATCTTTATCCCAAGGCCGTCCAGGCTTTGGTCTTTCTTGTAGTTCTTTGTTGACTAACGATTTGAGTTCTTTATCACCAGTATTTGCGAGCAACTGTAGGACAAGCTCACTGAGTGTGAGTCCTTGTTTCTTCGCAACTACCTTTGCGCGCTTTCGCACGTCGTCTGTAACGCGAATCTGCATACTGACAATCTTTCTGGACATTTGCCCTATTATAACATGTATTACTATTTATTGCAGATATCGCACTTGTTCGTGTGATTGACAACCGATAGCAGTTCATCGTCCGACGTTTCACAAAGTGTGTCTGCCAAGTCGTAGTACTGGCACGCACACACTTCCGCGAGAGCTTCATTCTCCAGTAATTCTCTGTCGAGCATAGTACCCTCCTTATACGTAACTAGTCGAATTGTTAACGTTCAACCTCTGTATAAATAGTATTACTAATTAAAATAAAAAGCAATACTTTTTATATATTTTCTCACCTAAAATATACCGAATATCGAAGTACGTTATTTATACCCTTATTTACTCCTGTTATTCGTTGCTTTTTTTCTCTCTTTCTTATATATACATATATGTTAGAAATACGAGCGTTATTTAACTTTTTCACTATGTTAACCATCAAACTATCAGTCGCCTAGCAACGTTAGCCTCTTTGGCGGATAAAAGTACTCACATAA
>Ga0335069_10010024_pt1 | contig 13465 bp, 13 predicted proteins | sample Lox_Sample_11_FD_206714 | JGI IMG/M metagenome (GOLD analysis project Ga0335069, IMG submission 206714) | Soil microbial communities from Loxahatchee National Wildlife Refuge, Florida, United States - Lox_Sample_1.1 | ecosystem: Environmental > Terrestrial > Soil > Wetlands | place: USA... | reverse complement strand
CTACGACGCGATCCTGGTGCCGGGCGGCTTCGGCAAGCGCGGCGTCGAAGGCAAGATCCTCGCCGCGCAGTACGCCCGCGAGCACCGCGTGCCCTACCTCGGCATCTGCCTCGGCATGCAGGTGGCGACGATCGAATACGCGCGCCACAAGGCCGGGCTCGCCGACGCGAACAGCACCGAGTTCGACCCCGAGACGCCGCACCCGGTGATCGCCCTCATCGAGGAGTGGCAGGACCGCGACGGCACCGTGCAGAAGCGCAGCGCCGACTCCGACCTCGGCGGCACGATGCGGCTCGGCGCGCAGAGCTCCGACGTCAAGGCGGGCACGCTGGCGCACGAGATCTACGGCAGCGTGCTCACCGAGCGCCACCGTCATCGCTACGAGGCGAACGTGCACTACCTCGACCGGCTGACCGACGCGGGCCTCGTCATCTCGGCGCTCACGCAGCGCGAGAAGCTCACGGAGGTCGTCGAGCTGCCGAAGAGCGTGCACCCGTGGTTCATGGGCGTGCAGTTCCACCCCGAGTTCAAGTCGACGCCGTGGGGCGGCCATCCGCTCTTCAAGTCGTTCATCGCCGCCGCGTTGAAGCACCAGGCCGAGCGCGCCGAGAAGGTCGCGGCTTGAATCTCTGCGGCTTCGAGGCCGGTCTCGACCGGCCGCTGTTCCTGATCGCGGGTCCTTGCGTGGTCGAATCGGAGTCGCTGCAGGTCGACGTGGCGGGACGACTGAAGGAGATGACCGCCGCCCTCGGCGTGCCCTTCATCTTCAAGTCGAGCTACGACAAGGCGAACCGCTCGAGCGGCGCGTCGTTCCGCGGCCCGGGCATGGACAAGGGCCTCGAGATCCTCGCCACGGTGAAGCGCACGCTCGGCGTCCCGGTGCTGACGGACGTGCACACCGAGGCCGACGTGCCGCGCGCGGCCGAGGTCGTCGACGTCTTGCAGACGCCGGCGTTCCTCTGCCGCCAGACCGACTTCATCCGCGCCGTGGCGCAAAGCGGCAAGCCGGTGAACATCAAGAAGGGCCAGTTCCTCGCGCCCGAGGACATGGTCAACGTGATCGACAAGGCCCGCGCCGCCGCGCGCGAAAAGGGGCTGCGCGACGACGTGTTCCTGGCCTGCGAGCGGGGCGCTTCCTTCGGCTACCACAACCTCGTCTCCGACATGCGCAGCCTCGCCATCATGCGCGGCACCGGGGCGCCGGTCGTCTTCGACGCGACCCACAGCGTGCAGCTGCCGGGTGGCCAGGGGACGTCGTCCGGCGGCCAGCGCGAATTCGTCCCGGTGCTCGCCCGAGCGGCAGTCGCCGTCGGCATCGCCGGCATCTTCATGGAGACGCACCCGGACCCCGCGAAGGCCCTCTCCGACGGCCCCAACGCCGTGCCGCTCGCGCGCATGCGCGAGCTGCTCGAGCAGCTCGTCGAGCTCGACCGTGTCGTCAAGGCGCGCCCCTTCCTCGAGCAGAACTTCCAATGAGACAAGCGAAAGGTCTTTCCGCATGAGCGCCATCGTCGACATCGTCGGCCGCGAGATCCTCGACAGCCGCGGCAATCCGACGGTCGAATGCGACGTGCTGCTGGAATCGGGCACGATGGGTCGCGCGGCGGTCCCCTCCGGCGCCTCCACGGGATCGCGCGAGGCGATCGAGCTGCGTGACGGCGATGCCACGCGCTACGGCGGCAAGGGCGTGCTTCGCGCGGTCGAGCACATCAACACCGAGCTCAGCGAAGCGGTGCTCGGGCTCGACGCGAGCGAGCAGGCGTTCCTCGACCGCACCCTCATCGACCTCGACGGCACCGAGAACAAGAGCCGGCTCGGCGCGAACGCGACGCTCGCGGTCAGCATGGCGGTGGCGCGCGCCGCGGCGGAGGAAAGCGGCCTGCCGCTCTACCGCTATTTCGGCGGCTCGGGCGGCATGCAGCTGCCGGTGCCGATGATGAACGTGGTCAACGGCGGCGCGCACGCGAACAACAGCCTGGACCTGCAGGAGCTGATGATCATCCCGCTGGGCGCGCCGACCTTTCGCGAGGCGGTGCGTTACGGCGCGGAGGTCTTCCAGGCGCTGAAGAAGATCATCGACGCGCGCGGCATGAGCACCGCGGTCGGCGACGAAGGGGGCTTCGCACCCAACGTCGCAAACCACGAGGCCGCGATCCAGCTGATCCTCGAGGCGATCGACAAGGCCGGCTACACCGCGGGCACGCAGATCGCGATCGGGCTCGATTGCGCGGCGAGCGAATTCTTCAAGGACGGGCGCTACGTGCTCGAGAGCGAAGGCCTCGCCCTCGAAGCGCCGGCGTGGGGCGACATGCTCGCGACCTGGGTCGACAAGTACCCGATCATCTCGATTGAGGACGGCATGGCCGAGGGCGACTGGGCCGGCTGGAAGCAGCTCGCCGAACGGCTCGGGCAGAAGGTGCAGCTCGTCGGCGACGACCTGTTCGTGACGAACACGAAGATCCTCAAGCGCGGCATCGAGGAGCGTGTGGCCAACTCGATCCTCATCAAGATCAACCAGATCGGCACGCTCACCGAGACGTTCGCCGCCATCGAGATGGCGAAGCGCGCGGGCTGGACGGCGGTGGTCAGCCACCGCTCCGGCGAGACCGAGGACTCGACCATCGCCGACATCGCGGTCGGCACCAACGCCGGGCAGATCAAGACCGGCTCGATGTCGCGCTCGGACCGCATCGCCAAGTACAACCAGCTGCTGCGCATCGAGGAAGACCTCGGCGACGTGGCGTCGTATCCGGGGCGAGCGGCGTTCTACAACCTTCGTTGAACGTCAGCCCGCGGAACCGCCGTGCGCCTCGTCACCCTCGCCCTCGTCGCCCTGCTCGCGCTCGTCCATGCCGAGCTCTGGTTCGGCAAAGGCGGCGTCGCGCGCACGCGCGAGCTCGAGGCGAAGCTGCAGGCTCAGCAGGCCGCGAACGCCGAAGCGCGCGCGCGCAACGAGCAGCTCGCCGCCGAGGTGCGCGACCTGAAGGAAGGCCTCGAGATGGTCGAGGAGAAGGCGCGCGAGGAACTCGGCATGGTCAAGCCCGACGAGATCCTGGTGCAGGTCTCGACGCCGCGGCCCCCCGCGCGCTGAGGCGCCGGCGTTGGACGCCGTGCTTGCGGCGCTCGCGCCGGCACTCCGCCCGGCGTTCAGCTTGTGGGGCAGCGCCGTCACGTGGCTCGAGGTCGCGGCGTTCGTCCTCGCCCTCGGCACGGTCGCGATGAACATCCGCGTCAACCCGCTCGGGTGGCCCCTCGCCATCGTCAGCTCGCTGCTGTACGTGGGCCTCTTCTGGAACAGCCGGCTGTACGGAGACGCGAGCCTGCAGGTGTTCTTCGCCGTCGTGGCGGTGTGGGGCTGGTGGCAGTGGCTGCACGGCAGGCAGGACGACGGTCGCCCGCTCGAGGTGCGCACGCTGGCGCCGCGCGCGCGCGCGGGCGTGCTGATCGCGCTCGTGTTCGCCTGGCCGGCGACCGGGTGGTTCCTCAAGCGCTACACCGACACCGACGTACCCTGGTGGGACGCCTTTCCGACGGCCGCGAGCGTGATCGGGCAATGGCTGCTCGGCCGCAAGTACATCGAGAACTGGCCAACGTGGCTCGCGGTGAACGTCGTCAGCGTTGCGCTGTTCGCGTACAAGTCGCTCTGGCTGACGGTCGTGCTGTACGCGATCTTCCTGGCCCTGTCCCTGCTGGGCTGGCGCGCGTGGCAGCGCCGGCTCGCAGTGGCCGCCGCATGAGCGCGTCACCCGGTGCGCGCGGTCGGGTCATCGCGATCGTCGGCGCGGAAAGCACCGGCAAGTCGACCCTCGCGCGTGCGCTCGCCCAGGCGGTGCGCGACGCCGGTCGCGACGCCGTCGCCGTCGGCGAGGCGTTGCGCGATTTCTGCGACCGCGAGCAGCGCACCCCGCGACTCGACGAGCAGGCCGCGATCGCGGCCGAGCAGACGCGGCTGATCGACGAGGCGGCGACGCGACATGCGATCGTGGTCGCCGACACGACGGCTCTCATGACCGCGGTCTACAGCGAAATCGTGTTCGGCGATACGAGCCTTTACGCCGAAGCCGAGGCCATGCACCGCGGCTATGCCCTCACGCTCCTCACCGCCCTCGACCTGCCCTGGCAGGCCGACGGGCTGCAGCGCGACGGCCCGCACGTCCGCGCGCCGGTCGATGCGAAGGTGCGGGCGGCGCTGGCGCGCGCCGCCGTCGGCTTCAGCACCGTGACGGGTTTCGGCGATGCACGGCTCGCGGCCGCCCTCGCCGCCGTGCACCCGACGCTCGAGGGCCTCGCGTCCGCGCCGCTCACGCCATCGCGCCGAGGCGCGTGACGACGACGATCGCGACGGCGAGCACGACGTTCAGCACCACGAGCGCGCGGATGCGCGCGAGGGCGGCGGCTGCGTCGGGCCACGCCCGCGCGTCGGCCGCGCGCTGCAAGCCCTTCCACGGCACGAGCCGGACGTAGACATAGACCACCACCATGAGCAGCCCGAGCGCGGCCATCACGATCGAATCGATGGCGAGCGTCACGCCGACGCCGGCGCGTGCCTCCGTTCGGGTCGTCATGGCGATCATCGACGCGCCGCTCGCGAGCACGAGCAGCGCCGCCACGCCTGCGACGTCGAGAAAGCGCCGGAGCGCGGCCCGCATCAGCACGACACGCTGCGGCGCCTCGAGCGTCGCCGCCGCAGGCCGCAGGCAGGCCACCATGAAGAACATGCCGCCGACCCAGGCGATCACGCCGAGCAGATGGATCGATCGCAGGATGGCATAGCCCACATCGCGCCCCTTCGCGTGCACCACACGCCGATGCCGCATGCTCGCACGTGCGCACGATGCACGCGCGTCGCCGCCCCGCATCCGGGGGACCTCGGTTTGCGACGCACAGGCTTCCACGGTATCGTGCCTCGCACCTTCTGATCGAGGAACGGATGGCGAAGACCTGTCCGGCCTGCCAGGCCGAGAACCGAGACGACGCACAGTTTTGCCGCATCTGCGGCACTCCGTTCCCGCTCATCCCGGCGGCGTCGCGCGAGGCGCCAACTCCCGAGGGCGTCACGTGCAGCGAATGCGGGTTCGTGAACCGGCCCGGGGTGCGCTTTTGCGCGAAGTGCGGCGTGAACGTGACGGGCGCGGCAGTCGAGCCGCGCTCGCAGCACACGAATACGCCGGCGCCGCCCGCGGCGACCGACGCGCCGCCGCGCTGGGCCGCGCCGGAGCCCGGGTCCACCTACCCCGCGGACTTCGATCCGCTGCCCATGCCGGACGTGCCCGATCCGCGCCTCCAGATCGATCTCGAGCGTGGGCGCGAAACGGACCCCGAAGCGACCGGCAGCAGGTCGCCGTCGGCCATCGGGTTCGGACCGCCGCCGCCTTCACCGGCACCGCGACGCACCGGCCTGTGGGCAGCCCTCGCGGTGGCGCTCGTCGTCGCGGGCGGTGTGGCGTGGTACTTCCTCGAGTCGTCGCCTCCGGCACCGCCACCGGCGCAGCCCGTGGTGCCCGTTGCGCCCGCCGAGACCGCGGCATCCGCACCGGACGCCGCGAGCGCAGCCGCGGCTAACGCGATGCCGACGGAGCCGGCCACGTCGGCGCCTGCGGCGGCACCGTCCGCGGCATCGGCCGTTCCGGCTGAGCCCACGGCACCGAATCTCGCACCTGCGCCGCCGGCCTCAGCATCGCCGGTCGCCACAACGGCCGACGACGAGCGACTCGCCGCGCAGCGTCGGGCGCGCCTCGCGCGCGAGCATGCCGAGCGCGAGGCGCGTGCGAAGGCCGCGGCGGCGCAACGCGAGCAGGCCGCCGCTCGTCAGCGCGCCGAGCAGGAGGCTGCACGTCGCGCCGAAGAACAGCGCCAGCGCGCCGCGCAAGCGCCGGCGCCGGCCGCGACGCCCTCCGCGAGCACCGGAGCGTCGTCCGGGCGCACCGTCGCCGACATCTGCAGCGGCCGCAACATCATCACGCGCTCGATCTGCGAGTCGCGCGAGTGCGGGTCGCCGCAACATGCGAACGAGGCGGTGTGCGTTCGCGTACGGGAGAACGAAGAACGCCACCGCGAAGGCGTGAACTGACACCACGCGCACCGCAGCGCGGCCACGGCCGCCGAGGGAGGATCGCAGATGTCGAGCACCGAGCAGCATCGGCCGGCCGCCGTGTCCATCGGCACGCTCAGCGGCGTGTTGCAGGCCGTGAGCGGCCTGCGCGAACGCCGGGCGATCGCCGCGATGTACGCGTGCCTCGTCGTCGGCGTGCTGGTCCTCGCGGTCGCGGGCCGCATGGGTCCGCTCGGCGCACTGGTCGGTGCGATCCTCTTCATGGTCGCCATGGCCACCGGCATCAACGCCGCCGGCGGGCTGCAGATGGACGCTGCGCGCGGCCAGGCGCCGCGCAGCGTCGCGGACGCGCTCACGTTCGGCATGCTCTGCATTCCGCGACTCCTGCTGCTCGCACTGCTGCTGCTGCTGGTCGTCCTCGCGGTCGTCGTCGCGCTCTCGGTCCTGCTGCTGATCTGCAAGATCCCGGTGCTCGGCCCGCTGCTCTACGTCGTGGTCTTTCCACTCGCCGTGGTCGCACTCGGCGTGACCGTCGTCGGCCTGCTCGTCTGCCTCGTGCTGGCGCTGCCCGCGATCTGGGAGGGCCTCGGCGTGCTGCGAGCGATCGCCCAGACGCTCGAGATCGTGCGGACGCGCCTCGTGGAGGCGCTCCTGCTCCTGCTGCTCGTGGGCCTCCTCGCGTTCGCGGCCGGCATGGTGGTGTTCGGCGTGCTCGGCGCGGGCGTGGCGCCGACCATGGCGCTCAGCAACTCGATCCTCGACCTCGATCCCGGCGGCGCCTTCGGCTCGCTGCTCGGTGCGATGCAGGGCAACGGCTACGCCATCGCCGCCGGCGTCGGCGGCGGCCTGCTCTGGGCCGCCGCCTCGACGCTGGTCGCGCAGGTGTGGCTGCTCGGACTGGTGATCGTGTACGGGCGCGTCACCGTGGGCATCGACGTGGACCTGACCGAGGGCGCGTGGCGTCGCCGGCTCAACGAGGCGCGCCGCCGGGTCGTCGAGCCGGGCGACGACGCCCATGCCGCCGTCGAGCACACCCAGCCCCCCTCCTCGCCGATGCGCGACCTGCCGAGCGGCGAGACGCCACCGTGGGCGCCCACGACGACACCGGAGTTTGCCAAACCGCCGATGGGGGTCACGCCCTCAGCGGCCGCGCCCGTGGGCGGCGGCGAGCCTCCGGCGCGCACGCTGCATTGCCCGAGCTGCGCAGCGGTGTGCAGCACCGAGGACCTCTTCTGCGGCGGGTGCGGACAGCGCCTGCGCTGATGCGTCAGTTGATGCGGCTCGAGCCGGGCGGCTGGTCGCGCTCGGGCGTGAAGAGCTCGCCCACGTCCACCCGGTCATAGCGATAGACCTGGCCGCAGAACTCGCACGCGACTTCGACGTCGCCACGCTCAGCGACGATGTCGTCGATCTCGGCGCGCCCGAGGCCCTTCAGCATCGCACCGACGCGCGCGCGCGAGCACGAGCATGCGAAGTGCGGCCCCTCGTTGCCGCTGCGGGGCTCGAAACGGCGCAGCCGTTCCTCCCAGAACAGCCGGCGCAGGATCGTGTCCGCATCGAGCGTCAGCAGCTCGGTGCGCGTCAGCGTCGCGGCGAGGTGCGCGATGCGGTTGTAGTCCTCGTTGCGACCGATCGTGTCCTCGTCGATCCGCACGACGTGGCCCGCGAGGTTGCGCGCACCGGTGCTCGGCAGCCGCTGGATGAGCAGTCCCGCCGCGATCGTGTCGTTCGCCGCGAGCACGAGCTTCGTGTCGAGCTGTTCCGACTGCAGCATGTAGTGCTCGAGCACCTGTGCGAGATCCTGCAGCGGCTCGCGTGCATCGCCGTGCAGCGGCACGATGCCCTGGTACGGCTGGTGACCGGGCTGGCGACCGCGCGGATCGAGCGTGATGGCACAGCGCCCGTGACCGTGCACGTTCAGCAGCGCCTCGAGCCGCGCATCCCGGGCCACCTCGCCGACGACCTTCGCGGTGGCCCGAAACGCGAGGTCGTGCTGCACCTCGACCACGGCGAGCTTGACCGGCCCATCCCCCTGCATCTGCAGCACGAGCGCGCCGTCGAAGCGGATGTTGGCCTGCATGAGGACCGCGGCCGCCGCCATCTCGCCCAGCAGCGCGCGCACGGGCGATGGGAACCGCTCGGCCGCCTGGTCGCGCCGCGCGAGCGCTTCCTGCCAGCCGTCGGTGAGCCGCACCAGCATGCCGCGCACGGGCTGGCCCTCGAACAGGAAAGTATGGAGTTCGCTCACGAGGCGCGGGATTATGCCGGCGGCCGCATCGCCACGCTGGTTGCAGGTCGTACCATGCCGCCATGACCTTCGACTTCGAGGCGGCACGCGCCGCCCTGCGCGACGCGCGACGCAACGCGCGCGCGATCGACCCCGTGCCCGACGCATGGGTGCCGCCCGATCTCGCCGCCGCCATCCGCTTGCAGCGCGCCGTGGCAGGCGACATCGGCGCCGTGCGCGGCTGGAAGGTGAGCGCGGTCACGCCCGCGCAGCAGCGCGCGCTGGGCCTGCATGCGCCCTTCGGGGGCCCACTGCTCGCGCCGGTCGTGCACGAGAGCGGCGCGACGCTCGCGCGGTCGCACTTCGTGCGCCCCCGCATCGAATGCGAGTTCGCGTTCGAGCTGGCGCGTGCGCTGCCGGCTCGCGAAGGGCTCTGGTCCCGCGACGAGGTCGCATCCGCGGTCGGTGCGATGCGCCTCGGCATCGAGATCGTCGACTCGCGCATCAGGCCCGGCTCGCCGCTGAACCTCGAAGTCGCCGACGTGCTCAACAACGGCGCGTACATCGCGGGCCGACGCATCGGCGATTGGCGCGACGTGCGCTGCGGCGACGTGCGCATCGCGCTCGAGCGCCATGCGCCGGCGACGCGCACCACGATCGCGACCGGTGACGGCCGCGCCGTGCTCGACGGCGATCCGTTCGGCGCCGTCGTCCTGCTCGCAAACCTGAAGCCTTTCGTCGGCGAGGGCCTGCCCGCGGGGACGCTCGTCACCACGGGGAGCTGCACCGGCGCACCCGACGTGCCCGGGCCCGGTCGCTACGAAGCCGACTTCGGTGCGCTCGGTCGCGTGAGCGTGACGTTCGAGGACTGAGCGCCGGTCAGAGCCGAACGAGGCCGGCGCGGAATCGCCGCGCGTTCTGCACGTAGTGGGTCGCGATGTCCTCGAGGCCACGCATCTGTTCGTCGGTGAGCATGCGCACGACCTTGGCCGGCCGCCCCATGATGACCGAGCCGTCCGCAAACTCCTTGCCTTCGGTGACGAGCGCGCCCGCACCCACGAGGCAATGACGCCCGATCTTCGCGCCGTTCAGCACCACGGACTGGATGCCGACCAGCGCGTGGTCGCCGATCGTGCAGCCGTGCAGCATCACCTGGTGCCCGACCGTCACGCCCTCGCCGATCGTCGTGGGGAAGCCGGCGTCCGCATGCACGACGCTGCCGTCCTGGATGTTGGAGCGGCGTCCGACGACGAGCCAGTCGGTGTCGCCGCGCAGGATCGCGCCGAACCAGATGCTCGACTCCTCCAGCAGTTCCACCTGACCGATGACCTGCGCGCTGTCGGCGACCCACGCGGAAGCGGCGACGCGCGGTGTGGCATCGTCGAGTCGATAGATCGGCATGGCAGGCGATGAAAGCGGAAGGCGGGGCGATTCTAGGTCTGGCCCACAATCACCCGACCCTCGACCACGACTCTCCCGCCCGCACCGCCGTGCCCCCCTCGCTGCGCACCGACGCCCTCGCCGCGCTGCTCGAGCCCGATCCCGATCGGAAGGCGGCCGCCGCGCAAGCGCTCGATGCCAACGGGACCATCCAGGCCGGCTCGGTGCTGGCCGAGCCGCCCGGCATCCCGGGCCGGCCGTCACGCCCGCTTCTGGTCGCGCACACCGACACGAAGCAGCGCAGCGCGCGCACGATCGAGGGTCGCGCGCAGCTCCTGCATGCCATCGCGCACATCGAGCTGAACGCGATCGACCTCGCCCTCGACGCCGTCTGGCGCTTCTCCGGCATGCCCGACGCGTATTACCGCGACTGGACCCAGGTCGCGCGCGAGGAAGCGCTGCACTATGCGCTGCTGCGCGACCATCTGCGCACGCTCGGGCACGGGTACGGCGACTTCCCCGCGCATCGCGCCCTCTGGGACATGGCGGAACGCACGCGCGGCGACGTGCTCGCGCGCATGGCGCTCGTGCCGCGCACGCTCGAGGCGCGCGGACTCGATGCGTCGCCGGCGGTGCGCGCAAAGCTGCTCGATGCAGGCGACGCACCGGCCGCGGCCATCATCGACGTGATCCTGCGCGACGAGATCGGGCATGTGGCGATCGGCAACCGCTGGTATCGATGGCTCTGCGAGCGGCGCGGCCTCGACCCCGTCGAAACCTACGCCGCACTGGCGCGCGCGCACGGGGCACCGCGCACGCGGCCGCCCCTGAACCTCGAGGCGCGCCGGGCCGCCGGGTTCACCGAGGACGAGATCGCGCGGCTCGGCTGAGGGGCATCTTCTAACCGCTGTCCGCGCAGCGAAAATGCCGCCCTTCCCGCCGCTCGCGTTCCCGCCGTGCCCCGCTCCATCGCCGTCACCAAGATCCAGACGCCTCGCATGCGACCGGGGCTCGTGGCCCGCGCACGCCTGCAATCCGCGCTGGCTCGCGCACTCGCCGAAGCGCGGCTCGTGCTCGTGAGCGCGCCCGCGGGCTTCGGCAAGACGACGCTCCTCACGCAGCAGATCGCCCGGCTCGAGCCCTCGACGGCCCTCGCATGGATCGCGGCGGACGAGGACGACGACCTCGCACGCCTCGCCGCGTGCTGCGTCGCGGCGCTCGAACCGTACGACCTGCCTTGGCGCACGTCGCCCGACGCCGTCGTCAGCGCGCTCGATGGCGCATCCCCGCAGCGCCGCAAGGAGCTGGCCGGCGACTTCATCAACACGCTCGCCGCCACGGACGTGCCGAGGGGCCTGATCGTCATCGACGACGCGCACCGGATCCAGGATCCTGGCGCGTTCGCCTTCTTCGATCACGTGATCGAGCGGCTGCCGTCGCACTGGGGCATCGTCGTCGCGACACGCGTCGACCCGCCGATGGCGCTCGCGCGCCTGCGCGCGCGCGGCGAGCTCGCCGAATTCCGGCAGGATGACCTGCGCTTCACGCCCGACGAGGTGAAGGCGCTGGTCGAGAGCGCGCGCGGCGACGCCGAGGTGCGCAGCGATGCCGGGCAGCTCCTGCAGCGCACCCGGGGCTGGGCCGCGGGGCTGGGACTCGCGCTGAGCACGCGCCGCTCGAGCGGCGCGCTGACCGAACGGCACGTGTACGACTACCTCGCCGCGGAGGTGCTCGCCGACATGCCGCACGAGCTGCGTCGCTTCCTGTTGCGCTGCTCGGTGCTGCCGGAGCTGCAGGCGCAACGCTGCATCGCCGTCAGCGGCGATCGCCGCGCGCCGCAGTGGCTGGCCGAGATCGAGCGCCGCGGCCTGTTCGTGTCGGTGCGCGGCGAAGGCGCGGAGTCGACGCTGCACCTGCACGATCTGTTCCGCGACTGCCTCGACGACCTGCTGCGCCGCGAGCACGCCGAGGAGCTGCCCGCCCTGCTGGAGCGCGCGGCGGCGACGGAGCCCGACATCGTGCGCCGCGTGCACTACCTGCTGCGCGCGGGCGCGTGGGAGGCGGCGCGCGACGACGTCGTCGCGAACGGACCTGCGATGCTCACCGGCGGGGCGATCGGTACGCTCGGACGGCTCATCGACGAGTTCCCGCCGGCGCAGCGTGAATGGCCCGGGTTCCACATGCTGCGCGGCTTCATCGGCTGGGCGCGCTGGGACTTCGAGACCATGCGGCGCGCGATGCACCGCGCGGCGCGGGGCTACGACGCGATCGGCGATGCAGCACGCCGTCGCATCGCCGAGGCGCACGAGGCGCTCGCGATGAACGCGGCCTTCGCGTCCGAAGAGGCGCATGTGCTCATCGAACGGCTCGAGCAGGAGCACGTCGACGGCGATGCGCTCGCGATGCTGCTCCTTGCGCAGATCTGGGAGGCGCTCGACCGCGGCCCGATGGAGGATGCGGCGCGGCTGTTCACGCGCGTGCTCGATGTCGTCGAGCAGGACCCGACGATGGCGCGCTGGTACAAGGCCGCACCCACGACGCGCTTCGTGGGCTTGCCCGGCATCGCGCCCGTGATCGCGCGGTTCGCGGCCGGCGCGCGCGCCGCCGCCGGACCGCAGACCTCGGCGCTCTCCGTCATCGCGACGGTGATGGACGCGTGGATCACGGCCTGGCGCGGCGATGCGGATCGTGCGGATGCGCTGTTGCGCAGCGCGGCCGACGACACGCGCTGGATCGAGCAGTCGCGATCGGTGCACACACCCATTCAGCTCTGCAGCGCGTTCGTGCATGCGTTGCGCGGTGACGCGGGCTCCGCGGCCGCGGCCGTGCGGCCGGCCTTCGACGCGCTCGCCGACGAGCCCGTCGTCGAGCGCCGCCAGGTGCTGACGGCGATGTTCCGGTTCCTCGAGCTGCGGCTCGCGATGGCCGGCGGCGACGATGCCGCGGTGCGGGCGGCGGCCGCGCGCCTCGAAGCCTTGCCGGCGACGCGGCACCGTCCGACGACTGCGGAGCGCCGCCTGGTTCCCGCTTACCTGGCGGCGCTCGAGGGGCGCGATGCCGAAGCCGTCGGCCATTGGCGCGCGGCCCTCGAAGAGGAGTCCCTCCTTCGCACGCTGGGGCTCGACCTCGAGGTCAGGGTGCGGCTCGCGATCGCGGCGATGCGGGCGCAGCGCGAGCCGCGGGAGGCCGCCGACGCGCTGGCGCCCGTCCTCGTGCGCGCCGCGCAGAACGAGGAGCACCTCCCCGCCCTGCTCGTCGGCGCCGAGCGGCTGCACGAGCTCGAGCGCGGCCCCCTGCTGGCGATCCTCGACGCGCCAGGACGCCGCGTGGTCGCCGAGTGGGTGTCACGGGCGCGTGCGTTGCGAGCGCGCGCCACGGGCCGCATCTCTCCCGGGATGGCCATGCCGCGGCGAAACGAGGAAGCGTCGCCGATCCCCGGCGCAGCGCCCACGCCCTCGACACCGTCGCACGGGCATGCGCTGCTCAGCGACCGCGAGCTCGAGGTGCTCGCACGCCTCGCCGCAGGCGACAGCAACAAGGTCATCGCGCGGGCGTTCGACCTGAGCCCGCACACGGTAAAGCGTCACGTCGCCAACATCCTCGACAAGCTCGGCGTGAGCTCGCGCGGCCAGGCGGCCGCGTGGTACCGCGGCCGGCAGGGCTGACCCTCGCAGCGCCACGCGGCGGCATGGCCCGCCGACGCGCGCGACCCTGGCTCCTTCGGGCGATGCCCGCCTGCGCGCGGCAAGGGAGACTGCCGCCCACTCCACGCGCCGCAGACCCCATGCACGTCATCCACCACGCCG
>Ga0335069_10010023_pt1 | contig 13465 bp, 13 predicted proteins | sample Lox_Sample_11_FD_206714 | JGI IMG/M metagenome (GOLD analysis project Ga0335069, IMG submission 206714) | Soil microbial communities from Loxahatchee National Wildlife Refuge, Florida, United States - Lox_Sample_1.1 | ecosystem: Environmental > Terrestrial > Soil > Wetlands | place: USA... | reverse complement strand
TCTCGGGGAATAAAGCCGGCGCGATCGCCGCCATGTCGGCCGCCTTCGAGCCGGAGATTCCGGAGACGAGGTACATAGCGCCCACGAGTACGTACGACAGACCGCCGCGCACATGGCCCAGCAAGCTGGCGAGGAAGTTGACCATCGCCCGCGCCATGCCGGTCATCTCGATGAGAAGCCCCAAGAACACGAACAACGGTACCGACAGCAGGATCAGGTGGGACATGCCTTCGTCCATGCGGCCCACGATTACCGGCAGCGGCGTGGACGTCGTGAGGGCGATGTATCCGAACGTGCCCAGACCGAACGCGAAGGCGATGGGAATGCCGCCGAAGACACATCCTGCGGCGACACCCACGAAGAAGATGAGCAGATTGAGCCGTCCAAGCCCCTGAAACAGCGGCCGGGCGAGCCAGAAGGCCAGGACCAAGCCTGCCACCAATGCCAGCGCCGACAGGCATTGACGGGGCGTCGACTCCCGCAGCAAGCGGAAAGCACCGAACGTCAGCATCAGGACCAGGCCGACCGGCAAGGCGGCTGCTCGCCAGGCGTTGGAAATATCGAGCGCGGGCGTCGTGATGGCGGCTTCGTCAGCCGCATATTCCCAAGACGGCCACAAGACCAGTGCCAGGAAGGCCAGGCAAGCTGCAGTCGCGACCGCCTCGAGCAGTGCGCGCGTCCCGGGGTCTAGCGCGCCGACCAGAGCGGTCATCCTCATGTGCGCGCCCCTCCGCAGCGCGATGACGGCGCCGAGCATGGCGAGCCAGAGGAAGAGGATGGAGGCGCACTCGTCTGACCATACGATCGGCGCGTGCAGCGCGAACCGCGCGATCACGCCGGCGAGCAAGACGGCGATCTCGACGAGCACCAGCACCGCGGCGACCGTTTCCACCAGCCGGCCGAGAAGGGCGTCGGGCCATTCGGTCCACCGCGCCCCCGCTGCGGGAGCTGTCGCGCGCTGACTCGGGGCGGTGGGCCCGTGGCCGCTCCCAGCGTGGGCGACCGCACTCATACCAGTTTCCCCGTGGCGCGCTCCAGAATCGCCCAGGCTTCATTGCCGAACTTGTTCTTCCATTCGGCGTAGTAGCCAGCGCTCCGCAGCTTCTCGCGGAAGGGCTCGGTCTTCACGCCGTTGATCACCATTCCCTTGCGGGTGATCTCCTGTTGCAGGGTGGTATTAAGGGCGGCGATGTCCGCTCTTTCCGCGGTCGCGGCCGCGTTCAGATGCTTGGCGGCGACGTCGCGCAGCGACTGGGGCAGGCGCTCCCAGGATTTGCGGTTCGCGAGGAACCAGAAGCCGTCCCACATGTGATTGGTGAGCGAACAATACTTCTGCACCTCGTACAGCTTGAAGATCGAGATGACCGAGATCGGGTTCTCTTGAGCGTCGACCACCTTGGTCTGAAGGGCGGTGTACATCTCGGAGGCGTTGATCGACGTGGGCGAAGAATCGAACGCCTTGAACATGGACGTCCACATCGGCGAGACGGGAACGCGAATCTTCAGGCTGCGCAGATCGTCGGGGCCGTTGATGGGCTTGGTCGAAGTCGTGGTCTGGCGAAAACCGTTGTCCCAGATCTTGTCCATGGCGACGAGGTTGGCCTTGAGGATCTGGCTGCGCACGTACACGCCGAGCTCGCCGTCCATGGCCTTCCACACCGTCGCATAGTCCGGGAACGCGAAGCCCACGCCGTTGATCGCTGCCGCAGGCACCAGCGTCGAAAGAATTAGTCCGGAGAGGGTGAAGAAATCGACCCCTCCGGAACGGAGCTGGCTCAACGTGTCCGTGTCGGAGCCGAGCTGGCTGCTGGGAAAGATCTGGATGTCGAGGCGACCGCCAGTCTCGTTGCGAATCGCGTCCGCAGCCGCCTTGCCGCGCACGTTTATGGGGTGGGTGAGCGGAACGTTGTTGGCGAACTTGTAGCTGAACTCCGCGGACTGGCCGAAGACCAGCCTCATGGGAGCAGCGGTTGCTACCGCTGCAATGGCGGTGCCTTGAATGAGCTTGCGGCGGGTGGTGTTCATCATTTGTCTCCGTCTGATGTAGGAAGGTCGCATTGGCGCGTCACACCAACGCTGCGGTGGGCGCCGCGGCGGACCTCTGATCGAAAAGGTCGGGCAGCAATACCCCCGCGGCAATGAACCCGCCGTCGATCGAGAGCGTGTGCCCCGTGATAAAGCTGGCCTGGTCCGACGCCATGAAGAAGATCCCGTCGGCGATCTCCTCGGGCCTGCCGTAGCGGCGCATGGGAACCATGTCGCCGTAGAGGGACCGGGTGGCGCTGCTGTGATGAGCCTGCACCATCGGCGTGTCGACGGGACCAGGGGCGATCGCATTGACGGTGACACCCCAATCCGCAACTTCGATCGCGAATTGGCGCGTCATCGCGATCAGGGCAGCCTTTGACGTGCCGTAAGCCATCCGGCCGGTGCCTGCCCGCAGCCCGCTGGTGGACGCAACGTTGATGATCCGCCCCCAGCCCTTTTGCCTCATGTGTGGAAGGGCGTGCTGCATCAGCAGCATGGGCGCGGTGACGTTCACCGCCATCGTCAGCTGCCAGTGATCGAGCGGGCACTCGACTGCCGGGATCATGGCTGCCATACCCGCGTTGTTGATGAGGATGTCAGGCGCGCCGAACTCGGCGGTCAGGGATGGCAGCGCTTGGCGCAGGCCAGGGCCGTCGGCGAGGTCCACGATCAATGGCCTAGCCCGCCCTCCAGCAGCGTTGATCCCATTCGCCACTGCCGTCGCTGCTGTGGAGTCCTTGTCGAGGACGTAGACGCGAGCGCCATGCGCAAGCGCCAAGCCTTCGGAGACACAGCGGCCGATACCGCTGGCACCTCCAGTGACGAGGGCGACGCGGGCGGAGTGTTGGCGGATTTGGGGCACGTTCGACCTCTGGAGCTCGGATCTCATTTCGGTCCACTATGTGGGCGACGACAAATTCTCGGCTCCGCAACCCCGGCTTTCAACGCGGAATTCGACTACAATCCAAAAAAGCGGTCCACCTTGTGGACCGACCGCCAAGGGTTAACGAGTGTCCCCACCAACAATCGATAGCGAAACGCCGGGTGCGCAGACTCTGCGCCGCGGGTTGAGCATCCTGAAGTTGCTCGCGCGCTACCAAGCCGCGGGTGGCCTGGGTGTCAGCGAGATCGCACGCAAGACCGAATTGAGCAAGGCGACCACTGTCAGGCTCACTCGCACGCTGATGGACGAGCAGTTCGTAGCTCAGGACACCGCAACGCGCCGCTACCAGCTGGGCCCGGAATCGTTCGCGGTAGGACTGGCGGCGGAACCCAATTACGCGCTACAGCGCATCGCCGCGCCGTCGTTGCGAGCGCTGGCTCTGGAGACCGGTGATTGGGTCTTCTTCTCGGTGCGGCACGGCCTGGAGGTCATATGTCTGTCTCGCGAGAGTGGCGACGTGCCGTACCCGCAGGCATCGCTTCGTGTCGGTGATCGACACCCCCTCGGACTCGGCTCGGGCGGCCTAGCGATCCTCGCCGCCATGCCGAACGACGAGGCCGAGAAGGTGCTCGCGATCAACACGCCCACCATCGCGCAGATCTATCCCTCTATGACACCCGACAAACTCCGAGGCCTGCTCGAGGAAACGCGAGAGCAAGGGTATGCCTTCATGCCGGGCATCCTTGCCCCTGGCTACTGGGGCCTCGGCGTGCCCGTGCTTCGCTCCGATGGACAGCCTGTCGCCGCTGTTGTGCTGATCGCGGTTGCAAACCGCTTGAGCGGCGCGCGACAGGCCGTGATCGCGGCTCGCCTGCAGCGACTGAGCCGGGACCTCATGCTGACGCCAAGCGAGAGCTGAACGGGCGCCGAATCGTGGTTGCGCGGGGTGTTTCACGGCGTCGGTCGGGCCCTGTAAGCGCAGCGAGATCAACCGAAACGGTGGCCGCGCGCTACTAAGTCGGGCTGCGCCGGCTGCACAGCCGGACGCCTCCTGACTGACGAGTTCCGGGTTCGCAACCGCGACTTACCATCGCGGACGTGCGTCCCATCGTCAGACGACGCGATCTGCCGTCGCACGGCGCAGCCGCATCAGGTCCTGCGCCAGCTCATCGACCTAGCCGCGCTGCCGCTTTCCGCCAGCGAGGACGCTGCCGCAGTTTCCTCCTCAGAGGCTTGTGCAACAACACCCTAGGCCGCGTCAACTACTTTGACCGACCGGCCAAGTTAATTGTCGTCAGCCAACGCCTACCTGATTCGGCTCGATGCGAACTCACGCAATGGGAACAGCTTGATCAAGGCGCTGTCGTCCTCGTTGCCGAGTCCGCTGGCGGAGGCGGAGGCAAACATCTGGAAGGCTGTCGAAGCCAAGGGCGTCGGAAAGACGGCGTCCCGCGCCGTGTCCAGTACCAAACCGAGATCTTTGGTGAAGATGTCGAGCGCTGTCTCGCGTTCGAACTGGGCACTCACCATTCGCTCGCCGCGGTCGGTAAAAGCCCAAGAGTTTCCCGCGCCGTGGCGGATGGCCTCGTACAGCAGCCGTACGTCCACACCCTGATGCATCCCCAAGGCCAGGGCCTCGGCTGCGGCGGCGATGTGCACCCCGACGAGCAATTGATTGATGATCTTTACTTTGGAGCCGAGGCCGTGCTCCGGACCGAACCGGTAGACGCGATCGGCGATCGCTGCAAGCACGTCCTCACAGGCGTCGTAGGCTTCGGCTGGACCGGACGTGAGCATCGTCAGGGTTCCTTCGGCGGCTCCCTTCACCCCGCCCGTAACTGGAGCGTCGAGCATGAGAACGCCCAACTCCTTGAGTCGGCTGCCGAGGTTGGCGGCTGACGCCGGCGATCCGGTGGCACATGCGATCACCACGCTACCGGGCTGCATGGCGGAGGCCGCACCACTCGCCCCGAAGAGGACGTGTTCGACCTGCCGTTCGTTAACGACGAGGACGATGAGAGCGTCGCAGCCACTTCCAACTTCCGCGGGCGTGGCACAAGGTTGTCCGCCGTCCGCAGCAAGGGCTGCGCGCGCTTCTTCCCGAACGTCGCAGCCGTGCACGCCGAACCCGGCGCGGATCAAGTTACGCGCTACGCCTTGCCCCATGGCGCCGAGTCCCACGACCCCCACTTGTCGCTTCGACGTCACGCCTTCAAGTCCCATGCTCGAACAATTGGTGTCAAATATCCCTCTTCACGACCTCGCCGCATCGGGACGCCGGCAGTGCGTTCCTAAAGATCAGCACTCAGAGGTCCGGCAACCACTCCTCCAGCGTGACCTCGAAGGTCATACAGATGGGGTTGCTGCCAGCCACGAAAGGGCCGCCGTACACCTTTCCCTCGGTGTCCGCCACCACTCCAGTCAGCGCTGCGCGCACCGAACCGTCAAGCGCGGAACGGACCTCGCCCGCGAGACTGACAATTTCCACCGCTGGACCCTTCACGTGCAGGTAGCGGCCGTCAGGCGTCCGCAGACATGCGTCCACAAGACTGCCGAGCGCGCCACGCACGAAAGCATTTCGGAACCCCTCGGAGAGGCACAGCTTCTCCACGCCCAGGACCAAGTCCTCGTTTGGTGCGATGCGGGCGTAAGCGACGCGCCCCATGCTGCCGCTTTCGACGACGCGCGTTTCATCCATGGGGCAACTCCGTGTTCGGTTGCAACAAGGGTATGTTGGTCTCGTTATCGAAGGACACGCGCAACTCGAATCCTTCCAGCGACGTGACGAGTACGGGGATTGGGTCGGATCCGACCACGGCCAGTTGCGGCACGACGTGACCGCCCCGGACCTCCCCTGTCTCTGTGCGCAGTGCGGCGTGGCAATGCACGAGCGGCTGGCCGCGGGTGTCCTTTCCCATCGTGGCGTTGCCGAAGATGAGGGTGCAGCGCCCCGCCGATATCGGTTGGGTATAAGCAATGACCGCGCGGCCAGTCGGGTCCGGGGGCGCGACGCAGAAGTGCAGTTCGCTGAACACTCCGCCGAGGATCGTGGTGGACGCGTTGTGGATGCCCATTGCGGCCAGCGGCCGCACAAGCGCCTCGAACAAGGTGAGACCTGGCTGCAGGGCCAGCCGGACGTGGCGTGCCTGCGCCGCTTGCCGGCTGCGGATGCGGACCGGCTCCGCGTTGCCCGGATGGATCAGCATGCGCGGTCGGGGGAATTCCGCGGATACGTTCGAGGCCATGGTGGCGTTCTCTCCTTGCGGCGGTCCCGGTGAGGACCGAAAAGAGCGCAGCAGGCGGGTAGCCTGTGCGCCCGGAAAGGATCGTCGAAACGACGGGTCGGGCTACGCGAGCGAATGATGGCGCGTCGCCGCACCGCCGTGTGTCCCCGTCGAGGGGGGCACACGCGCGCCTACCGCCTAACTGAGCTGGCGTGATGAAGGCGACCATCTTGCCTCCCGCCGGCGCGCGGCTCTTCGGCAACAAGGACCGTGAGGTTGCACCCACGTCGTCGTCGCAGTCGCCCGAAAGGCCGGCACCGTCCTCCGGCAGTGAGAGTCCATGCTGACGTCGAGCAATCAGAGGATCCAGCCGCCGGCGATCGGCAATCAGCGAGGCGGTCGGAGGCGCGTTGAGTGGACCTCGTGTGCTGTCCCCCTCGAAGGGGGCGTACATGTTCCGCCGAGCTACGTACTCTGGCACCCCTATGTCACGAACTGCGCAGATGAGTCACAACGACGCGCGTCAGTCCATGCCGCTTGCCGGCGTGAAGGTGCTCGAGCTCGGGTCCTTGATTGCAGGTCCGTACGCGAGCGCCTTGCTGGCGCAATTCGGCGCCGAAGTGATCAAGATCGAGCCACCGAAGGACGGCGATCCGCTGAGGAAGTGGCGCAAGCTCCATGAGGGCACGTCACTTTGGTGGTACACGCAAAGCCGCAACAAGAAGTCGGTGACGCTCGACCTGAAATCGGAGGAAGCGCGGGACATCGTCCGGCGGCTCGCCGGCGAGGTCGACATCGTCATCGAGAACTTCCGGCCCGGAACATTGGAGAAGTGGGGCCTCGGCTACGAGCAGCTAGCGGCCTTGAATCCCAAGCTGATCATGGTGCGCATCTCCGGCTACGGACAGACGGGGCCGTACCGCGAGCGCCCAGGGTTTGCGGCGATCGCAGAGTGCATGGGCGGCCTTCGCCACGTGACGGGCTTTCAGGACCGGCCGCCGGTGCGGGTTGGTGTCAGTCTGGGCGACACGCTCGCGTCGTTGTACGGAACGATCGGTGCCTTGATGGCCATGCACCATCTCAAGGTGAACGGGGGCAAAGGCCAGTACATCGACGTCGCGTTGTACGAGGCCGTGTTCGCCGTGATGGAAAGCCTTGTGCCCGAATATGCGGCGTTCGGCCATGTGCGCGAGCGATCGGGCGCGAGCCTGCCGGGCATCTCCCCGTCGAACTCTTATCCGTGCGGCGATGGGAAGTATGTCGTCATCGCCGGCAACGGTGACGCCATCTTCAAGCGCCTGATGACGGCGATCGGCCGCGAGGACTTGGGCAACGACCCCGAGCTGGCCCGGAATGACGGCCGAGTCAAGCAGAACGACAAGCTCGACGCTGCGATCGCTTCGTGGACAGCACAGCGCCCACTTGAGGAAGTCCTCGAGATCCTGGAAGCGGCGGAGGTGCCCTGTGGCCGCGTGTACACGGCGGCGGATATCGCGGCCGATCCTCACTACAAGGCGCGCGAGATGATCCAACAGCACCGTCTGCCCGATGGCGATGCGATCGAGCTTCCCGGCATCGTCCCCAAGCTCAGCGCCACACCGGGACAGACGCGGTGGGTGGGACCGCGCCTGGGCGAGCACACGCAAGAGGTGCTCGCTTCGCTGGGCATCGACGCGGCCTCGTTCGAGGGCTTGCGCGCCCGCGGCATCGTCTGAAGCGAGTGCACGCGATGATCGATGCCGCAACGAAGCGCGTCTTCATCCAGGAGGTGTCGGTCCGCGACGGCTTCCAAATCGAGAAGAAGTTCGTGCCGACGGAGCAGAAGGTCGAGCTCATCAACGGGCTGAGCCGAACCGGGCTCGCCAAGATCGAGGTCACCTCGTTCACGTCGCCCAAGGCGATCCCGGCGCTTGCAGACGCGGAGGCCGTCATGGCGGCGATCGACAGGGTGGTGGGCGTCGAGTATGCGGCGCTCGTGCCCAACGTTCGCGGCGCCGCGCGAGCACTCGCGTCGCAGGTCGACGAGATGAACCTCGTCATGTCGGCCAGCCGCACGCACAACCTTGCCAATCTGCGGATGACCCCCGAGCAGTCGCTCGAGCAGTTCGCCGAGATCGTCCGCGTATCCGGCGGGCAAGCGGCGGTCAATGCCTCTCTTTCGACGGCGTTCGGCTGCCCGTTCGAAGGCGAGGTTCCCGACACGCGGGTGTTCGAGTTGGTGCAGCGGCTCGCCGACATCGGCATCGACCGAGTGACGCTGTGCGATACCACCGGCATGGCCAATCCGGCGCAGGTGCATGCGCTGTGCGCTGCCGTCAAGATGCGCTGGCCGCACGTCGTCTTCACGGCGCACTTTCATGACACGCGCGCCATGGGGTTGGCCAACGCGCTGGCCGCATTGCAGGCGGGCATCGATCGCTTCGACGCTTCGCTCGGTGGCCTTGGCGGCTGCCCGTTCGCGCCGGGCGCCAGTGGCAATGTCTGCACCGAGGATCTCGTGCACATGTTCGACGCCATGGGGTGCGCAACCGGCGTCGATCTCGAGGTGCTGCTCTCCTGGGCGCGCCGGATGCCCGGCATTGTCGAGCACGACGTACCGGGCCAGGTGATGAAGGCAGGGCCTTCGTCGCGCCGCTATCCCGTTCCGCAGGGATTGGGTTCGGGCGGTGAGCAGCAGCGCCTGGCCGCCGCCGACCCGGCGAGCACGTACCACCGGGGCGCCGGATGAACGCGCTCACTCTGGCGGAGAAGATCTGGCAGCGGCACGTGGTCGACGAGACCTCTGACGGCACCGCGCTGCTGTACGTCGACCGGCATCTGGTCTATGAGGTCACGAGCCCGCAGGCGTTCGAGGGATTGCGACAAGCGGGGCGAAAGCCCTGGCGCCGCGAGACGGTGCTGGCCACGGCGGACCACAATGTGCCGACGACCTCGCGCTCGAAGGGGATCGCGGACCCGCTCTCGCGCATACAGGTCGAACAGCTGATGAAGAACTGCGACGAGTTCGGCATCAGGGAGTTCGGCCTGAAGGACAAGCGGCAAGGGATCATCCACGTCATCGGGCCGGAGCAAGGGGCGACGCTGCCCGGCATGATCGTCGTCGCGGGTGACTCGCACACCAGCACGCACGGCGCATTCGCGGCCCTCGCGTTCGGCGTCGGCACGTCCGAAGTCGAGCATGTGCTGGCGACCCAGTGTCTGTCCATGAAGCGCATGAAGCCGATGCTGGTCAAGGTCGACGGCGTGCTGCCGCAGGGCGTCACCGCCAAGGATCTGATCCTCGCCATCATCGGGAGGATCGGCACCGGTGGCGGCACCGGGTACGCGATCGAGTTCGCGGGAGAGGCGATCCGCGCACTCTCGATGGAAGGCAGGATGACGTTGTGCAACATGGCGATCGAGGCCGGTGCTCGCGTCGGCCTTGTCGGTGTCGACGACAAGACGATCGAGTATCTGCGCGGACGGCCGTTCGCTCCGCACGGCGAGCGCTGGGACCAGGCGGAGAGCTATTGGCGCACGCTGGTGAGCGACGACGGTGCGAGATTCGACAAGGTCGTGCAACTCGATTCCGCCGCCCTGCGTCCGATGGTCAGCTGGGGGACATCGCCGGAAATGGTCGTCGCGATCGACGAGCGCGTGCCGGACCCTTCGCGTGAACTCGATCCCGTGAAGCGCGAAGGCATGCGGCGCGCGCTCGAGTACATGCAGCTCGAGCCCGGAACGCCGATCAGTTCGATCGCGCCCGACAAGGTGTTCATCGGGTCGTGCACGAATGCGCGTATCGAGGATCTGCGCGCGGCGGCGGCGGTGGTGCGAGGCAAGCACGTGGCGCCAACCATCAAGCAGGCACTCGTGGTACCGGGCTCCGGTCTCGTGAAGGCAGCTGCGGAAGCCGAAGGACTGGACCGCATCTTCCTCGACGCCGGCTTCGAGTGGCGGGAGCCCGGCTGCTCGATGTGCCTCGGCATGAACGAGGACCGCTTGCAGCCGGGTGAGCGCTGCGCTTCGACCTCCAACCGCAATTTCGAGGGACGACAAGGCGCTGGAGGGCGCACGCACCTCGTGAGTCCCGCGATGGCGGCGGCCGCCGCGCTGGCCGGCCGCTTCGTCGACGTCACCGAGATGGCTTCCTGATGGACGCGTTCACCGTGCTCGACGGACTCGTCGTGCCAATCGATCGGGCCAACGTCGATACGGACGCGATCATCCCCAAGCAATTCATCAAATCGATTCGCCGCACGGGGTTCGGCCCGAACTTGTTCGACGAGTGGCGCTACCTGGACCGAGGCGAGCCCGGCCAGGACTGCAGCGCGCGACCGCTGAACCCGCGCTTCGCACTCAATCAGCCGCGCTATCGCGGGGCGCAGATCCTCCTCGCTCGCGAGAATTTCGGATGCGGATCGAGCCGCGAGCATGCACCGTGGGCGCTGCACGACTACGGCATCCGGGCGTTGATCGCGCCGAGCTTCGCCGACATCTTCTTCGGTAACTGCTTCAAGAACGGCATGCTGCCGATCGTGCTCGGGGAGGCGACGGTGGATCGGCTGTTCAACGCGGTGGCCGAGCAATCGGGATATCGGCTGCGCATCGACCTGGCGGCCCAAACCGCGACGACTCCCGCCGGCGAGCGCATCGCCTTCGCGGTCGACCCGTTCAGAAGGAAGTGCCTGCTGAACGGGCTCGACGACATCGCACTCACGCTCGAGCGCGCGCACGCCATCCGTGCATACGAGGCGCGGCGGCGCGAGCAGGAACCTTGGCTATTCGAATAGCGAACAGCCGGCATGACCAAGATTGCCGTCATCTACTACAGCAGTACGGGCTACACGCACCAGATCGCGCTCGGCGTGGCCGAGGGAGCCCGCTCCACCGGTGCGGAGGTCCGCTTGTGCAAGGTGCGTGAACTCGCCTCCGAAGATGTCATCGCGGCCAAGCCTGCCTGGAAGGAGCACTTCGAGGCGAGTCGGAACGTGCCGGAGGCGACCTTGGCGGACCTCGAGTGGGCGGACGGGTTCGTCTTCGGCACGCCGACGCGCTTCGGTTTGCCCGCCGCGCAGCTCAAGCAGTTCATCGACACCGCCGGGCCGCTGTGGGCTCAGGGCAAGCTGGAGGACAAGGCCGTCGGCGCCTTCACGGGTGCCGGCAACGTGCATGGCGGCCAGGAGTCGACGCTGCTTGCGCTGCACAACGTCTTCTACCACTGGGGCTCGATCATCGTGCCCCTCGGCTACACGGACAGACTGCTGTATGCGGCCGGCGGCAATCCCTATGGTGTCAGTTTCACCGATCCGCGCGGCGCCGAACTGCCGGAAGAGAAGCTAGCCGCTGCGCGGTATCAGGGAAAGCGCATTGCTCGATTCGCCCAAGCGCTGGCGAAGTTGCGCGAATCGCCGCCGACACCCTGACCGGCGTGGACATCGTCAACGTGTGACGGATGACTGCCGAGCCGCGCTAGGCGGCCGGTCCGCGTTGCGAGCGAGGATGATGCTGCCTGCGAAGACACGAGGTCAGTTTCACCAGGGAGGCACCTCCAGGATCCGCATTCGCGGCCGCTCGATCATCGAGCTGCCAAGCGACTCGGTTAGGAGGTCGTTCGGTCTCAGGCCTCTGTTTCGTAGCGCTTGCGCACTTCCTTGATCATCTCGACGAGCGCGCGGGTCACGTCCCTTCCCTCGGCCTTTGCCTTGGCCTTGCAGTCTTCCCACAGCTTGAGGTCGGCATAGCCCTTCTCCGTGTGCTGGTTCCACTCCGAGTCGAGCGGTGTCGTGATCTCCAGGCGTACGCCCGCCGGATCGTGGAAGTAGATCGACAGGATCAGGCCCTTGTGGTCCGTGGGGCCGATCACCTCCACGCCTTGCGAGGTCAACCACTCGTACCAGCGCATCACTTCGGCGCGGTCCGTCGCTTGCAGCGCGATGTGGTTGAAGATGTCGTAGGCGGCATGGCTCGGCTTTGCCGGAGGAGGCACGCCGGGCGCCTCGAAGAACGCCAACGTGGAGCCGTCACCCATGCGGAAGAAGATATGGAAATAGGGAATGTCGTCGCCGGTGGATGGGATGCTGTCGTCCATCACCGTGCTCGCGAGCTCCATGCCCATGATGCGCGTATAGAACTCGGTCGTCGCGGCGGCGTCGGGCGTCACCCATGCGGCATGGTTCAGCATCAGCGGCGTGAGGCCCGGGTTGGGCGCCAGCGCTGCCTTGGGCCTGGTGACGGCAGCTTCGGGGGCGTTGGTTCGCATGGATCAGTTCTCCGGTTGAATGTGAATCACAGTTGGGGATCGGCGATGCGCACCGACATGCCGTCGAGGGTGTCGCTCATCACGATTTGGCAGGACAGACGGCTGTTCGGCTGGCGCGGCGCGGCCGTGTAGTCCAGCATCTGGTTCTCGGTCTCGTCCGGCGCCGGCAGCATCGACGCGAACGACTCCTCGACCATGACATGGCAGGTGGCGCAGCTCATGGCGCCACCGCAGTCGCCCACGATGCCCTGGATATCGTGTGCGGTGGCAGCCAGCATGAGGCTTTGCCCAATGGGCACATCGACCTCGTCGCGCTCGCCGTTTGGATGGATGAAGATGACGCGGGGCATGCCTCAACTGTCCTCTGGCGCTTCGCTCGCGTCAGTCCCCTCGGCGGGGACGTGCACGGTTGGAACGGCAAATGGAGCCTCACATGACGGCCAGCCGTCACGCCTCCAAGGCTCCGCGTTCGAAGAGCTGCTGCCGAATGTCCTTCTTGACGATCTTTCCGTAGCCCGACTTCGGCAGGCTCTCCCAGAAGACCACATGGTGCGGCCAGCGGTAGCGTGCGCAACGGCCCTCGAGATGAGCAAGAAGCTCGTCGCGGTCGAGTCGCGCTCCCTCTCGCCGAACCACCACGGCGACGCCGACCTCGCCCCACTTCGCGTCCGGCACACCCAGCACTGCGACTTCGGCCACAGCCGGGTGAGTAAGCAACACCTCTTCGACTTCGCGCGGATAGACGTTCGATCCGCCCGAGATGTACATGTCGGACTCGCGTCCGGTGATATACAGCAAGCCCCGCGCATCCATCTTCCCGAGGTCGCCGGTGTGGAACCAGCCGCCGCGCAGCGCGTTCGCCGTCGCATCGGGGTTGTCGTGATAGCCGTCGAACACCGCGGGCCCGCGGACGCAAATCTCGCCCACTTCGTTCTCGCCGAGCCGGTTGAGGTCGGCATCGAGAATCGCCACCTCCATGCCGGTGCGCGGGCGCCCGCACGATCCGACGTTCGCATTGGGATCATCGTCGTCCGCCGAATGCATGTCTGTCGGCAGCACCGTGATGTTGCCCGTGACCTCGCCAAGGCC
>Ga0335069_10010022_pt1 | contig 13466 bp, 10 predicted proteins | sample Lox_Sample_11_FD_206714 | JGI IMG/M metagenome (GOLD analysis project Ga0335069, IMG submission 206714) | Soil microbial communities from Loxahatchee National Wildlife Refuge, Florida, United States - Lox_Sample_1.1 | ecosystem: Environmental > Terrestrial > Soil > Wetlands | place: USA... | reverse complement strand
GTGTGCGCCAAGAACTGCAGCGAACGTCAGGACAGCGCCTGCCGTTAAGGTGCGGTTCGTCCTCAAAACAGAATCCCCATCGAAAGATTGACTTGGTTCATAGTACTGCTGCTCGAGTAAATGGGGAAGGTGCGGTAGCGCCGGAGTTCTGCCGAGAGAATCAGATCGGAGCGTGGGCGAAAGACGACGTTCCCGAGCGCACCTCGATTCCGGCCCAGGATCGGTCCGAAGTTGTTCTGATCGAGAGCAAATCCGCGGACGTCGTTCGCGAATGGGTTATCTTCGGCGAATGTGCCATTCAACTCCACTTTGGGAGTCAACTGAAGCTTCAGTTGTGTCCACCCGCCAATCGAATCGAGCCCTCGAATCGGGCTGAAGGGATAGTGCGGGTCACCGCCGAAAAGAATCGATGTGCCGATGCCGCCTCCCAGGCCTCCAATTCCGCGGCCACGGTAGAACTCTCCGGAGAGAGCGAGGTGCGGAAGGAGCGGGATCTGCCAGTCGGCCATACCGGCCCATGCATCCGTAAAGCGACCCCAGAGCCAATTCTGGCGGCCATAGTATCCTGCGACTCCAAATGAGAGCGGATGTTCTCCTACGGGGCGCGACCACGACGTTCGCAACGCATACGCAGGTTGGCCCGACAGTTCGCCAGCTTGGGGTGTGCGAGTGTACGCGCTATAGTTCGGCTCCCAATTAAGGTTGTCGAGAACTCCCGCCTGCACGTTGATAGTCTGCCGGTCGGAAATTGAGAAGCGGTGTTCGATTCGAAGCTGCGGAGTCCAGCCCCAGAGATTTCCCGCAAACCCGAAAGTCGGCGTAGCGAGAGAAGCGAAGGAAGTTGGGGACAGAGGGGAAAAGAACAAGCTGTCCTGGCCACCGACGATGGAAGTGTGCTCCCAGTCGAAGCGCAGGCTGGCGGTTTGCAGGCGCAGAATTCCAAAGTTGACGCCATTCCCCGTAGATGGGAATCCTCCTGTGAAGTCGAACTGGATGTCGCCTGAGGTTTTCGCTCCGAGAACAGTCGGACCAAAAAGTTCCAGTCCAATCTGCGATTGCCGCAGGGTGCCGCCCACGTTGGCAGTCGGGAAGAAAGACGGAAGAGGCTCCGAGTAATCGGGGAGGTCCAGATTGTTTGCTCCTCCTACGTTGCGGAATGCATTCATCAGGATGATTCCGTGCAGGCGGGCTCGATACTTGGAGGCCGTTTCAACTTTGGTCTGATATTGTTCGTCGAGTTTGGAGCTCATCAAAGACGAAGAGTCTTCAAGTTTCTGAACGCGTTCTTCAATCGATGATGGAGGAAGATTTTGCGACGGAGTGGTGGTTGCTGCAGATGGATTTGCGGAGCTGGCTTCGTTCGTGTTTTCCGAGTGCTGCTCGAGCAACGTGCGAGTGGCTTGCAGATCCTGCCGCAGACGCTCCATTTCCGCGCGCGATTCAACGTTTTCCGAGTGCATCTGCTCCACGAGCGAGCGGAGTTCCCGAACCTGATCCTGCAGTTCGCGAATGGCAGCATCTTGCGACGGCGCGGACGAGGATGATTGTGCTGCAGTCAGGGGAGGGAACAGTGGGAAAGCGGATAGGCAAACCAATGTCGTAGCCAGACGAAGGGTCAAAAGAATTTTCACACCGTCCTCCTGCAGGGGGGTCAGAGGTCAAGTGCGAGAGCGAGCAACCTGGTACCTAGGACCCGGGATGCGATAGCGAGTTCTGAGCCGCACTACTTGATTGTGAAGGTACGATCGACGGGATTGCGAGTTCGGAAGCCGTGGTTTCCCGAGAGGCGTCCTCTGCGCGACCTGGCAACATGATACTGAAAACGGTTTTGCCCAGTTCGCTGCGCTCGACTGAAATTGTGCCCCCGTGGTCTTGCACAATCTTTTGCACCACTGCCAGTCCTAAGCCCGTGCCGTTCTCCTTGCCGTAACTCACGAACGGATGAAACAGGCGGTCGCGAATGGAATCGGCAATGCCGGGGCCGTTATCGGCCACCGAGATGGTGATCGCGCCAGAAATCTCGGCGGCGGTGACTTCAACCTGGCCTCCGATCTGAGGTGCAGCTTCGCACGCGTTCAGCAGGAGGTTGTACAGTGCGCGTTCCAACTTTCTTTGGTCGAACCAGCCTGCGACCTGAGTTCCGCAGAGGACTTCGATCGTCCGGTTATGATGCCGGGGATGCAGCCGCGCCGCCTGCACGGCGCGCTGGATGGTCTCCCACACATTGCCATACGAAGGCGTCAATGACTCACGGGTGCGGGCGAATTCCAGCAGGGAGTCAATGAGATCGGTCATGAGATTCACGCCGGTCCGAACCTCCTGGTAAAGCTCCTCACGCTGCGCGGAGGTGAGATGACTGTCGCAGAGGAATTCAGAGTTGGCGACAATAGCGGCGAGAGAATGGCGCAGGTCATGCGAGATGGAGCTTGCCATGCGACCGATGGTGGCCAGTTGCTCGGATTCCAGAAGAGCACGCTGAGTCTTCAAGAGGCTGGAGCGCATGCGGTCGAAGGCGCGCGTCAGCTCTGCGACCTCATCTCCTCCCCGCGGATCGAGCGGGTGGTGGAAGTCGCCAGCCTCGAGTGCCCGTACTCCTGCCACGAGAGTGCCCAACGGACGGGTGAAGGTGTGGGAGATAAAGAAGACCAATCCGCTGCCCACAATGATCGCGGCAAAGCCGAGCAGAAGAATGTATCGATTCAGTTCGTCGAGAAACTTTGTGGCTTGATCGTAGGAGCCAAGGACACTCAGGCGCACGGAGGTCGTCTTGATCCGGGAGAGTTCCAGTGAGGTCGCAAGGAAGCGCTCGTTGGCGACTTCGATGTCGTGAGGTTCTTCTTGAACTGATCCGGTGAGCAATACCCTGACGTCATTATCCTGCAAGGTTGCGGGCGGCAACGTGGTAGCTACCACATCATTCCCTGAGGAAATCGCAACCTGGCTACCTGCGACCTTGCTAACCTGTTCCGCCAGACGATTATTGATTTCGTATCCGATTACGAGAAAACCGAGCAGCGTGCCTTCAGTCGGAGAACCGCGATAAATCGGCTGGATGAAAGTCTGATACAGATGGCCTCCGCCAAACCACCAGTGGCTGGATTCCTCCCGATCGACTGTCATCGATTGCTGGAAATACTTCTCAGCTTCATCTGTGCTCAGTCCGGCGCTGTTGGTCTCCAACGCGACGACTTTGCCACTGCCATTCACCAACACAAAGAGGTCAGAGCGGGCGATCTGCCACACGTCGTGCGACGCGTCGCGGATTGTCAGAGGATCGGAGGCGCTCATGATGTTGCGCGTAATCGGAAGATCCGCGAGCAGCGCGACATCGTTGGTGAGCATGGTTTCGCGCTCGTGGCGGAAGTCCTGGAAAGCGGCGACGGAGTGGCGCAGGTTCACCGCGATGCTTTGCCGGACGTTCCTCTCAACACTTTTCCGCACCAGCCACAAACTGGTTGTGGTTAGGCCGGCGGTGATGACGAGCATCGACAGCAGAAAACGGGTGCGCAGCCGCAAACGAGGCAGCAATTCCTCTTCCGGAGAAGACGGAGGGACAGAGTGGTGCTTTGCGGACTTAAGAGTCGGGTTCACGGTTTACTCAGCGCACGAACTTGTAGCCCATTCCATGTACCGTGCGGAAGTGTACCGGACTCGAGGGATCTTTCTCCAGTTTCTGTCGCAACTTGAGGATATGGTTGTCCACGGTACGCGTGGACGGGTAGTTTTGGTAGCCCCAGACTTCATTCAGCAATTCATCTCGGCTGATCACACGATCCGCGTTCTGCACAAGGAATTGAAAAGTCTTGAATTCCTGGGCTGTGAGAACAACCGGCTTGTCCTCGCGCTTAACTTCCATCTTTCGGAAATCGACCGAGATGTCATCGAAGCTGACGACTTGTGCCTCCGGAGTGCGCGTGGTGTGACGTAAGGCTGCCCGCACGCGGGCGAGCAACTCTCTGGGACTGAAGGGTTTGGTGACGTAGTCGTCGGCGCCAAGTTCGAGCAGCAGCACCTTATCGGAAACATCACTCGCAGCACTGAGCACAACGATCGGCAGGGCTGGAGACTTTGCCTTGATTTCCTTGCACACGTCACGGCCCGAAACCTTCGGCAAGCGCAAATCGAGAACAATGGCGGCGGGAGTCGAGGCCTGAACGCTGTCGAGCGCCGACTTGCCGTCGGACTGTACTTCGACGGCGTATCCTTCAGTCTCGAAGAGACGCCTAAGAGCTTTCTGGACGGCCGGATCGTCTTCAACGACGAGGATGCGGCCCGTTGGTTTAGACATCTGCGCCGGGATCACAGGCTTTCCTGCGCTGAATGGCGTTGCGAGATTCCCCATATCGGTTCTTCCATTTCTCTCTTGGGGGAGAGCTTCTGAAATCCCCAATCTTTCAGAAGCGAACTGACGAATTAAAGCTTACAACGGTTCGACGCGTACACAGCCTGAAAAGACGCGGTTTTTGACATTCTTTTTACAAGTTCTTACAAGGTTTTGACGGTTGAAGGGCAGTGGGCTTGCAAGTGCTTCCAAGTGCTTCCGTCACGAAATTGATCGCCGCGTTAAAATTGTCGGCTTGCCTTCCTCACCCGATTTGAACGGCTTGGTCGTAGTTCTTGTCCGCCCGCGCAACCCGCTGAACATTGGGGCAGCTGCGCGTGCCATGACCAACTTTGGGGTCTTCCATCTACGAGTAGTGAATCCTTATTTGCTGGCTTTTCGGGAAGCCCGTTCGGCGGTTGGTGCGGGAGAAGTGCTCAAGGCTGCTGGGGAATTCAAGAACCTGCCGGAGGCCATCGGGGATTGCTCGCTCGTTGTGGGGACGACCGCGGTGAGGGATCGAGCTCTGAAGCATGCTGTGAAGACGCTGGGGCAACAGCCGGCGGATGAAATCCGAACACATCTGCGCATCGGACGAGTTGCGTTATTGTTTGGTTCCGAAAAGACTGGACTTAGCAACGACGATTTCAGCCACTGCCATTGGCTGTTGACCATCCCTACCAAAGAACAGAACATCTCGATGAACCTGGGGCAGGCCGTGGGAGTGTGCCTGTACGAGCTGGCCAGAAGTGAAGCTGGGGAGAAAAGTTCTGAGAAGAAATATCCTGCGACGGCTAGCCAGATGGAAGAAATTACCAGGGGCTTGTACGATTCGCTGAAGATAAGTGGATACGTGAAGCCGGGGAACGATGCGGTCAGTGAGAAGAAGGCACGGCAACTTCTCCGGCGAATGAACCTCAGCGCACTGGATGCAAAGATACTCCTAGGAATGGTGCGCCAAATCGTCTGGAAACTGAAGCAGACGAAAAGTTAATGCTTCGCCTTCTGCGCCGAAGCCTGCGTGCCCGATCGCCGAAAACGAAACTGCAAGAGCCAAGTACTTGCTGTGGGTTGACCACCGATTTCGGGTGCGGAGAACTCCCACTTGGGTGCGGCTTTCAGCGCGAGTCCGGCGAAATATTTGCTTGAGCCCGGAGATTTCAACTTGGCAGATGTCACCTTGCCGGAAGCATCCACCTGCGCTTGAACGATAACCTTGATTGTGCCAGTGATCGTGTTTTTAGCACTTTGAGGAACGTCTGGAAGCACTTGATGAGTAACGGATCCGGCGGAGCCGGTTTGTTTTGGCGGCGCGGGTGCGGATGTCTGGGAGCTCGGAGCTTGAGCTGTCGTCGAGGGCTGCGGATTCATTTCGGTTGGCGCAGTAGAAGACTTGCTCCGGCCGAAGTAAAAAATCGCAAAGACTATTGCCAGTACGGCGGCCAGTCCGATTGTTACTGGAAAGGGTGTTCGCTTTTTCGCGGCGATAGGCTCTGGTGCGGCAGGCGTCGGCGGAGCAACCGCGGCCGGCGCATCCGCTGGACGCGGCGGCACCTTCAGTCGTTGCTCTATGTCTTTCAAGGAGCATCGTTGCTCCGCGTCGAGGCGGAGGCTGGCCTGTGCGATTCCGCGATAGGGTTCAGGAATACTCGAGGGCACCACGGGATCGCCAGGAGGCTTGTGTTGCAAAGGCTTCTGTGAAAGGGCTGCAACTAGCGTCATTCCCAAGGACCAGATGTCAGACGCAGGAGAAAGCGCTCTGAGCGACGTTTCGGGCGCGTCGTACTCATCCTGGCGTCCGCCGGGCTTTTGCTCGGACTTTGACTGGACGTGATCCGTGGATAACTTCAGTTGATCGCCTGCAGCCAGAATGTTTGATGGTCGAACACGACCGTGCACCAATCCCTTTTCGTGCAGGTAAGAGAGCGCATTGAGCAAGGGCGGCAGCAGTTCGGCGACCTCGGCCGGATTGAGAGAGCGTTGCGGCAGAATCTGGCCAAGGCTTTCGTCGGCATACTCCATCACGGCGTACACGACACAATCGTCGTCGACCTGGGCGCGTCCGGCTTCGTAGGTCTGGAGCAGATTGTGATGACTGAGACCGGTCTTGGCCTGCAATGATCGAACTTGAGTTTCCGCGGCGGAGCCTGCATCGCACGGGACTAATTTGATGGCCGCTTTAAGCGGAGGAGCGCCCGGAATCTCAGTAAGAAAGACTGCGCTGTGATCGGAGCCGCCAAGCCACTGACGGAGCGTGAACTTGCCGTCGATCTGACGGCCTTCCCAGGATTTCCAAGTGTCTGGCTTACTCATTTTTGTTAACCGGCGATTGGACATTCTATGCCATCGAGAGCGGACGCGCGTGAGGAGATTCACTCGCTAGGACAAGTTTTGTGGAACTCTCTGCTGTACGATAGCAAGTCGCAGGCGGCATCTGGAGGGCTTTTGACTCTGAGGACTGAGAAGTCCAGACAACTCTACGAACGCACGCTGGGAGTGCTGATCGAGGCGAGCAGTTCATCATCGCGCGGCCCGGCGAATTTCGGCGCGTATCCCATCTTCATGGAACGCGCGCGAGGTTCGCGCATTTATGACGTCGATGGGAATGAGTACATCGACTGGATGATGGCCTTTGGAGCTTTGCCGCTGGGCCATGCGCATCCGGAGGTGGTGGAAGCGATTTCGGCCGGTGCCAGTAGCGGCGCGCATTTTGCGACTGCGACTCCGATCGAACTCGAAGTTGCGGAGATGATTCAAAAGATCGTCCCCAACGCCGAGCGCGTGCGCTTTGCGAATACCGGGACTGAGGCCATGATGGCGGCCATTCGCCTGGCGCGAGGCGTGACCGGGCGTCCGAAGCTCCTGAAATTCGAAGGACACTATCACGGCTGGCACGACGACCTGCTCGTCAGTTCGAATGTTCTGCCGGTGACGGCGCTTGGGCTGAAGACGGACCCGGTAAAGATCGCGGATAGTTCCGGACTGAATCGAACGGCGCTCGACGACACGATTGTTGTCCCGTGGAATGATCTGCCTGCTTTAGAGGACGCGATTGAGAGGCATCCGGGGCAGATTGCGGCGATTATCACGGAAGGGATTATGGCGAACATGGGCGTGATCCCGCCGCAAGAAGGATACCTTCATGGCGTGCAGAGATTGGCTAAGGCAAACGGGATTGTGTTCGTCCTGGATGAGACCGTGACCGGGTTTCGGATTGCTCCGGGCGGATGTCAGGAGTACTACAAGCTTTCGCCCGATCTGGTCACGTTCGGGAAAGCTCTGGGGTCAGGGTTGCCGGTGGCGGCGCTCGTGGGACGCGCCGAGATCATGGATGCGCTGCAATGGGGAGGCGTATTGCATTACGGCACGCACAACGGGTCGCGAATTGGAATGTTTGCAGCACGGGCCAATCTGCGGGTGCTGACTCGCGATGACAATGCATCTTTCAAGCACACGTGGCGCGTTGGCGATCGGCTGTGCAGCGGGTTGCGAGAGTTATCTGCGAAGAAGGGAATTGCGGCCATTGTGCAGAATGTGGGTCCGATGCTGCAGGTGATGTTTACCGATCGAACGGCAATTGAAGATTACCGCGACTTCTGCCGGTATGTGGATCGCGCAGCGTTTCAGAAGTTTGTGCTCGCCCTGTTTCCTTTTGGTGTATATGCGTCGCCTTCGGCGGCGTTGCATTCGATCGTGACACTGGCCCACAGCGACGACGATGTAGACCGCACTTTGGACGCGGCTGGGAAAGCTCTTGAAACAGCTTTTGCGTGATCGGCTATGACGGCTTCGAGAAGTATCGCTGAAAGGGCTTCGCAACTTCTTTCTCTCGAGGGAAAGATCGCCCTGGTTACGGGTGCGGGATCGGGAATTGGGCGTGGTATTTGTTTGCAGCTGGCTGAGATGGGAGCTTGCGTCGCTGCGCTCGATATCAACGAGAGCAAGGCTCGGGAAACAGTTTCGCAGATCGAAGCGGCGAATTCGGCAAAAACAACGGCTCACTTAACCGCGAAGTCTGCGAAGGGTGCGCGAAGGTCGCAAAGGGGGGCGGCATCGGGTGCCGGTGCGATCGCTCTCAGATGTGATGTTCGTCTGGCCGCCGATTGCCGGGGTGCCATGGCCGCGATTATCAAGACATGGGGCCGGATCGATATTCTTTGCAACTGCGCTGGGATCGCGATTCGAAAAGATGTCGTGGACCTTGCTGAGGATGAGTGGGATCGCGTGGTCGATGTAACCCTCAAGGGAATTTATCTGCTTTCTCACGAAGCCATTCCCCACATGATCCGTGGCGGAGGAGGCAGCGTCATCAACATTGGCTCGGGCTGGGGCCTAAAGGGAGGACCGCGCGCAGCGGCCTACTGTGCGGCGAAGGGCGGAACGGTGAACCTGACGCGCGCAATGGCCCTCGACCACGGGCGGAACAACATTCGCGTGAACTGTGTGTGTCCGGGCGATGTGGATACTCCGATGCTGCGCAGCGAGTGCGCACAGTTGGAGCAGAACGAACGGGCGTTCATGAAAGAAGCTGCAGATCGTCCTTTAGGGCGCGTGGGCACAGTTGAGGATGTGGCGAATGCCGTTTTGTTTCTGGCAAGTCCGATGGCGAACTGGATTACAGGAGCGGCGTTGGTGGTGGATGGGGGAGGGTTGGCGTAAGTCTAGTAGCGATTTTAACTACAGCACTTCTCGCTCCGTGGCTGAAGGCAGTTCTACGGGTCCAGTCGAGGACAGGACGATATTCGCGCCGCTGATGACGCCTGCGTTTCGTCACTGACCGGGTTGCGAGCGAACTGCGCAGCAGGGACACGCCGAGAATCGAGTAAGAACGCCTCGGTTCCGTTCAGACGACTCCAACAGAGCTTGAATAACGCTAAGCCACTCTGGCAAGCGGTTTCTGCTCAGGCTTGGGAGCGGGCATCCGCATGTAGCGGTCCAGCACGCGCCGGGCGTAATCGATCAGGTGGTCGATTCCCAGGAGTGCATCCGGCTGCCGGAGTAATCCGGTGATTTGGGGAGAGCTACTCATAGTGACTTTGATGCTACTTCGAAGGCGGGAGATTTACTATCGGGTACATGCTTGATTACCGAAGTAACCACTGCGGATGCCTTTGTTTAACTAGTTGTCGGCGATTGATGAATGCTGCAAAGATTTTTCCACCAAGAGACCTCCCTCGAGACTCCCGGTGATCTTTCCAGTGGTGGCGCACGAATGGCAGTGATTTCGATCACTGCTCGCTCTTTCTGCTGAGTGATAAAGGTCCCAGAGACAGTCTCCCACTGGTCCGTTGGTAGTCCCAAGGACCCGGCAGAAATTGGTAGGCCGCACTGCCCACTCACCAGCAGGAAATCAACAGCAGGAGAATTTGTGATGAAAAGACACGCTATCTTCCTAGGCGCGGCTTTGCTGAGCTTTGCGTCGGTCTTGAGTTACGCACAAGCTCCAGCGCCGTTCGTTAATCCACAACTCATTCCGGACGCTACGGCACCCGGCGGTGCGCAATTCACTCTCACCGTCAATGGCACAGGGTTTGTTTCGAGTTCGGTCGTGAAGTGGAATGGCGACGCGCTGGTAACTCAGTTCATCAGCGGAACGCAATTGACAGCGACTGTTCCGGCAACGGACATTGCCACGGCGACAACAGCTTCGGTGACGGTGGTCACTCCCGCACCGGGCGGTGGGACGTCGAACGTTGCGTTCTTCTCGGTCACCGACAGTACGTCAAGCGCGGTTTTTTCCCTGGCCTCGTTCACGCTTGTGAGCTGCGGCCAATCAGTAGGGGTGGGCGACTTTAACCGGGACGGCAAGCTGGACGTGGCAGTTGCCAGCAGCTGCAGCAACACGGTTTCCATCCTGCTGGGGAACGGCGCAGGAAAACTCACCGTGGCCTTCTCCATAGCTACGGGTAACAATCCCTATTCGCTGGCGATAGGCGACTTCAACGGGGACAGCAAGCTGGACCTAGCCGTAGCCAACTTCGGCAGCAACACGGTTTCCGTGCTGCTGGGGGATGGCACTGGAGACTTTACTCTGGCCTCGTCTCCAGCAGTGGATTGGTTGCCCAGCGCAGTTGTGGTCGGCGACTTCAACGGGGACAGCAAGCTGGACTTGGCCGTAGCGAACTCCGGCAGCGGCACGGTTTCCGTGCTGCTGGGGGACGGCACTGGAAACTTCACTCTGGCCTCGTCTCCGGGTGTGGGTTCGTATCCAAGAGCGGCGGCAGTCGGCGACTTTAACGGGGACGGCAAGCTGGACTTGGCGACCGCCAATGGTTCAGACAACACCGTTTCCATCCTGCTGGGGAACGGCACGGGGAATTTCACCCTGGCCTCGAGCCCAGGCGCGGGTGGTTCGCCCATCTCAATCGTGACAGGCGACTTCAACGGAGACGGAAAGTTGGATGTCGCGGTCACCGACCAATTTGGAGGCGGGGTTTCCACTCTGCTGGGGGATGGCACCGGCAATTTCAATCTGGCCTCGTATACAGGTGTATATGAATATCCCACCTTCATGGCAGTAGGCGACTTTACCGGGAACGGCAAGCTGGACTTGGCGTTCACCACCTCCATTGGCTTCAATAATGGCGAAGTCCCCATCCTGTTGGGGGATGGCTTGGGAAACTTCACTCCGGTCCCATCTCCGGCTGCGGTTAATCCCTGGTCAGTGGCGGTGGGCGACTTCAATGGAGACGGCAGGCTGGACCTGGTGGTTGCTGACCAAGGAAACGACACGGCTGCCGGGGTTCGCATCCTGGTGGGGGTTAGACCTGCTGTCAATTTATCCCCAACAAGCCTCACTTTCGGGACGCAACTGGTTGGCACCAGCAGTGGCTCCCAGGGAGTGATCTTGACCAACACCGGCGCCGCGCCGCTTGACATCACCCGTGTCGTCACTAGCTCGAATTTCTCTCAAACCAATAACTGCCCTCGCGAGCTACGTCCTGGCGGGACGTGCACAGCGAATGTAGTGTTCACTCCTCACAACATCAACACGATCACGGGCACGATCACGATTACGGACAACGCTCCCAACAGTCCACAAACGGTGGCGCTAACGGGAACAGGCACGATGGTGACCCTATCGCCGTCAATCCTGCGTTTTGGCAAACAGCAGGTAGGAACCACCAGCGCGCCGCAGACAGTCACCCTGACGAACTACGGGCCGTTTCCAGTGAAAATTTTCGGCGCCCGTTTTTCTGGAGCCTATGCCCATGAGTTTAGGGAGTATGCCACTACCTGCCCGCGCAGTCTTCCGGCGGGAGGCAGTTGCACCATGAACATAACTTTCACGCCCCAATATCAGGGGTCGAATGCGGCAAGGCTTGAGGTGAATGATAGCGGAGGCGCCAGCCCGCAAATTGTGGTACTCCGCGGCATGGGGTATTAGAAGAGGCCAGCTTCAGCCAATCTGTGGCTGTGAGAGGCTTGGAGAGGCGTCAGTGCTCATTGATCGTCGAGGGCTGGCGCCTTTGCCGTGCGGCTTCAGTTGGAGCCCTCGTCCACGCTTCAAAGCGCAACGTGTTAACCCATACACAACGATTATCGAGCAGTTAGCGGTTCAGTGAACTGTAAGGTGCGTAGAGGGTCTGGATCCGCGAACGTTTTACCAAAAAGTTTCCGTAGATGTGCTCGTCGGCATCGAAGAGCTTCTGATTTCCCGCAACATATTTTATGGCAGAAAGCAAATCGGGCATTACAGGAACAATAACTCTAGGGTCCGCCCCGTCGCAGACATCGAACTGATTTGCCATCCACAACGTCTCGAAACCCAAAGATGTAATAACGGAAGGGCACATCCGGCATCCATCGCAGATCGTCCGTCAGGGCAACAGGATTTTGTCGAAAGAATGGCTGCATCTCCTCGTTCGTGCGTCGTGCAAAAACACTGTGCGCGTGATTCTGGTCGAGGTCAGATTTATAGTCCCCCCAGTCATCCCCGGTCGGCACGCTCTGCGGTACGCGTTTAGTGTTTCTCTTCCTTGAGCGTCTCGTCATCCCATCTTTCGCCTTTGCCTAGCTGATTCGTAAAGGATGATGCTTCCCGCTACTCCCGCATTCAATGATTCCACTTGCGGCGTGTGCGGGATCGCGATGAGTTCATCGACTTGCGCCATGACGGTTTTCGGGAGACCCGAGCCTTCGCTTCCGATGAAGACTGCGCATGAGCTTGCGAGATTTGCCTGATCGATCGGAGTGCCTTTGTGTGACGACGTTGCAATCAGGCGGACGTTTTCTTTGCGCAGCTTCGCGGCAAGTTCATCAAGGGCGCCTGCCTTTTTCTCCACAACGATTGGTAGACGGAAGATGGATCCGGCTGAGGCTCGAATCACTTTGGAATTGATCGGGCTGACCGTTCCTTCCCCGAGAACGACTCCGGCGCTGCCGAAGGCTTCGGCCGAGCGCAGCAATGTGCCTAAATTTCCGGGATCCTGTAGGCCTACGACGACAATGACCGGACCAACCTGAAGCCGCTCCAGAACATCCGCGATTGAGAACTCGCGCAGTTTGACGAGGGCCGCGACGCCTTGCGGGCTTTCGCTCGGCACCGCGCCATCGAAGACGCGGTCGGGAAGCAGCAGCGTGTCGACGTGCGATCCGATCTGCGGAAGAAGCCGTTCCGCCAGCGTGTGCGCGGATTCGCGGAATAAGATCGCTCGAAAACGCAGTCCGCTGCGAATGGCTTCTTCGACAATGCGTAAACCCTCGATGGCGCAGTCGCCCTGTGGAGTTCGTTCAGCATGAGCAAAAGCCTGGCGTACCTCTTTGACCAAGGCATTGTGGCGGCCTTCGATGCGGCGCAGGCGCTGTACGGCAGAGTTGGATTCCGAGGAGCGAGCCATTTGACTTCAGCAAAACCCGAAAGCTTTAACCACCAAGGACATTAAGGTACACGAACGTAAAACCACTTCTTCGGTAAAGTTCGGTTGCTTGATGGTTCTGAACGCCTTTTGCCGTATTATGATATTTCCGCCTTTCAAATAGATACCTCAATGCAATTGCAGAAGGGAGCGCCGTGCGCGCCGAGATCGTAAAAATCAACGCTGAGAATCCGGAAATCTCGCTCGTAAAGTATGCCGCCGATCAGATCCGGTCGGGTGAAGTCCTTGGAATGCCGACCGACACGTTTTATGGACTCGCTGCCGAT
>Ga0335069_10010021_pt1 | contig 13467 bp, 10 predicted proteins | sample Lox_Sample_11_FD_206714 | JGI IMG/M metagenome (GOLD analysis project Ga0335069, IMG submission 206714) | Soil microbial communities from Loxahatchee National Wildlife Refuge, Florida, United States - Lox_Sample_1.1 | ecosystem: Environmental > Terrestrial > Soil > Wetlands | place: USA... | reverse complement strand
CGGCACCTGGAAGGACCTGACCGATACCGTCAACGTCATGGCCGCCAACCTCACCGAGCAGGTGCGCGGCATCGTCAAGGTGGTGACCGCGGTCGCCAACGGCGACCTCAAGCAGAACTTGACCGTCAAGTCGAAAGGCGAGGTGGCGGCACTGGCCGAGACCATCAACAACATGACTGACACGCTCGCGACCTTCGCCGATCAGGTGACGACCGTGGCACGCGAAGTCGGCGTTGAAGGCCGCCTAGGCGGTCAGGCTAACGTGCCCGGCGCCGCCGGCACCTGGAAGGATCTCACCGGCAACGTGAATCTGCTCGCCGCCAACCTCACCACGCAAGTCCGCGCCATCGCCGAAGTGGCCACCGCAGTGACCAAAGGCGACTTGACGCGATCGATTCAGGTCGATGCGCGCGGCGAAGTCGCCGAGCTCAAAGACAATATCAATACCATGATCGACAATTTGCGGCTCACCACCGACCGCAATACCGAGCAGGACTGGCTCAAGACCAACCTCGCTAAGTTCACCAATATGCTGCAGGGCCAGCGCGACCTTACCACCGTCGGCCGCCTGCTGCTGTCGGAGCTGACGCCGCTGGTCAACGCGCATCAGGGCGTGATCTATCAGGTCAACGGCGAGGAAGAGCCGGGGCTCAAGCTGCTCTCGGCCTATGCCGATGACGGCGCCAACGGCCATCCGCCGACGCTGCGGCTCGGCGAGGGCTTGATCGGCCAATGCGCCGTCGACAAGCGGCGCATGCTGATCACCGAAATGCAGGAGAACGCGACGCCGATTTCCTCGGCTTTGTTCAAGATGGCGCCGCGCAACAATATCGTGCTACCGGTTCTATTCGAGAGCCAGGTGAAGGCCGTGATCGAGCTCGCCTCGATCCACGAATTCACCGCGCTGCAGACCATGTTCCTTGAGCAGCTCACCACCTCGATCGGCATCGTGCTCAACTCGATCGAGGCGACCATGCAGACCGAAGGCCTGCTCAAGCAGTCGCAGCAGCTCGCCGGCGAGTTGCAGGCGCAGCAGCGCGAATTGCAGCAGACCAACGAGCAGCTCGAGCAGAAGGCGCAACAGCTCGCCGAGCGCAATGTCGAAGTCGAGCGCAAGAATCAGGAAATCGAGCAGGCGCGCCGCGCTCTGGAGGAGAAGGCGACCGAGCTCGCGCTCACCTCGAAATACAAGTCGGAATTTCTCGCCAACATGTCGCACGAATTGCGCACGCCGCTCAATTCGATCCTTATTCTCGGCCAGCAGCTCACCGACAATCCGGAGGGCAATCTGACCGGCAAGCAGGTCGAATTCGCCCGCACCATTCACGGTGCCGGCACCGACTTGCTCAATCTTATCAGCGACATTCTCGACCTGTCCAAGATCGAGTCCGGCACCGTCACCGTCGACGCCGAGGATATCTATGTCGCCAATCTGCTCGACATGGTGGCGCGGCCGTTCCGACACGAGGCGGAGACGCGCCAGCTCTCCTTCGAGGTCAACGCCGATCCCAATCTCGCGCGCACGATCACGACCGACACCAAGCGCCTGCAGCAGGTGCTCAAGAACCTGCTGTCGAATGCATTCAAGTTCACCGCGCAAGGCGGCGTCCGTCTCAACGTGACGCGCGCCTTGAACGGCTGGAGCGCCGACCACCCGATTTTGAGTCAGGTTCCGGCGGTCGTAGCCTTCGAAGTCACCGATACCGGTATCGGCATTCCGGCCGAGAAGCAGAAGCTCATCTTCGAGGCGTTCCAGCAGGCCGACGCTTCCACCAGCCGCAAATACGGCGGCACCGGCCTCGGCCTCGCCATCAGCCGCGAATTGGCGAACCTGCTCGGTGGCGAGATCCATCTGCGCAGCGCGCCCGGCACCGGCTCGACCTTCACGCTGTATCTGCCGGTGAAATATGTCGGCCCCAATGCCGTAGCCACGCCTGCGGCGGTGTCACCGGCACCGGCTCAGTTGGCGGGCCTGCATATCGTTCCCGAGCGTGCAGTCGAACAGATCCCCGACGACAGGATGGACATCCAGGCCGGGGACGCCATCCTTCTCATCGTGGAGGACGATCCGCACTACGCGCGCATCATGGTCGACCTGGCGCGCGACAAGGGCTTCAAGGCACTGCTGGCGACGCGCGGCGACGACGCGCTCAACCTCGCCAAGCAATATCAACCGACTGCGGTGTCGCTCGACGTATTCCTGCCCGACATGCTGGGCTGGAACGTGCTGAGCCAGCTCAAGCAGAACCCGCTGACCCGCCACATCCCGGTGCAGATCGTGTCGCTCGACGAGGATCGTCAGCACGGCCTCGCCCGCGGCGCTTTCGCTTTCGTCAACAAGCCGACGACGCGCGAAGGCATCGACGAGGCGCTGTCGCGGATCAAGCAATTCGCCGAACCGCGGCGCCGGCGCCTCCTGGTCGTCGAGGACAATGCAGCCGAGCAAATGAGTATCCGCGAATTGCTCGGCCATGACGACATTGAAATCGTCAACGCCGAAACCGGCGGCGACGCGCTGGCCGCGCTGCAGCAACAGCAATGCGACTGCGTCGTGCTCGATCTGCGGCTTCCCGACATGTCCGGCTTCGAAGTGCTCGAGCACATGCGCGCCGACCGGAGGCTCGCCGACATTCCCGTCGTGGTCTTCACCGGCCGCGAATTGTCGGCCGAGGAGGATACGAAGCTGCACACCATGGCGCGCAGCATCGTGGTCAAAGGCGTCGAGTCGCCGGAACGTCTGCTCAACGAAACGGCGCTGTTCCTGCATCGCGTTATCACCGACCTGCCGGCCGAGAAGCAGGACATGCTGCAGCGGCTGAACTCGTCGGATGAGGATCTGGTCGGCCGCACCGTGCTCCTGGTCGACGACGACCCGCGCAACATTTTCGCGCTGTCGAGCGCGCTCGAACGCCGCGGCATGAACGTGCTTACGGCGACGACAGGGGCCGAAGCGATCGCGCTGATCGAGGAGACGCCATCGCTTGCGCTCGTGCTCATGGACATCATGATGCCGGAGATGGACGGCTATCAGACCATCGAGAAAATCCGGCAGAACAAGGCATATCGCCGCCTGCCGATCATCGCCCTGACCGCGAAAGCGATGAAGGGCGATCGCGAGAAGTGCCTGTTGGCCGGTGCCTCCGATTACCTCGCCAAGCCCGTCAACACTGAACAGCTGCTGTCCGCTTTGCGGATGTGGCTGCATCGCTGAGGCGGTCGTCATGGTAGAACAGATCAAGCGACAGATCGCGGCCGAGGCAGCCGAGAAGGTCAACATCCTGCTGGTCGATGACCAGCCGGACAAGCTTCTCGCCTATGAAGTCATTCTCGATCAACTCAACGAAAATCTGGTCAAGGCCTCGTCGGCGCGCGAGGCGCTGCAGTTCCTGCTGAAGAACGACGTTGCTGTCGTTCTCGTCGACGTCTGCATGCCGGAGCTCGACGGCTTTCAGCTTGCATCGATGATCCGGGAGCACCCGCGCTTTGCCAAGACCGCGATCATCTTCATCTCGGCGATCCTCCTCACCGACGTCGATCGGGTGCGCGGCTACGATATGGGGGCCGTCGACTATGTTCCGGTGCCGGTGGTGCCGGAGGTGCTGCGGGCCAAGGTCAAGATCTTCGCCGAATTGTTCCGCAAGACACGGCAGCTCGAGCGGTTGAATGCGCTGCTGGAGCAGCGTGTGGTCGAGCGCACGGCGCAGCTCGAGGCTTCGCATGCGAGTTTGAAGCAGGCGGAGCAGGCGAGGAGCCTCGCGCTCGCGGCCGGCCAGATGGGCTCCTGGGACTGGGATCTGGTCTCCGGCGCGTGGACCTGGGACGAGGGCACCTATCGCATCTTCGGCGTCGACCCGGCCAGTTTCAAGATCGGCGCCGACAGCCTGCGCGCGCTGATTCATCCGGATGACTGGCGGCCGCTCGAGGAGATCAGCCAAGGCATGACGGCCGGGACGCGGACCCAGCAGACCGAGTTTCGCGTGGTCCGGCCGAATGGCGAGATTCGCTGGTGCGTGGGCACCGCGGCGGCCAGCGTCGACGCAGCGGGAAAAGTCGTGCGTGTGTCCGGCGTCACCGTCGATGTCACCGATCGCAAGGAGGCCGAGGCGCGCCAGGTGCTGCTCGCGCGTGAAGTCGACCATCGCGCCCGCAATACGCTCGCGGTGATTCAGTCGATCATCCGGCTGACCCGCGCCAAGACCGTGAAGGATTATGTTCACGGCATCGAGGGGCGCATCAAGGCGCTGGCGCGCGCTCACACGCTGCTGTCGGACTCGCGGTGGAACGGCGCCGACCTCGCCACGCTGGTCGCCGACGAATTGGCCCCGTATCGCAGCGGCGACCGGATCCAATGCCGGGGACCGGACGTTTCGCTGCAGCCCGCGACGGCGCAAGGCCTCGCGCTGGCTTTGCACGAGCTTGCGACCAACGCGGCCAAGCATGGCGCGCTGTCGACGCCCGGGGGCAGGATCCAGCTTGATTGGGAACTGAAGTCCGACGTGCTGACCTTTACCTGGGCCGAACGCGACGGTCCGCGCATCGCCGAGCCTTCGGTGCGGAATTTCGGCCTCAAAGTGATCACCGCGAGCATCGAGCAGCAGCTCGGCGGGAAGGCCGAGTTCAACTGGGAGCCGCAGGGCTTGCGCTGCATCTTCTCGATCCCGCGCAGCGAACTCGCCAAGCCACATTCGGTTCGCACGCTGCGCAACGGTGGCGGCGCCGGCGCCGAGAATGGCGTCGGCCGGGTCCGGGCCGGCGAGCGTCAGCCGCGTGTGCTTCTGGTCGAAGACGAGGCGTTGGTCGCCATGATGATCCAGGAGACGCTCGCCGAATTCGGCTTCGATGTGCTCGGCCCCGTCGCCACCGTGTCGGAGGCGCTTGCCGCGGCGCGCGATCAGTGTCTCGACGCGGCGGTGCTCGACATCAATCTGGGCGACGATCTGGTCTATACGGTCGCCGAGATTTTGGCGCGGCGTGGCGTGCCGTTCGTGTTCGTCACCGGCTACGATTCCGACAGTGTCGATGCGCGGTTCAGCGGCATTCCGGTGCTGCAGAAGCCGATCGAACGGGAGTCCTTGCAGCGCATTTTCGCCAACGACGACGATCCCAAGCGGGACGACCGCGCCGTCGCCATCAACTAGCTCGAGCGTCGAGCACGCTGCGTACTTTGGCGGCAAGCTGATCGAGCGTGAACGGCTTGGACAGAAAGTTGACGCCCTGATCGAGCGTTCCGCCGTGGACCACCGCATTCGCGGTATAGCCCGTGGTGAAAATCACCCTAAGGTCGGGGCGGCGGCGCGCGGCCTCATCCGCGAGCCTCCTGCCGTTCATGTCGGGCATCACAACGTCAGTGAAGAGCAGCTTTACCTCGGCGACGCGGTCGAGCGTGGTCAGCGCGTTGGCGCCGCTGTCGGCCTCGAAAACCGTATAGCCAAGCTCGTGCAGCGCGTCGGCGGCAAGCCGCCGCATCAGCGGATCGTCCTCGACGACCAGGATGATTTCGCTGCGTTCGCCCTCCCGCACCGGCGCGGCGACCTCGCGCCTGATTTCCTGCGCTTCGCCGATCAAACGCGGCAGATAGATCTTCACCGAGGTGCCAGCGCCGGGTTCGCTGTAAACTTTGATATGACCGTGCGATTGCTTGACGAAGCCGTAAACTTGGCTGAGCCCAAGGCCGGTGCCCTTGCCCGCAGCCTTGGTGGTAAAGAATGGATCGAAGGCGCGTGCAGCCACTTCGGGCGGCATGCCGAGGCCGGTATCACTAATCGCGATCAGCACGAATTGGCCCGGCTCGATTTCCGGATTTTGCCGACAATAGGCGTCGTCGAGATGGGTGTTGGCGGTTTCGATGGTGAGCTTACCGCCGTCGGGCATGGCGTCGCGCGCGTTGATGGCGACGTTGATGACGGCGTTCTCCAGTTGCTGCGGATCGGCATGGATGGTCCACAAGCCCGCTGCCGCGACCGTCTCGATTTGGATATGCTCGCCCAGCGTCGAGTGCAGCAGATCCGACATGTTCGCGATCATCTTGTTGGCGTCCAGGCGGCGCGGGGCCAGCGGCTGCTGCCGGGCGAAAGCGAGCAGGCGTTGGGTGAGCGCCGCCGCGCGCTCGGCGGCGGCGCTGGCGGCGTTCAGGAAGCGATCGATATTGACGTCGCCTTTCCGCATCCGCCGTGAAGCGAGGTCATGGGCGCCCATGATCACGCCGAGCATGTTGTTAAAATCGTGGGCGATGCCGCCGGTGAGCTGGCCAAGCGCCTCCATTTTCTGCGCCTGCCGGAGCTGGCTTTCGGCGGCTTCGCGCCGCGTCACTTGCTCTATCAGTTGCTCGTTGGAAGCAGCCAGCCGGTCGCGCGCCGTCGTAATCGTGGAAAAGGCCTCTCGGGTGAAGCGGGCGACCAAGATGCCCATGCCGCAGATAAGGAGGAAGGCGATCGCGATGCCGGCCTGCAGCAGCGCCGCGGAGCGTTCGGCGGTCGATTGGCGTATGGCGAGAAGCTTGTCTTCGGCCGTTTGCATGGCCTCGATCTGATCGCGGATCCGTTGCATCAGGCGCAGGCCATTATCGTTGTCGACCGTCGTCAGGGCCGCATCCCGGTTCCCGGCTTTGTAGGTTTCAACCGTCGAACGCAATTCGTCGAGCTTGGCCGAGATCAGGTCGCGCAGTTGCTTCAGCGGCTGCGTTTGCTTCGGATTGTCGCTGACCAGACCTTGGAAATGATCCAACGTTGGCGGCAACTCCGCGTTGGCGCGATCATAGGGCTCGAGATAGCTAGCGCGGCCGGTCAGCAGATAGCCGCGCTGACCGGTCTCGGCGCTTTGCACCAGACTTAGAATACGGGTGAGCTGCGTGCGTACGTCGAGCGAGTGGAGCACCCAATGGTCGTCGCTCTCGCTGCGAGCGCCCAGCCAGAAGGCAGCCGCCATGATCAGCGCCGCGAGCACGGCGGTGGCCGGCAGACTGCGATTCAGCAGTGTGAGCGGTCGACGCCCGGCTTTCGGCTCGATCAAGAGTTGCGCCCGGTGGTTGACGGACACTTCATCCAAACGGCATGAGGCCCGGCCAATCGAAGCCTTCAGTGGCCCAAACGAAGGCACCCTGGCGGCAATCAAACGCACCATAACCCAAAGAAACGGAACGTTCTGTGTCAATTGACGCAGCGCCCGTGTGTCAAACATGGAACCATCGAGTGGCCGCCGGAGTTCCCTTATCGGAGTACACACCATTTTTCGCGAGTATGAGGATATTGCGCTCCACGCCAGCCGTGTTTCGCCAACTAACCCCTATTAGTCATTTGATCCGAAGAGCCAAGGCATGCAGGTGCCCTGCCATGAATGCAAATTGCGCGCGTGCGGACTGTTCAAGCCGGTGACCGCCGAAGAGCTGGCGTCAATTCAGGACATCAAGAATGCGCACCTGGAGATGCCGGCCGGCAGCGAGATTATCCGGATCGGTGACCCGGCTCCTGAAGTCTTCACGCTCTATGCCGGCTGGGCGTTTCGCTACAAGATGCTCACGGACGGTCGCCGCCAGATCCTGTCCTTTGTGCTGCCGGGCGATCTGCTCGGCCTGCAAGCCGCAATGTTCGATGCCGCGCTGTTCGGCATCGAGGCTTTGACCGACGTCGAGCTCTGCGTGCTGCCGCGCAGGAAGCTTTGGGGGCTGTTCGGCAAGATGCCGGGGCTGGCCTTCGATGTCGCCTGGCTCGGCTCGCGATCGGAGAGCTTCGTCGACGAGAATCTGACCAGTGTCGGCCGGCGCACCGCGGCGGAACGCGTGGCCGCGCTTATCGTGACGCTTTACAAGCGCGCGAAGGTGCTGGGCATGGTCGACAATGAGACATTCGCCTTTCCCTTGACCCAGCAGCACATCGCCGATGCGCTCGGCCTGTCGCTCGTTCACACCAACAAGACGCTCGCGAAACTGCGTCGCATGGGCATGTTCAAGCAGTTCAATGGAACGATGGCGCTGCTCAATCCGCGCGTGCTGGAACGCGTCGCCCAGCACTTCGACGACGACGTGCCGATGCGGCCGCTGATCTGAACAGCGATCGAGCTCATCAAGCGATCCGCTCGCTCGGGATGCGCCGGGCAAATGAAGGCCGCCCCGGTCTTTGGTATTTTCGGGGCGGCCTTGGCGCTGGCCGATCGACGGCTCTTTGCGCGCCGGCTACTTGCTGGAGTTATCCGGAATCCAGGTCGACTTGTTGCGGTCGTATTTCAACCCCGGCGCCTGTTTCAGTGCGTCCTGGGTGGTGTCCATCGTCAAATAGACTTTGTCGTTCTTGGTGGTCGGCTTGACCGCGTTGAAGGCCACCGCGATGTCCTTTTCGGAGCCGATCACGCCGCCGACGCCAACGATCAAGGCGTTGATCTGTCCGCCGCTCGGGTCGACCAGCACGTCGTCAATGCTGCCGATCTTGTTGTTGGACTTGTCGTAGACCGATTGCTTGTACCAGTCGGTGACGGTCTTGGCCGATGCCGGCACGTTGGTCATCGCCTCGCCACGGCCGGCCGAAGCTTGCTGTGCGACAGCCGCGCCGCTCAGCACCACGGCACCGACGGACAAAGCGATAAAAGTTTTAGCAATTTTCATTGGCGGTATCCTCCGCTTGTGTTGATCATCCGACCAACAACGCATGAGACCTCATTTTGTGCCGAGATCGCGCGCAAATATGGAATCCCGCCGTCTTTCACGAGGAACCAATCGGCCGCAGTGACGTATTCACACGCGGCTACGCTGGGCCGATAATAGCCTCGACGCGCTGCGCTATCCGGAAACATGAGATACGGCAATGAAACTCTTCAAATGCCAGCATTGCGGCCAGTTGATTTATTTCGAGAACGATCTGTGCCTGAAATGCTCGCATCGTCTCGGCTTTATCGCCGAGATCATGAATCTGTCCGCGCTCGAGCCCATCGAGCCCAAGACCGACGCGCCGCCGGGCCTATGGCAGGCGCTCGCGATCGACAACAAGCTCTATCGTTCGTGCGCCAATGCCCAATACGGCGTCTGCAACTGGATGGTCGACGCCGACACCGAAGACCCCTATTGCGCGGCCTGCCGGCATAACCGCACCGTTCCCGACACATCCATTCCGGAGAACGTTCTGGCCTGGCGCAAGATCGAGCTTGCCAAGCACATGCTGTTCTACACTCTGTTCAAGCTGCGTCTGCCGCTCGACGAGAATGACGAGACCGGCCAGCCCCGGCTCCGCTTCGACTTCCTCAAAAGCCCGCCACATCATGAAGGCCCGCGGGTGATGACCGGGCACGACAACGGCTTGATTACGCTCGCGCTTGAGGAGGCCGATGATGCCGAACGCGAGCGGCGGCGCACCTTGATGCACGAGCCTTATCGCACCCTGGTCGGGCATTTCCGGCACGAGGTCGGCCACTACGCATGGGACGTATTGGTGCGCGACGGCGGTCTGGTCGAAACCTGCCGCGCTGTTTTCGGCGACGAAACGGCGGACTACGACCAGGCAGTCAAGGCCCATTATGCCAATGGCGCGCCGCCGAATTGGCAGGATAATTTCATCAGCGCCTATGCGAGCTCGCACCCGTGGGAGGATTTCGCCGAAACCTGGGCGCATTACCTGCATATCGTCGACACGCTGGAAATGGCGCGGGCGTTCGGCATGTATGTGCACCCGCGGCTCGCCTCTGCGGGCGAGCTCGATGCACAGGTGGACTTCGATCCTTATCTAGTGCGCGAGGCGTCGCCCCTGATCGAAACCTGGATTCCGCTGAGCAACGCGCTTAACGGCCTTAACCGCACCATGGGCTTGCCCGATCTCTATCCGTTCATTCTGTCGCCGCCGGTGGCGGCGAAATTGAGCGTGATCCACGACCTGGTGCACCATAACCTGAAACGGTCCCCGGCGCCTGAGGACATCGGCACGCCCCCGCTTGAGCAGAGGGCGTCTGAGGTCACGCCTGGATAGAGGACGGTTCGCGCCGCTACGCCGGCGCGGACCGCTTTGTTGAGGTTAGTGGGACCGTCAGGTCTCGATGACGGCCACGATCTCGTAGGTGTTCGGATCGATGATCAGAATCTGATCGCCGACCATCACGTAATCGAAGCCGCGATACTGCGGCACGACTGTGACGACGTCTTCCGGCAAGACCGCCACATGGACACCGCGCGGAACGGTGACACCGACCCTCACGTCAAAGTCCGGCCGGCCGCTGATGCGCGCCGTCGACGAGCTCTTGCCGATGACGGTGCTGATCCGGGTACGCTGGTCCTTCGACAACTGCACTGATGCGCCGCGCGAATTCGTCGTCGCGCTGCCTTGCACGCTGGTGCCGCCGCGCGTGCTGCCTTGCGCGTTCTCCTGCGTCTTCGCGCCGGCCTTGCCTGACTCGGTCTGTGCACCGCGCTCGTTGCGCTCCTCTTGGGCACCCTTCTGCTGGGTGCTGCGCTCTTCCTGCGCACCCTTCTCCCTGGCGCCGTGCTCTTCCTCGGCGCCCTTCTGCTGGTTGCCGCGCTCTTCCTGCGCACCGCGCTGCAAGCTCTTCTCGCCGGCCATTCCCCTGGAGCCTTCCTGCGCTGACTGGCCGGTTGCGCCTTGCGATTTCTCACTTGCGCCGCTTTGCTGATGCGGCATCACGCTGGCGCCGGTTGCGCCGCCGGTCGCGCCGCCCTTGTGCTCCTGTGCCGCACCCGGCGAGCTCATCGCGCCGCCGCCGGACGGGCTCTGCGTCGTTTGCGCTGCAGCAATCGCGGTGCCGCCGACGAATACAGCGGCCGTCACGAGCAGGCGTAGTGTCGTTGCTTGTCTTTTCATTGCACGTTTCTCCTGTTCCCTCTGTAGCAATGTTCGCGCTGCTCGTTTGCTCGAATGCGAGCAAACAAACTAAACGCGTATCAACTCCCAACTCGCTTACGACATTCACGTTCCAAATCTGTGTGTTTGCCGAGAAATAGCCGTGAGCGGCCATCGGCCGCGTGTATGCGACAACGGTGGAACCGCACATTGGCGCGGAGCGTTGTCTGTTCGACAGTACAAATCCGGAGAAGATGGAATGGACTGGAATCGTATCGAAGGAAATTGGAAGTCGACTAAGGGCAAGGTCAAAGAGAAGTGGGGCCAACTCACCGACGATGATCTCACGCAGATCAACGGCCAGCGCGACCAGCTGGAAGGCAAGATCCAGGAACGGTACGGCCTCGCCAAGGATGCGGTACGCAAAAACGTGGACGATTGGCTGAAGTCACAGCCATAGCGAAGCTCGCCTGGACTCTGGCGGGGTGAGTTCGGCTCACCCCGCCTTGTCTAATGCGTCCCAAGAGGAGTTCGCAATGGTGGCTGAAGAACAGGATCGCCCCGTTCTATCCAAAAACGAGGCACGGCAAGCCGTGACCGGGCACAACGTGCGTTATGTCCTCGGCTTCGGTCTCGCCGGGGTCATTGCTGCGTTTGTGGTGATTTACGTTGTCTACTTCGGCGTCTGAGCGCGGCTTCAGGCCGGCGCTCGTTTGGCGTCGCGAACATTTGGCGTCGCGAAACCTCTTCGTCGCAGCCACGTTGGACCCTGGGTTGCCGCGATCGCGCCGCGCCCAACGCGAAAACAATCGAACAAGAAGGAAAAACCATGGGACTGTTCACAAAAGACATCAAGACAATGGACGACCTCTTTCTGCATCAGCTGCGGGACATCTATTACGCGGAGAAGCAGATCACCAAGGCGCTGCCGGAAATGATCAAGAAGGCCAGCGATCAGCAGCTCAAACAGGGTTTTGAGACCCATCTGCACGAAACCGAGAATCACGTGAAGCGCCTTGACCAGGTCTTCGAACTCCTCGGCAAGAAGCCATCGGGCGTCGACTGCCCGGCGATCGACGGCATCGTCGAGGAGGCCGAAGAGGTGACCGGCGAGGTCGCGAACAAGAGCGTGCTGGATGCGGCCTTGATCGCCTCGGCCCAGGCCGTGGAGCATTACGAAATGACGCGCTATGGCACGCTGATCGCCTGGGCGAAGCACCTCGGCCACGCCAATGTCGTTTCGCTGCTCAACCAGACGCTGGAGGAAGAGAAGGCGACCGACCAGAAGCTGACGACGATGGCCGAAGCGCAGGTCAATCGGAAAGCTGCCTGACGCACTTCACCCCCGGGCGCTTTTCGAGAGGCGGTGTCGCGACCAGCACGCGGCGCCGCCTCACCCGCGAGAATTTCCTTGAGCCGCGGCTCATTCCCTGTTTTCTTGCGCGCGAACATTGGCGGCCGCCGCGCGGCGAACAGGTGAGGACAATGGCCAAAGCAAAGGGTAAGAAAACTTCGAAGGCGGCATCAAAAGGGACAGTAGCGAAGCGCTCGGCCAGGGCATCGCACGACGCGATCAAGCAGAAGCTGATCCTCGCCGGCAAGGTGCTGGTGCAGGAAGGCCAGGACGACTTCACCCGCGGTCATATCTCGTTCCGCCTGCCGGACGATCCGGGCCTGTTCTTCATGAAGGCGCACAGCATCGGGCTCGACGAGATCACGATGCATAACATCCTGACCATCGATCTCGAAGGCAATGTCGTCGCCGGCACCGCGCGCCGGCACAGCGAGGTCTATATCCATTCCGAGATCCTCAAGGCTCGTCCGGACGTCAATTGCGTGATCCACACCCATCCGACCTATTCGGTGGCGTTGTCGGCGACCGGCCGGACGCTGAAATGCTACTCGCAGCCCGGTGCGTTGTTCTACGAGGCGCTCGGCGCCTATACCGACACCATCAATCTCATCCGCAGCCACGCTATGGGCGCCGGCGTTGCGCGTGCGCTCGGGCAGGGCCGGGGCGTGCTGTTGAAGAACCACGGCATCGTCGTCACCGGCGCGACGATCGAGGAGGCAGTGATCAGCACCCTCATGCTGGAGAACGGCGCGCAGGTGCAACTGCTTGCCGAAGCGGCCGGCGATCCCGCGCCCGAATTCCCGCGCGAGGACATCGAAAAGCTCAAGCACGATATCAGCCGGCCCGAGCAATTCGTGGTCAATTTCGATTACCTGGTGCGCCGCGTGAAACGCGGCGGCAAATAAGCGCGGCAACGCGTAAACGCGGCTTCACGCCGCCGGCCGGATCAGCGCGAGGCCGGACTCCGGATCCTTGACCTTGCGCAGGTGGGCCGGGCTTTCCGTGAGGATCACTTCGAGCGTGGGCCGGACATGCGCTTCTGGCCGTTGCTGTCGTGAATGCGTTTCTGCTGCATGACAAAACCCGTCTTTGCGCGCGCTATTGCCGAAGTAACGGCAGCGGCGGCCCTCGGGTTCCGCGAAGCCTAGAGCCGTCCGGTCAGCTCACACCACGGTGAAGTCGTGGGCAACGACGATCTCGCCCTGGAAATTCTTGGCCGCCGCGGCGCGCCAGGTGTCGTCAGTGATGCTGTCGATTGCCGGTGTCAGGTGCGAGAGCACGAGCGTTTTGACGCCGGCTTCCTGGGCGATGCGGCCGACATCCTCGGCCGGCGTGTGGTCGGCC
>Ga0335069_10010020_pt1 | contig 13467 bp, 16 predicted proteins | sample Lox_Sample_11_FD_206714 | JGI IMG/M metagenome (GOLD analysis project Ga0335069, IMG submission 206714) | Soil microbial communities from Loxahatchee National Wildlife Refuge, Florida, United States - Lox_Sample_1.1 | ecosystem: Environmental > Terrestrial > Soil > Wetlands | place: USA... | reverse complement strand
TACAATGAAGAAACATTTTAAGTCATATATCCACGGCTGGGATGGTGCGAAGGAATTGCGGATGCGTCTGATGGAAACACAGAATAATGATGAGGTATTACCTATACTCGCAGACATTGAATCTTTTACGAATTAAGAATAGTGGCCGGCGGAATACTAATTCCGCCGGCCGTCTCTTTTTATGTTTTTCGTTGTATACTGCCCGCATGAAAAAGGAAGATAAGGAACATAATCAGCGGCACGCGACTTTGTACCGCACCTATCGACCGGCGAGCTTCGCCGAGGTTCGTGGGCAAGAGCATGTCGTGGGCACGCTTGAGAAGGCAATCAAGAACAACAAAATTGCGCACGCGTACCTCTTCTCCGGTGGCCGCGGGACAGGGAAGACGAGTGTTGCGCGTATTCTCGCTGCAGCCTTGGGGGTATCCGACAAAGATCTCTACGAGATCGATGCAGCGAGCAATCGCGGTATCGATGACATCCGGCAACTGCGTGAGGGCGTCTACGCGATGCCGTTCTCATCGCCGTACAAGTTTTACATCATCGACGAGGCGCACATGCTCACCAAGGAGGCGTGGAACGCACTTCTCAAGACGCTTGAAGAGCCGCCCGCTCACGCTATCTTCGTACTTGCGACGACCGAGCACGACAAAGTCCCCGAGACCATCCAATCGCGTTGCGAGGTCTATACCTTCCACCAACCCACGCGCGAGATGCTCACACAGATAGTCGCTGATGTTGCGAAAGAAGAAGGATTCACGCTTGAACCAGCCGGTGCGGAGATTGTGGCGCTCTTGGCCGAAGGCTCATTCCGCGATGCACTCTCAATACTCCAGAAGGTGCTCTCGGTCGCCGATGGGAAGAAGGTAAGTATCACTGATGTCGAATCAGTCTCGGGTGCGCCACGCAATGAGCTCGTGCGGCAGATAACGACAGCACTCGCGAAGAAGGATAGCCCTGCAGCGCTCGGTGCCTTACAACAAGCCATATCCGAAAACATGGATCCGCGGATGTTCGCGAAACTACTCATCCATCGCCTGCGTATCATTCTGCTCTTGCGCTTCGCCCCGGAACTTACGGCGAAGTTCGCCGATGAGCTCACTGAAGCTGACCTCGCTTTGGCACAAGAAATTTCTAGGGATCCGGGCGTCACCTCAGAAACGCTCCGCATACTTCTCGAAGCCCACAGCCGCATGGCTTACGCGGCCGTGCCATACTTGCCACTCGAACTCGCCGTTATCGATATCTGCAATGAGGGTTTGAAAGGGGAGCAGAAGTAAGGCACTATGTGCTTGTGCGTATAAATTGGGAGATCGTCTAATGGTAGGACAGGAGCCTTTGAAGCTCTTTATCTTGGTTCGAATCCAAGTCTCCCAGCCCCGAAAAATTCGCTCGTAAACTCGCTCATCTCGGGGCAAGCCCCATGTGCGGCTTTTTATATGGAGTACAATATAACTACCAATTTTACGGGGCCACGAGACGAGCGAAGCAAGTTTTTCGTGGCGAATATCAAGGGGTCATGCACAAAGTTTACGTACTTGAGAATACGAAAGATAAAACGTGGTACATCGGACAAACCGATGATTTAAAACGTCGTTTGCATCAACACAATACGAAAACAGGAGGACGTACGACGGCGATGAGGGAAAATGGATCTTGGAAGCTTATTTATGCCGAAGCATATATCGACAAACGCGATGCGGTCGGACGAGAGAAGTTTCTTAAAGGCGGCTCCGGTCGCGCCTATCTCAAAAAACAGATGAGGCATTATCTTAATAACTACTAAAAGTCCAACATCGTCCCAGACCCCCAGCAGAAGTATTTTACAACAAATCTTGACTTTTTGTGGGGTCTGACCCCGATCCCGTGTTACAATGGACAGATGTCTCCTGATGGATCTCAGGGAATCAAGTGGAATGAAGTAACGTGGTATTCACGCTTGCTTGCAATAATCCTTTTTATTGGCGTTATTCCGACCCTATTTTTTTATATCGGGATGCAATACGAGGCAATAGAAGGAAAGTCGACTACATCCCCGACGATTCAATCCACAGCTTCTCAAACGTTGAATACCTCTCAAATGGGAACGATTGCATTGCAATGTGCTAACGGCAAATCTATTGTTGCAACATTTCAAGGCACCAATGTCGACTTGATTCTTAGCGATGGAAGAAAATTCAACCTTTCTCAAGGCGCAGTTTCCTCCAGCTATCCCGGTATGTCGGCGTATTATGCAGACACAAAAGATACGATTATGTTTAGTGGGTCAATAGAAACATCCTTTACCTTTAGCGAGATAGCAACATCAACCTTCGTTGAAACGTACGCGGATTGTAGCGACACTTCAGATAATGGTTCACAGAAAGCCATTTCGCAGGTTCAACAGACGCAGCCTGCCAGCAATGCGGATTCCTATACACTCTCGATAGGACAGATGCTCACCTTCAAGGTTGCTGGCGCAAATGATCCTGCGATTGAATTATTGTCAGTCGATGTTTCGCACCAGAGTGTGACAGTCGGAATTGGCTTCTTCTGTACTTTTGTATGTGCAGCGGCACCGCCGTTTCAAACAACTACACTCACGCTTAATCAGCCGTATGCAGGAGGGGCATTAAACATTGATCTCACTGCTATCACGGCAACAACGGCAACCTTTGTAATTACGAATCCTTCCGGAGGAATCGTATCGACAAGTAGCACTATAAGTTCATAAAGACGGTTCCAATATCGTCCGTGACCCCCAGCAAGGAACGTGTTTGACTGTGCGAAGAATCTATTTTTTCGTCCGCGAGGCGATGAGAGACCAAATTAAGTAAAAACCAATTGGCCAAATAAACCACATAGCCAAGATTCCACTTGTGCTAGCACAATACGGTGCGCCGCACGCCACGCCGTCAACACATCGCGCGTCACTACACCCATTCAACGCAATCAAGAAGGTGATTACAAATACCGCAACAGTAAAAATCAATTTCATCCGTGTTGGTTTGAGTGAGTTGAAATTATTCATACCCGCATTATATGTTGCTAACACTCCTTGGGACAGTCCATTTCATGTGGATAAGTTCAAATATGTTCAAACGTCGTACCAAACTCCCAGCAAAAAATATTAGACAATGATTTTTCAACTTTTGTGGGGTCTGACCCCAATTCCAATTCCAGACCCCAATTCCCCAAAAAATTCCTAGAATGCTCTTGACAAACTGACCCACCATATGCTTACGTTAAGCTGGCTTCACGTAATCACAGGAGAGAGAAGCGACTCAATTTGAGGACCAGCTTGTAAAACTTCAGCCTTCTTTACTAAGATGGGCACGAGGTTTCTATAAAAGATCGAATGGTCCAAATGATGCACCAGAGGATCTTGTGCAAGAAACACTGAAAAGGGCAATGAGCTACGCGCGGAAATTTGAGTTCGCCACTGATTTGAAATTTAAGCCCGGCACTGATTTGGAAGCGTTGCTCTATAAAATAATGAGGAATGCATTCTTTACAGCCCAGAAAAGAAAGACGACTAGGTGGCGCCACGAGAGAGCGATGGGACCCTGTGATGAAAGCACTGATGGGGAACAGTTCTATGCACTTTTGTTCGTGGATGCATTGCAAATGATGGAAAAGCTTTCTCAAAAAGAGCGACAGATTCTTAAGTTAGCCGGACCTGGAGGCCTCGATTGTAATACTATTGTTGAATTGACTGGTATGAAACCTAGAGCAGTCCAAAATCGCCTACACAGCGCTCGGGAAAAGATGCGAGAATACTTATTGGAAGAAGTCTGAGGGTCGCCCTACGGGGCGACCTTCCTTTTAAGAATGGTTCAACCACGTCAAAACGGTTCCCACATCGTCCCAGACTCCAGTCAATCAGTTCAAGATATGATATACTAAAGGCGTATGAAAAACTTTACGGTTATATACATGGCGCCCATTTTAACAATAGAGGAATGGATGAAGAAGCCCGAAGTAGAACGTAAGGAGTCGGAAACGAAGATGAAGGCCGACTGGGACGCATGGATGAAAGCGCATGCTGATACGGTGCTGAATACCATTGCGTTGGGCAAGACAAAACGCGTGAGCGCGGAGGGCGTAGGGGATATCAAAAACGATATGATGCTCTCTTCGTATGTCCAGGGAGAATCCATTGAATCGGTAGCGGCACTCTTCAAGGGTCATCCACATCTAGGTATTCCCGGCGCGACCATTGAGATCATGGAGGCTCGGCAGATGTAGATCACCCTTCATTACCATATGAGGCGTTTTATCCGCAGCGGCATTTCTTGGATTCCTTTAGGAATAGCAATTACGATACTCTGTGGCCTCGTGTACGCTACTGTCCAGCAGAATTATCGGCAGTCGCTGAACGATCCACAAATCCAAATGGCAGAAGATGCTGCCAGTGCACTAGAACAAGGTGCGTCGCCAAGCTCCATCGTCCCGACTCAAAAAGTCAACATCGCAGAATCACTTGCACCGTGGATCGCGGTATACGATGCAAGTGGTGCCCCTATCGTGGCATCAGGGGTGCTCGATGGAATGATGCCAACCTTGCCCCATGGAGTCTTCGATATTGGCACGTGGCACACCTACGCGGAGTATCGAATTCCGTTGCCTGTTAGTGGGAACGAAGACCGCTTCACCTGGCAACCGCGAGATGATGTGCGGCAGGCTGTTGTACTCGTGCATACAAGCAACGGCATGTTCGTCGCATCGGGACGCAACATGCGCGAAGTCGAAAACAGAGAAGGTGCATTAGAGCTTATGATCGGCGTGGGTTGGCTCGCTACACTAGCGGTGACTTTTGTTGCACAGTTGTTCGCGCAATACTTGCTATGCGTTTTTCACGAAAAGAAACGCGGCACATAACCGACGTATTTCTAATGTAGGTATGCAGGCGGATATATGATGCGTAAGAGATGATTACGATGCGCTGTGATAATGATCGGTGTCCGGGGTCGGCGCACCTGATAGAAATGAGCCACGTCATGCGAAATGACGTTGAAGGTCTCCCATTCATGGGATCCTTTTTGTTGATGATGAATTGCAGGTTGATAGTCGATCGATGAAGACCGTCGTTCGGACTTGAAGCGGTAGGCAGGGAGAATGAAAAACTCACTGATGTGTTTCATAAGCATTACTGGTATTATTGGACGCAGAGCTAGTGTAACTCTCTAGATTGGCTCAAATCGTTCTTATAATCGGAGTCTCATGAGAACTTCATGTTCGTCCAGATACAGTGGAACGGTGAGACTCCGGTCTTACCTGAGTACGTTATACGTCTAACCAGCTGTAGTTTGTATGAAAATACTTCTTGTCGAAGACGAAGAGAAACTTGCCGCAGGTATTAAGCAGGGACTTGAGCTCGGCGGGAATGCGGTTGATATTGTCCCTGATGGTAAGAAAGCGCTCACCCGCATATCGCTCCATCGCAATGATTACGACGTGGTGATTCTTGACCTCATGTTGCCGTCAATGGATGGACAAACACTCTGCAAGGAGATTCGTGCAAACGATATCACGGTACCCATTCTTATTCTTACGGCACGTGCCGAGACGGATACGAAAGTCAGCTTGCTCCTCGACGGAGCAGACGACTACTTGGTGAAGCCGTTCTCGTTCGCCGAATTGTCTGCACGTCTGCAAGCACTCATGCGGCGGCCATCGCAGAGTCTACCCGAGAAATTAATCATCGATGACCTAGAGCTCGATACGGGCACACGGACCGTCATGTGTGGTGGTAAAGAATTGCTGCTCACCTTGAAGGAGTTCGGGCTGCTCGAGTACTTCATGCGGCACCCGAACCAGGTCGTCAATCGGGAGGACTTACTTACTCACCTATGGGATTTTAATTATGTCGGCTTTAGTAACGTGGTTGATGTCCATATCAAAAATCTTAGACGGAAGTTGGATCGTAACGATGGTCAAGGGGTATTGGAAACGGTGCGTGGTATTGGTTACCGACTCCGTGCATAAGTATCGGTACGACCCTTTTTTCCGTACGGAAGCGAGCATCATCGTATTACAAGGTGCCTTTGCACTCCTCGTGCTCTTTGTTCTTGGTGCTATTGCGCAAGAACTCAATCACGATACCTCCGTAGCACTCTCATCGGGGATAAACACGGCAGTATTTGATCCACATGCAACACCCGCCGTCATAGCGAATGCCATTGTCGAAAACCTTCGCTCGATGCGTTCGCGAACTGTAGTACTCGCGGCGGGAGCAGTCGTTGTCGTCACGATAGTGTTCACCTATATCATTATGCGCCTTGCACTCTCGCCAACCCGCAACGCGCTCACGTCCCAAAAGCGATTCATTGGTAATGTCGCGCATGAACTGCGTACACCACTTGCAGTCAGCAAGACTAATCTCGAAGTCGCACTCATGAATCACAACCTCGATTCATCGCTGAAGCACTCGCTCGAAAGCACTGTAGAGGAACTTGACCGCGCATCGGGTATCATCAACAATCTTCTTTCGCTCTCGGCGTCTATACGACCGGAACGCATCGAGTTTTCGGATGTCGACCTTGGCATAGTGATGAGCGATGTCACACGTAAACTCCGAGATTTTGTCGAATCAAAACATCTCGAACTTGAGGTACGCATGAGCGAACGTAGAAACGTGTGGGGCAATATGATCGCGCTCGAACAGATCATGATGAACATCCTTAAGAATGCCATTTCCTTCACATCGAATCATGGTCGTATACGCATCACCATAGAGCCCGTACATCCTGACTTCATAGAATTTACGATCCAAGATTCCGGTAAAGGTATTGCACGTGAACACTTATTCAAAATATTTGAACCATACTATCAAGCCGATCCTTCGCGTAAGCGTCGTGACGGTGGTAGTGGACTCGGCCTCACGATTGTTTCCGAACTTGTAAAGCTCCATAACGGAAAAATCTCGGTACGGAGTGCCGAGGGACGTGGCACGACGGTTACTGTGCTGTTGCCCGCGGGCAAGAAACGCGTCGGACTTTCTGGTTCGTCAGCGATCGAACACGATACAGCAAGTGAAATAGCAGTTGATTTTTCTCGGGGCAATCGAGAAGTGTGAAGGACGATTTTCATACAGTACTCATGTGTACGCGCTACCATGAGTTGAGAGAAACACTAGATAAAGAAGAAGTGTCGCAGCGACAAGGTGGAGATCTTTGTATTAGAAGTATCATATGGTTCTTTATGCAAGATGTATTCGACGTGAGGGGCGCAACGATTTGGCATACACACAGGACGTTGCTCATGTAAGCCGGAGGCCGCGCAGTACCGTCAGGTGCGTGCGGCCTCCGGCGTGTACTATAGAACACCTGACCTATCAGGCAGGGCAGCTTGCGTTTCTGGTGAGTCGTTCGTACTATGTACCTCAATGACAAAGGTATTGGTAGCCGAAGACGACGTACTCCTCTCTTCTATAGTGGTGAGAAATCTTGTCGCCGAGCTTTTTGAGGTTCACGCGGCATTCGATGGATTGCAAGCGGAACAGGAGATCAAAAATTGGCAACCGGACTTGGTTCTCCTTGATCTCCTCATGCCCAAGAAAGACGGCTTCCAGGTACTCGCTGATGTCCGGGCTGATCCAACAACGGCAAAATTACGCATTATTGTTTTCAGCAATCTTGGAGAGAATGAGACTATGGCCAACATAGAGAAATTTGATTTAGCAGGGTATTTCATAAAAGCGAATACCACTCCACACGAGATCGTCGCGAAGGTCAAAGAGCTCTTCCAGAAATGAAGCGAGCATCTGTCGTCCTTGGTTGCGCGCTTGTGCTCGGTACCGTGTTCATAGTGTTTGGCAACTTTGGGCGAGTCGACATTCCTGTCTTGGATCCCGCAGGATCGATAGCGCTTGCCGAACGATCGGTCATTCTCGTCACCTTCGTATTTTCATCGATCGTCGTTGTTCCGGTCTTCGTGCTCCTATTTTGGTTCGCGTGGAAGTATCGTGCGACCAACATAGAAACCGCGCATCACCATCGTCCCGAATGGGACCATCGTAGTGGGTACCTCGAATTTGCGTGGTGGCTCGTACCGTCTGCGATTGTTGCGGTGCTTGCAGTCGTTGCCTGGGATAGTGCGCATGCGCTCGATCCCTACGTACCTCTTTCGGGTACTAATGCGCCGATCACCATAGAGGTGGTGGCGCTCGATTGGAAATGGCTTTTCATCTATCCGGCTGAAGGTATTGCGACGGTCAACGAAGTCGAGTTCCCAGTTGGCACTCCCGTGCACTTCGAGCTCACCGCTGACGCACCCATGAATTCCTTCTGGGTCCCTGCGCTTGGAGGACAAATAATGGTGATGCCCGGCATGACGACGCAACTCAATCTTCTGGCGAATCGCGCGGGAATTTTTACTGGCGTCTCCGGCAACATCAGTGGAGCAGGGTTTTCTGGCATGACATTTGCCGTACATACAGTCTCTCTTGATGAATACGACCGATGGGTCGAGGCGATACGACGCACCTCTCCCGCACTCACGGCCGCGACCTACGAAGCCGTGCGTCAGCCGAGTAGTGATAATCCTATCGCGACCTACTCGCCGGTCGATTCGGCACTGTATACTGCGATTACGATGAAATTCATGTCGCCGAGTATGACCGATATGAACAATATGCCCGGTATGCCGACGAATCATCCCCAATAATTATGAACTGGACTACGTTCATCTTCGGGAAGCTCTCGTGGTCGGTCCTGCCGCAAAGTCCGATAGCAATAGGTGGCGGCGTCTTTATGGTGCTGGCCGGAATTGGTCTGCTCTTGCTCGTGACGTATTTTAAACGCTGGCGCTACCTGTGGGATGAATGGTTCACCTCGCTCGACCCGAAGCGCATCGGTGTCATGTATATGGTGGTCGCAGCGGTGATGCTCTTGCGCGGCAGTGCTGATGCGCTCTTGATGCGCGTGCAACAGGCGACCGCTGTCGGCGCATCGCAGGGCATCTTGAGTGCGAGTCATTTCCAGCAGATTTTCTCCGCGCACGGTTCGATCATGATTTTCTTCGTCGCGATGGGACTCATGTTTGGTCTCATCAATCTTGTCGTACCGCTGCAAATAGGCACGCGCGACGTCGCATTCCCGTTTCTCAATTCGGTGAGCTTCTGGCTTTTTGTCGCCGGTGCTGCGCTCACCAATGTCTCACTCATCATCGGCGATTTCTCGACCGCCGGCTGGCTCTCATACCCGCCACTATCCGAACTTGCGTATAGCCCGACCTCAGGGGTTGATTATTGGATATGGAGTTTGCAAATAGGTGGACTGGGGAGCTTGCTCTCGGGTATCAATTTCCTCGTGACTATCGTAAAAGAACGCGCGACTGGGATGACGTTCATGCGGTTACCCATGTTCTCATGGACGGTTCTCGGTGCGATGATGCTCGTTGTCTTTGCATTCCCGATACTTACGGTGACGCTCGCACTTCTGTCGCTCGACCGAACTCTCGGCATGCATTTCTTCACGGCAGATGGAGGAGGTAACATGATGATGTACGTGAATCTCATTTGGGCGTGGGGTCATCCCGAGGTATACATATTGATTCTTCCTGCGTTCGGTGTTTTCTCGGAAGTCGTCCCCGTCTTCTCTGGTAAGAAGCTCGCCGGCTACACATCAATGGTCTTCTCGGTCGTCGCTATTGTGTTTCTTTCATTCACTGTTTGGCTCCACCACTTCTTCACGATGGGCGCCGGTGGTGACGTGAACGCCATCTTTGGCATTATGACGATGGTCATCGCGATACCGACGGGCGTCAAGATATTCAACTGGATATTTACGATGTATCGGGGTCGGATTAGATTTACTACGCCGATGCTCTGGTTTATGGGCTTCGTCGTACTCTTTACACTCGGTGGTGTCGCTGGTGTTGTTCTTGCCGAACCTGCTGCAGATTTCCAATTGCACAACAGTCTCTTCTTGGTCGCACACTTCCATACCATGATCGTGAGCGGCGTCCTCTTCGGTTATTTTGCGGGTCTCACGTTTTGGTTTCCCAAAATATTTGGATTTACACTCGATGAGCGTTGGGGCAGACGCGCTTTCTGGGCATGGCTTGTCGGATTTATTCTCGCCTTCGGTCCGCTCTACATGCTCGGCTTCATGGGAGCGACACGTCGCCTCGATCATTACAGTGCAAGTCTCGGTTGGCAGCCGTTCTTTATCGTCGCGGGTATCGGTGCCGTGATCATCGCCCTCGGTATCGCGCTCCAAGCAATGCAGTTCTATGTGAGTATTCGCGATCGACGCGCGCATCGTGATCATTCGGGTGATCCATGGGATGGGAGATCACTCGAGTGGTCGCTCTCATCGCCACCGCCCGTTTACAACTACGCTATCCTACCTACTGTCCACGGGCGTGATGCTTTTTGGATGATGAAACAGACTTCCAAGAATCAAACCCACCCCTCTTCTCTACATTATGAAGATATTACGGTACCTAAAAATTCTCCACTTGCGATATGTATCGCAGGATTCGCTTTTGCAATGGGATTCGGTATCGTCTGGCACATCTGGTGGCTTGCAGGAGCGGGACTTCTTGGCGCTTTTGCTACAGTCATCTGGCGACTCTTTGACGATAATACCGAAAAAGTCATAACCGCCGGTACCGTGAGAGCGCAGGAAGAATGGATATACACGCAGCGCATGCGCAACAAAACCACATGAATCAGAGCAACATCAGCGGACACCATGATCGCAGTGCACCACTCACTGTCGAAGCGCGCCGTACCGATACGACGAGTATTTTTGGATTTTGGATCTATTTGATGACGGATTTTGTACTCTTCGCGAGTCTATTTGCAGTGTATGCCGTGTTGCGTGGTAATACGTTCGGCGGACCAGCAGGCAATGATATGTTCAACGCCCCCTATGTACTCCTTGAGACTATTGTGCTCCTCTCGAGCAGCTTTACCTGTGGACTCGCGCTTCTTGCGGCGCATCGCGATAGCATGCGCGAGACTCTCACGTGGCTTACGGCGACAGGATTGTTAGGAGCATGGTTTGTTGGAATGGAGTTGGTGGAATTCTCAAAACTGATAGCCTTGGGAGATAGTTGGCAGCGGAGTGGATTTCTTTCATCGTTCTTCACCTTAGTTGGAACGCATGGGCTCCATGTGACACTCGGCCTCGTATGGATGTTCGCGCTTGGTATAGCTATCGTCGTGCGCGGACTTACGCGCAGCAACGTACGCAAGCTGATGCTCTTCTCGCTCTTCTGGCATTTTCTCGATATCGTCTGGATATTCATCTTTACATTCGTGTATCTGATGGGAATTAATTAACTATATGAGCATCAATCATTATTTTGAAGAAGTTGGTGGATGGCCACGGGATTCGAAGAAATTAATGCGACTCTATGTCGTGGGTTTCGTACTCTCGCTTGTTCTCACCCTCGTTGCATACGCACTAACGACACATCACGCACTTGTGGGCACTCCACTTCTCGTTGCGTTGATGTCACTTGCGGGGACACAGTTCATCGTCCAGATCATTTGTTTCCTCCACCTCGATCGCACAGCGGCATCGCGCGAACGACTCGTTGCCCTCGGTGCACTCGTGCTCATTGTCCTTATCCTCGTCGTCGGGTCACTCTGGATCATGTCGCATCTCAACGAACGCATGATGGCGGATCCGCAAGCGATGGAACAATACATGAACAATCAGTCAGGCATCTAACTCAGGTTTCTAGACCACTATGTTTAAGCGTTATTACGAACTAACCAAGCCCGGCATTGTCTACGGGAATATCATGACGACGGTCGCCGCGTTTCTCTTCGCTTCGCAGTGGCATATTGATCCGCTGTTGCAGCTTTCGACTGTGGTGGGGCTCGCACTCGTCATCGCATCCGCGTGTGTCTTGAACAACGTCATCGATCGTCACATCGACGCCAAGATGGAGCGGACGAAACACCGAGCGCTCGTCGTGGGGACTATCGATCGCCATAGCGCAATTTCTTTTGCGATTCTCTTGGGGATCTTCGGATTCTTCATTCTCTTTATGCGAACGAATGTACTCACGACCATCATTGCAGTGATCGGTTGTGTCTTTTATCTCGTCTTTTATTCGTATGCCAAACGCGCCGGGCACTGGGGGACACTCGTCGGTTCGGTCTCGGGCGCGGTGCCGATCGTTGTCGGATATACAGCCGTTACCAATAGATTTGATCTCATTTCTCTTTTATTATTTTTTATTTTAGCTTGCTGGCAAATGCCGCACTTCTATGCAATAGCAATACGGCGCTCAAGCGATTATCGCACTGCCCATATTCCTGTTTTGCCATTGGTAAAAGGAAACAAGACGACCAATGTACACATCGTCGTCTATATCATGTTGTTTCTTATCGCGACTGCATCTTTCGCAGTGATCGCTCAGGCTGGATATATATTCCTCATCATCATGCTCGCTGTCGGTATACGCTGGCTGATGATCGCCATCGAGGGTTTCTCCGCCCGCGATGATCAAAAGTGGGCTCGTTCGCTCTTCCTCTTTTCACTCGTCGTCTTATTGGTCTTCTCGATTACACTTGCTCTTTCGCCATTGTTGCCGTGATTGTATTTGCTAAGGGATATTTTGCTATACTCCCGTTATAGGGTATGAACCTCTCAAACACGGCGCATCTCATCTTGGAATATCGGTACCTTATCTTGGTGCCGCTCGCTATCATCGAAGGGCCTATCGTCGCCTTCGTTGCGGGGACGCTGGCAGCCTTGGGCTACTTCAATATCTACGGCCTCGCCATCTTCTTCTTCGCGCGCGATATGGGAGTGGACGCGTGCTACTACTGCTTCGGATACTTCGGCGGCCGCACAAGACTCGCACAACGCTTGCTGCGCAAAATAAACGTCACTCAGAATCATCTCGAAGGAGTTCGTAACTTGTGGGAGAAACATCCAATGTCGACGATGTTCATCGGCAAGCTCTCCTATGGCATTGGCTCGACCTTCGTCGCGGTCGCTGGCATGGTGAAATTTCCCTTCAAAACATTTTTCAAGTATGGCGCACTCGTCGCCATCACACAGTACTGGTCGCTCTTGGCCATCGGCTACTTCTTCGGCAACTCCTTTGGCGGCAGCATCTCCAACATTCTCTCCAACATCCAATACGTCATCGCTGGTTTGGGCATCCTCATCACGATCTACTATCTCTTCAGCTGGCGCATGCGAAGGAAGTTTATGGCGGAGGCGGAGGAAGAGGAGAAAAAAGATCGAATATAGGACTCAATTAGAACTGATAGCCTCTCATTTGCAAAAAACCATTCTGAGCGTAGTATCGATTCTAGGTTCTTAACAGTTCAAACAGCGAGGTTTTGCAAATGTCGCACTCATCTTTCAAGGATCGCGCTTTGCGCGAGTTGGAGTTGATGCATCCATCCAGGGTGAAGCTCATCACAATACTCAAGCCCCTCTCCCCACACCTCAATCCTTTCGCAAAAGATGGTGTCATTATGCGCCCGGCACTCATGTATTCCGCGGAAGG
>Ga0335069_10010019_pt1 | contig 13467 bp, 14 predicted proteins | sample Lox_Sample_11_FD_206714 | JGI IMG/M metagenome (GOLD analysis project Ga0335069, IMG submission 206714) | Soil microbial communities from Loxahatchee National Wildlife Refuge, Florida, United States - Lox_Sample_1.1 | ecosystem: Environmental > Terrestrial > Soil > Wetlands | place: USA... | reverse complement strand
CTCGGCAATTGCGTACCCAAAAGGTAATGACGAATACTAGACTAGTCAAGGCAAGTATTCCGTCGGCTTATGCCAGCGTGATGCTTTGATAAGCTCTGACGACGATGGCGAAGCTTTCCGATATCCGCCGCGAAATCGAAGAATCTGCGCATGCGCAGGGGTTCGTGTTGATCGGATTCGCGGCCCTTCGTCGTCTTGTCGATCGCGAAGACTTCTTCCGAAAGTGGCTGTCCGACTGCAATCACGGGAGCATGGGATATCTCGCGCGCGATCCAGAGCGTCGATTCGATCCGCGCCGCCTCGACGATCGCTTTCGCACGGTCGTCAGCCTCGCCTATCCCTACCTCGCGCCCGCCGCGCCGGACATCGATTGGCGACGCGAGATGCGCGGGAGAATCGCGGCGTACGCCTTCGGTCCCGACTACCACGATGTCGTCCTTCGCCAGGCGCGCGCGGTGGCCGCAACAATCGCGGAATGTCGCCCCGATGCAGTCGCGCGATGCTACGTCGATACGGGTCCGGTGTTCGAGCGCGAATGGGCGGCCCAGGCGCGTATCGGATGGTTCGGCAAGAATACGATGACGCTTAATCGCAACGCGGGGTCGTATTTCTTTCTCGCCGAGATTTTCACCGATCTCGAACTTGAGCCGAGCGACGTTCCCTATCGCGAGCATTGCGGGACGTGCACGCGATGCCTCGATCTTTGCCCGACGGGCGCCCTGGTCGGCGGGTACAAGATGGACGCGCGCGTCTGCATCTCGTACCTGACGATCGAAAATCGCGGCGCGATCCCGCGCGAGATGCGATCGCGAATCGGCAACTGGATTTTCGGATGCGATATCTGTCAGGAGGTCTGCCCGTGGAATTCTCCTCTCAAGGATAACGCTCCCTCCGATCTCACTCCCTTTCTTCCCGATCTGATGACGCTCGATGACGCAGCCTTCAGCCGGCGATTTTCGAAAAGCGCGATCAAGCGCGCGAAACGTCGCGGGCTGCTTCGCAACGCCGCCGTCGCGCTGGGCAACACGCGCAATCCCGATGCGGTTCCGGTTCTTCGCCGCGTGATGGAATCAGAACCCGAGCCGCTCGTGCGATCGCACGCGGCGTGGGCGCTCGGCGAAATCGCAGCAAAGTCCGCCCGCCACATCCTCGAACGCGCACTTGGAGATCCGGATGCTGATGTGAAGTCCGAAGCATCGGCAGCTCTCGAAACTTTCGCTTGAGGCGCTTGTAAATCATCGGTTCAGCATGAACACTTAAACGGCGATGGCGGCGCTGGAAGAAATCCGACGCGAATTTGTCGAACTCGTCTCGCGCGAGCCGATCCCGCTTGCGCGCGGCGCGCTCTTGATCGCGAAAGAGGAATATCCCCGCCTAAATGTCGAGAACTATCTCGCGCGGCTTGCCGAGCTTGCGCGCGAAGCCGAGCCGATCGTAAACGCCGGCGCGGACACGGTCGAAAAGGTCCAGTTGCTCTCAGCGTTCCTGTTCGAGCAAAAGGGTTTCGAAGGAAACCGCGAGGAGTACGGCGACCCGCGTAATTCGTTTCTCAACCTGGTGATCGATCGCCGACTCGGAATTCCGATTACGCTCTCCATCGTCTACATCGAAATCGGGCGGCGCCTCGGGCTCGATCTCCACGGCGTATCGTTCCCGGCGCATTTCCTCGTAAAGGCTGTCGACGAACGCGGAGAGTTGGTGCTCGATCCGTTTAACGGCGGCGCGATTCTGTCGATCGATGAAATCCGCGCGCGTCTTGCACAGATCTACAATCAGCCCGTCGAGTTGCATCCCGCGATGCTGCGCGCGACGCCGCCGCGCCAGATTCTCGTGCGCATGCTCCGCAATCTGAAGAATATCTATTTGAGTGGTTCCGATTCGGCGCGCGCTCTGCGCGCCCTCGATCGGATCCTGATCCTGGAGCCGCGCGCGGTCGAGGAATTGATCGAGCGCGGCAACCTCTACGAGAAGATGGAATGCTTCGGCGCCGCGCTCGAAGACTTTCAGAGCTTCCTGTCGCAGGCGCCCGAGCATTCGCAGGCCGACACCGCGCGCGACGCGGTGATGCGCCTGACGCGCCAGGTGGCGAGAATCAACTGAAGCACGCGATGGCTGCGAATCCAAATCCTCACGATTTTTTCGAGGCGAGCCGCGGCCCAGCGGCGGACGCAGAACTTCATCGCAAGCTCGAAAATGCGAGCGGACGCCACCTCGAGCACGTCGCGCACACAGCCGCGGAATTCGCGCCTTACGAAAGCGAGCGCGATCGATCGCGACAGATCAAGGAATACGCGATCGCGCATCTGGACGAATTGATTCTTGAACTCAAGTCCCGCCTTGAGGCCAACGGATGCCAGGTCTACTTCGCGCCGGACGCTGAGGCGGCGCGCGGTTACATCGTCGGTCTCGCCCGCAAAAACAAGCTGCGTCGCGTCGTTAAGGGCAAGTCGATGACGACCGAGGAGATCGGCCTTAATCACGCGCTCGCCGAGGCCGGGCTCGAAGTCACCGAGACCGATTTGGGCGAATACATAGTGCAGCTTCGCGGCGAGCCGCCGTCGCACATCATCACGCCCGCGATTCATCTCTCCAAAGAGGACATCGGAAAGCTCTTCGCCGACAAGCTCCACATGGAATACACGGCGGAGCCTGAGGCGCTGACGGCCGAGGCGCGGATGCGCCTGCGATCGATTTTCCTCGACGCCGACCTGGGAGTAACCGGCGTCAATTTCGCGATCGCGGAGACCGGCACACTCGTCATCGTTGAAAACGAGGGCAATGGGCGCCTCTCGAGCACTGTGCCCGATACGTTCGTCGCCGTGATGGGAATCGAAAAGGTCATTCCCAGACTTTCCGACCTGAGCCACTTCCTTGAGATTCTCGCGCGCACCGCTACGGGCCAGAAGCTGACGACGTACACCAGCCTTATCAACGGACCGCGTCGCGACGGCGAGATCGACGGCCCGCGCGAGATGCATGTCGTGATTCTCGACAACGGCCGCAGCGCGATGCTCGAAGACCCGGTGATGCGCGAGGCGCTCTACTGCATCCGGTGCGGCGCGTGCCTCAACGTATGTCCGGTGTATCGTCGCGTTGGCGGGCACGCATACGGTTCGACCTATCCTGGTCCGATCGGATCGATCGTGAGCCCAAATCTCTTCGGCGCCGCCGCAGGCCATCTCCCGTTCGCATCAACGCTGTGCGGCGCGTGCCGCGATATCTGTCCGGTGCGAATCGATATACCGCGCATCCTGCTCCATCTCCGATGGAAGGAGACCGAGGGACCGATGAGCGCGGGAATCAAGTGGCCGGGCGCAGCGATGCGCGTGCGCGCCGGTGCGCGAGCGTTCGGTTCGATCGCTCGTCACCCGCGAATCGCAAGGATGTTCGGGCGATTGGCGTCGATCGCGCTCGCGCCGCTTTCGCGTGACGGCTGGATTCGCAGGATGCCGCCTCCGTTCAGCGCGTGGACAAAGATTCGTGACTTTCCCAAGCCCCGCCCGCGGCGATTTCGGAAACCTGCGCGGCCGGGCTGATTTCAGGACGCCTCTAGCCGGCGGCCTCGCGGGTGGTTTCGTCCTCGCATGCCCAGTGAATCGGGCCGCCGACAGCATGCAATCCGGCCGGCATCACAACCCTTGATTCGGGATTGTTGGCGCACGAAATCGGACCGCCCATCGTCAATCCTCCCACCGGATACAGGATTTGATTCACCGTCAGAGACCCGTGTATCACGAGCGGTCCGTTGACGTACCACGAGCCTTCCCATACCTCGGGCGTTCGCTTTCCCACCAATTCGGCATTCTCGTTTCCGACGCTTGTGACTTCGAATCGCGTCCAGATGGGATTTAGCGATCCAAGGCGCAGTTCACCGTCGACCACTAGTGGCCCGGTGATTGTCAGCGAATCTCCGACGACCAACGCTCCGTCGATCACCCCGCCCGACATCTGATGCTTGCCGGCGGAAATGATCTGCGGGCGAGTGGTCTGCGGATTTTTTGCTGGTAGCTGAGTCTGCGCGCGAGCAGCGCCAAGAAGAAACCCGGAACTCAGAACGATAGCCGGCAGAATTCGAAAACACATCATAAACTGCCTCCCGACCGTTTACGGTCGCTCTCCGAGCGCGTTCTCCAACGCTGGGCAGATCATTGGCGCGTTGCCACGTCTGCGCCAAACACGATTTGTGAGTTTCGGAGCAGAAAAGCATACCGATGTTGCGCCCGGGCAACATCAGATTGGCATTGCGCGCAAAAGGCGAAAATTCATACAAAACTCTTGGCCAAACTTCTAGGCATGATTTTCTACAATCTGCCGGTACGTGATTTGCTGGGAATCGCCCGGTCGGAACATTGATTGGTGCGCTCGGTGCATACGTCTCCCTGAAACAATGCCCCATCCTGAAGGCTGAGGCGCGCACGAAACTGCTGTGAAAATCGATGCTGCCCGTGTCATCGCGTGGAGTCCGGGCGGCATGATCTGCAGGTGAAAGCCATGGCGCTATCGAAAATGCAGTTCCTGGAGGTCCTCCTGATCTCATCGCTCGTCTCTCTGGGAGAGCGCGGCGACTGGATGGGGGCCGGGGTCGTCGCAGTATTCGGCGGCGGGCTCTATTCTCTTCTCCGAGCGGTTGCGAAGAACGGATCAGCCGCAAGCGTCCAAACGGCTGCCCGAACATAAGACAATCGCGCGCCGACGCAAGGTCTGGAGCGGACAGCGTTTCTGTGCAAACTTCGGTTAAGATCTCGCGAGCGAGATCCAACCGAACGTGGCTGAATTCCATCGTCTGCTCGCGCGCCTCAAGGGTGCGCTTGAAGCCCATCCTCCGGCATCGGATTCTCATCCGACGAATGGCGCGGCTCTGCCTGCCGCTCCAACTGCGGAACGTGCGGGCCTCGTTTCCCAGTTCGCGCGCGAACTCGAAGCGCTGAGCGCTCACTTTCTCGGCGCGTTAACCGTCAGGGAGGCTGCGGCGAAAATCGCGGCGCTCGCCGGTGCAGCCGGGATGCGCGTCGCCGCCGTCGGCGAAACGGTCAACATCAAGATGGACCCCTTCGCCGACGCGCTCGCCTCGGCGGGATGTCTCGTGCTTAGGCCGGGCGCTGTGAGCGACGAGGATCGACCGGCGGCTCTCGAACAGCTTGCCCGATGCGATCTGGGAGTGGTCGAGGCGGATTGCGCAATCGCTTCAACGGGAACATTCGCTGTGCTCACGACGAAGGGACGCCCCTCGTCGCTAACCCTGCTTCCTGCGACCAGCGTGATCGTCGCGCCGGCCAATCGCGTAGTTCCCGATCTCGCCGCCGCGCTGTCGATGGTCGGCCCGGCCGCGCTCAAATCGCAGCGGCTGTCACTCGTGACCGGACCGAGTCGCACCGCCGATATCGAAAAACGAATCGTTCTCGGCGTCCACGGCCCGAAAATCCTGTACGGAGCATTGATTTGGCCGCGATGAACGAAGTCAGCCTGTTCTCGACCTGCCTGGCAGAGGAATTCTTTCCAGAGGTGCGCGATGCCGCCGCCGCCGTGCTGACGAGCCAGCAATTGGCTGCGCGTCCGATGTCGCGGGCATTTTGCTGCGGTCAGGCTGCGTTCAACGAAGGATTTCGGAGCGAGGCGCGCAAGCTGGCGCGTCGATTCCTCGAGGTGTGCGAGCCGGGAAAGCCAATAGTGATCCCGTCCGGATCATGCACGAGCATGATCAAAGTTTTTTACAATGAATTGTTCGCGGATGATCCCGCGATGCTCGAGCGGGTCAAAGCGCTCCGTCCCTGGGTGTTCGAGTTCTCGCAGTTCCTGGTGAACGTTCTCAAGGTCAAATATGTCGGGGCGCGTTTCGAGCATGCCGTCGCGTACCATCCATCATGCCATCTGCTGCGCGAGCTTCACGTTCGCGACGAGCCCCGAATGCTGCTTTCCGCGGTGAATGGGATTCGCGTGATCGAACTTAACGATCGTCAGGAATGCTGCGGGTTCGGAGGACTCTTCTCGGTCAAATTCCCGCACATCTCGGGCGCGATGCTCAACGACAAGCTCGCGCGAATACGCGATAGCGGCGCGGACAGTGTCGTATCCAACGACTGCGGATGTCTGATGCAAATCGGCGGAGGATTGCGTCGCGCGGGATCGTCTGTGCAGGCCTACCATCTCGCGCAGATCCTCGCCTCGCGTTAATTATCCCGCCTTCGGCGGGCGCTCCAATACGTACAGCCCCGGAGCGCGTTCTCGCGCGTGATACTGGGCGTTGCCCAGTTCTCGCGCGGCCTTTTTCTCCGCGCCCGAACGCGGCTTTATCCATTCAAGCCAGTGATCCCACCATGAGCCGCGACTGTCGGTCGCTCCCGAAAACCATTCGTCGGCGTTCGCGCCGAGCTTTGGATTCGCATGGTAATGCGCCTTTGGATTTGACGGAGGATTCACCAGCGTCTGAACGTGGCCGCTCGAGTTGAGGACGAATTCGACATTGCCGCCGAAAAGTCGCGTCGCGCGATAGCACGCTCGCCAGGTACAAATGTGATCGGTCTGCCCGGCCACGAGATACACGTCGGACCTTACTTTGCGCAGATCGATCGGTCGGCCGAGTATTTCGATTGCGTCCGACTTGGCGAGCGGATTGCGCAGGAAGAGTTCCAGAAATCCCTCATGCAATTTGGCGGGAAGATTGGTCGAATCAGCGTTCCAGAAAAGAATATCGAACGGCGCGGGCATTTCTCCCATCAGATAGTTGTTGACGAAATAGTTCCAAACGAGATCGTTCGGACGCAGCCACGCGAACACGCGCGCCATATCCTCACCCGCAAGCACGCCCTTTTTTCGCGATCGTTCGATCGCGCGCGAGATCGTTTCTTCGGTGGCGAACATCCCGGTCATCGAGGGCAGGCTCGTGTCGAGCATCGTCACCAGCATCGTCGCCGCGTTTATGCTCTGATCGCCGCGCGCTGCGAGATGGCCCAGGACGAGCGACGTTGTGATACCGCCGGCGCAGATTCCCAGCACGTTGACGTCAGGACTCTTCGATATCGAACGCGCCGCCTCGATCGCCTCGACGCACGCCTCGACGTAATCGTCCAGTCCCCAGTCCGCCTGCGCAGGCCCCGGGTTTCGCCAGCTGATGGCGAACACCTGAATTCCGTGTTCTACCGCGTATTGCACCAGGCTGCGGCCGGGCGCGAGATCCATGACGTAGTACTTGTTTATCTGCGGCGGGATGATGACCAGCGGACGGGCAAAAACCGTCGGCGTTTTCGGCTGATACTGGATGACCTCGCAGAGCGCGCTTCGATAGACGACCGCGCCCGGACTCGCCGCGATATTCCCGCCGACTTTGAACGGGCGCTTGTCGACCTGCGACGGCATCGCACCGTTGTTCTCGAAGTCTTCGACAAGATTGGCCCATCCGCGCAGCAGGCTCATCCCGGCCGTGTCGAATATCCGCTTGAGCGCGGCAGGATTGCCGAGCAAAAAGTTGGTCGGCGCAACCGCCTCCGTAAACAGACCCATCGTGAAACGCAGCTGCTCGAAATCCTTCCAATCCGCGCCGTTTGGCGGACCGATCAAGTCGCGCATCGCCGAGCGCCAGACGAGATAGCCCTGCTTGAGCGCTCGATAAAACGGATTTTCGTCGAACGCAGGGTCCGCAAAGCGTTTATCGCCGGGTTCGGCCTGCACGGGAGATACTCCGGCGGCCACTTCGAACAACTCGGACATCATCCGCGACATCCGCGAGAAGACATCCAGGGGGCGCGAGGCAAGATGCTGCCCCAGGGCGAGCGTCATCGAGAAGATTTCGGTCAGATCGATGTCGATGAATGGGTTGGCGCCCAGGATAGCATTCAGCGCCGGATGAGCTTCATCGGGCGCGAAGGGATGCGTATGCGGCGCTAAAGCGTTGTTATGATTGACGTGCGCGGCTTCCATCTCGTCCTCCCGGCGTTGCGACGTGCAATGATGGCGGAAAATCCCGCGCCGCCGGGCTGCGACGCGGGATTTCCAGTGGTTTCACCCTTTCATTCCGTTCTGAGCGGACGCGGGATGAAGACTCGCCTTCGCGCTGGGACGCGAATCCATCCGCTTAAACCATGCATTGACGTTCTTCAGCGACGGGTCGATCTTCTGTCCGACTCCTGCCCCGAAATCGAGCGCGCAGTACAGGATAATATCCGCCATCGTCAGGCGATTGCCGACGACGAAATCATGGCCCTCAAGCAGCTTGTCGAGCCACTGCAGATTATCCTGAACCGTGGCCTTCAAACCCGCCGCACCCTCGGGAATCAAACGCATCCGGCCTTTGAAAATCGCGGCGCCTTCCGCGAACCGGAATGCATTGTAGAGATTCTCGGTGATGCGCTGCTCGATACGTCGCTGCCACTGGCGCGCCTCGGCGCGTTCTTCGGGAGTAGCGCCGATGAGAGCCGGGGTGGGATGCTTCTCTTCGAGGTATTCCCAGATTGCGACGGTCTCGCCGATACATTTCCCGTTGTCGAGGTCGAGGGCGGGAAGCTGTCCGCCCGGATTGCGATCCGTATAGGGTGGGCGGCGGTTCTCTCCGGCCATCAGATCGATCGCCTTGCGGGGAATGTCGATGCCTTTTTCGGCGAGGAACATGCGCATCGCGCGCGGGTTCGGCCCAAATGAGTCGTAAAGCTGCATGAAATTCTCCTTGAAAGGTGAAATCTAAGCGGCTGGAACTATACAACAGGCTGCCGTCGCACCAGAAACGAATCCTGCCCGTGTTGCGACAGGGGAGTCGCGCGTATAGGAAACTGATATGCGATTTTGCCCGAACTGCGGCAGCCCTCTTATCGCGGGCGCCAAATTCTGTGTCGAATGCGGGCGGCGTCTGGATTCGTCCGCTCCCGGCGGCGAAGGCGCCGCTTCCGCCGCACCTGGCGTCAGTCCCCAACCCGGCCAGTCTGCGAGCGCTCTGCAGATAACGAATTCCTTCATCGTCGTGTTCTTTGGAATTCTGATCGTCGGATTGGCGACCGTCAGCTTCGTCCTGCTGCGATCGCCTGCCTCGAATGAGTCGCAGGTTGCGTCCGCGCCACCGTCCGGCGGTTCCGCGCCCGGAACCGAGCCGGGACAAACCACGTCCGGCCAGCTACCTCCCGGCCATCCGACGATCAAGCTCCCGACCGAAGCGCGGACGCTGATCGACAAGATGGAAACGGAAGCCAAGGCAAAGCCCAACGACGCCGCGGCGTGGGCTAAACTCGGCAACGCTTCGATGCGCGCGGCGATGTTCGATCAGTCCTACTATCAGAAGGCCGCTGACGCCTTCGCGCATGTGCTCAAGCTCGATCCGGACAACCTCGATGCGCTGCGGGGAATCGGAGATATCGATTACGATCGCAAGGATTACGATCAGGCCGTCGCAGCTTACGAGCATTACCTGAAGAAGAAGCCCGACGACGCAGAGGTACGCACCGATCTCGGCACGATGTATCTCTCGATGGGTAATCCCGATCAGGCCATCGTTCAGTACAAGAAAGCGCTCAAGTCGAAGCCTGACCTCTTCCAGGCTTACGTCAATCTGGGCGTCGCATATGGGCAGCAGGGCGACAAGAACGACGCCGCGATCGCGCTGACCAAGGCAATTTCGCTCGCAACCGATGACGAGCAACGCGACGAGACCAAGAAGATCTTCGCTCAGGTTACCGGGATGCCCGCTGACGAGGCGTCGCAGATTGCGAAGACCCTGCCCTCGCCTTCGGCGCGACCTCCGATCCCGTCGGCAAAGGGAAACGCCAATTTCCAAAGCTCCTTCGAGGAGATGGCTCACGGTCTTCCGGTCGCCGGACAGAAAGTGGTGAAGATCGTCTGGGACGACAAGTACAAGGCGGAATTGTTCATGGATAATTTTCCGATGGATCAGATGCCGCCTTTCGCCAAGGACAAATTCGTCAACGATTTGAGATCGGGAATCGACAGCACCAAGTCTGCAGCCAGGGTCACCGACAAGGTTCAGGTCAATATCGTCGATGCGCAGAGCGGACGCGTGATGCAAACTGTCAGCGAGTAGCGCCAATCCGGCGCTGCCAAGTGAGGAAGAAAATCCAATGGACGCCAATACTGCTGAACGACTGCGGCAGGTCGCGGGACGGCAAACGCTGACACTCACCCATTACGGGCGCAAATCCGGCAAGGCCTACGGCGTAACGATCTGGTTCATGGTCGACGGTGACCGCTTTTTCCTCGCCAGCGCCGATCGACGCCGGCAATGGGTGCGCAACGTTCTCGTGCGACCCGACGTCGAGATGCGTATCGCCGGACAAGTGTTCCGCGGCACGGTTCGCCCGCTCGAAGGAGCGGATCGCGAGCACGTGTTTGGTCTTGCCCAAGCCAAGTACTGGTGGGCGCTTCCGATAATGCTGCTTGGAAGATTTCTTCAATCGGTCGGAGTGCTCGCCGACAACACGGCGGCATTCGAGGTCGATCTGGAATCCGCGTGAGTGCGTCGTCAGAGCAAGCCGTGCTGGAGGCTCAAAACGCGCGACGCTTTCGCGATCGCCGCGAGCTTCGCTTCGGCGATTGCTGCCGACGCAATCGGATTATCCGCAAAAGTCGCGAAACCGCAGTCCGGAGTCAGTAGAACTCTATCCGCGCCGAAAATCGATATCGCACTTCGCGCACGCGCGACGATCTCCTCGATCGTTTCGACGCGGGGATCTTTTTGATTCACAACGCCTATTCCGATTCGCCGGTCCGAAGGCAGGTCTTTCAGAATTTCGATATCGCCCGCCCGGGGAGTGCACATCTCAAGCAAAAGCGTCCCCACGTCGATGCGCGATAATGTCGGGACGAGCAGCGCGTAGTCGCCGGCGAGCGCGACGCTCTCGTCGGGGCTCCAGTTCCCGCGGCAAAGATGCAGCCCGATGCGATCGCGCGGCAATCCCGCCACCACTCGATTAATCAGAGTTTCCGCAGATGCGAGTTCCTCGACGCTGTCGCGTCGTTCGCTGAGCGCGCCGCACATAAACGTGCGTTGCGCCGCGGGACGCCCAAAGACGACCTCGCTCAGCACAGGCTCGTCGAACTGAACCAGGGCGGCTCCCGCAGCAAGGAGAAAATGCAGCTCCTCGCGAAGCACGCGCACGATGTCGTCGGCGAGATTCTCGCGCGTCCTGTATGCACGGTCAGAGATGCATTCCATCCACATCGTGCGCGTGAGCAGATACGGACCGGGAAGCGCGACCTTGACCGGCAGCGCCGAGACCTGACGCGCAAACTCGAATTCGTGAACGGCTAGCGGCCTGCGCCGCCCGAGCGGTCCGAAAACCGCGGGATGCCGAACTTTCGCCGCGGGAACGTCAAGCGATTGAAGCTGTGCCTCGAATTCCTCGGGATGGTCTACGTAAGGCAGCAGATCGGTAATCGGAATAAGCTGGCAATTGTCGAGGAGGCCGCCAACAAAGCTCGAATAGTTGTCGCGACGTTGCTCGCCGTCGGTAATTACGTCGACGCCCGCCCGCACCTGTGCATCGATCGCAAGGCGAACAGCATCGTCCGCAGTTGCCTGAAATTCCGCGTCGTTTAGGCGACCTTCCTGATGGTCGTGCAGCGCCTGCAGCATCCATCGCGGGCGCGGCCAGCTTCCGATTCCCATCACTGACAGCGGACGAATCGACGGGGCGGGCGCGGGGACGGGAAGATCGCGTGGTATTGTCACGCTCACTACGGGTTGCGTGACGGGCGCCGGCGAGCGCCCGTGCGAACCTGCTTGCCGCTTCAAATCCTGCGGCTCACGCGGAACGAACCTGCCCTTTGCAACGAGGAAGCTCGCTTGCCGACTTTCGATCAGTTGCGAAACCAGCTCATTACCGGTCAAACGACACCATGCTGGAAGATCCTCGCGAACCGAAATCTCGCTCGATTTAATTTCGAGAAGCTGGCCCGGTGCGAGCGGATCGATATGGCGCCGGATCAGCAGCAGCAATCCGCTGCCGCAATCGAGATCGCCGCCATCGAAGCTCGCGTCGGGGGCGTAAGGATGGCGACCGGAATGCGTCGATTCGTCGATAACGCCGGCTCCCGATCAATACGAGACGCAGGGCGCACCGCCCGCGAGGAACTCAACCAGCTTCGCCCCGCCGACGATCTTGGCCCCGGCCACGAGATTGTTTTCGTCGAGTCCGCGCTTCTTGAAGCACGGCGAGCATACGTAGATGATCCCGCCGGCCGCGGCAAAATTCGCCATCAACTCGCGAAGCGGCGCGAATCCTTCCTCGTGGATATCGTCGGCGTATCCCTTGACGCCGAGGCGAACCCCCTCGGTGCTGAGAAACACGATCGTTTCCTGCTCGGATCCGATTGCAGCGTTGGCGATCACGAAAGCGACAGTCGTCTTGTCGCAATCGTCTTTCGCATGCGTGAGCGACACACAGAACTTCCCGGCCATGTCAGTTCTCCTTGCGTTGAATGAAGTATTCAGGATGCGCGGCGCGGACGAGTCTATGGCCCGTCAAGCGGCACCACGCCGGCATATCCTCGACCGCTCCGGGATCGCGCGCGATGAGATGAAAGATCTCTCCCGGCGCGATCGCACGGATTCGCATCCGCAGTTGCACGATCAGCTCTCCGCATCCCATGTCGCCTGCGTCCCAGTATGCCGCGCTCTCGTTCGATCGAGCCATCTCGTAAATCTCGTTCCAGTCGTTAAAGGACGATACAAACGGGCTTCACGTCGGGCAAGCATCGATTGACGAAACCAATCGCTCCCCGGACTCGCGCGACTTTTGCGGTCATGAGACAATTTTTTCTCACACCAGCAGGAGCACAACAAATGAGTTCAATCCCCGAAAAGTACATGGATCTGCTGAAAGAGAAAAAGGCGTTCGCCAACCTGGCGACCCTGATGCCCGACGGATCGCCGCAGGTAACGCCGGTATGGTTCGATTACAACGACGGCGTAATACGCGTGAACACCGCCAAGGGACGCGTCAAGGCGCGCAACATGAAGGAAGGATCGCGCGTGGCGCTCGCGATTATGGACCCGGACAATCCATATCGATACATCCAGGTGCGCGGTCGAGTGCGACGCGTGACCGACGGCAACGCTGACAAACATATCGACTCGCTGGCGAAGAAGTACCTCGGACAGGACAAGTATCCATTCGGGCAGCCGGGCGAGCTTCGCGTCATCTACGAAATCGAGCCGCAGTCGTCGCAGGTGATGGGCTAAGATCGAACGGCGCGTTGCGAGAATTGAACGTCCCGTTCGCCATACTTGACTGTGGCAAAGGGAACAGAAATGCTTGCGACACTGCGATTTTGTATCTGAATCGGATACGCGGCGGCTTGCGGGCGAGCGGGGCCGGCGTCAAATCGAAGCGAATCGGCGCGGAGAGGTTCGGGAGTCTGGTTTAACCGGCGTGACTCGAAATCACGTGTCCCCTCGCTGGGACCGGGGGTTCAAATCCCTCCCTCTCCGCCACACAGTCTGTAGACTTCACCTACAGTTTGAAGAAGACG
>Ga0335069_10010018_pt1 | contig 13468 bp, 15 predicted proteins | sample Lox_Sample_11_FD_206714 | JGI IMG/M metagenome (GOLD analysis project Ga0335069, IMG submission 206714) | Soil microbial communities from Loxahatchee National Wildlife Refuge, Florida, United States - Lox_Sample_1.1 | ecosystem: Environmental > Terrestrial > Soil > Wetlands | place: USA... | reverse complement strand
CTATGGGGGTAAGGGGGCCCTTTGCGCCGATTTGGCCGATTCGAGGCCGAATTGCTCCTTTCAGACCACTTCACGCCGCCCTTCGGGCGATTCTCGCTTTGATCCAAGACGTTGTGAATAATCTGGGCTCGCGCTCTTGGCGAGCGCCGCACTCCTTCTCCATCATCGCCAAAGAGCGGCCCGAAATGACTCTCAGGTAGGGGGGGAACGAGGCAGAACGGCGGCATAACGAGGGATGACGGAGGGATAAAACGGGATTACGTGGGATGAAACGGGTATCTTGTGAGCAAAACAACGCTCAAAACAGGAGCCCGCGCATGCCCACCGACCCCACGCCAACCCCCTCCGACCACACCGCCACCCTCGAATCACTTAAGCAACTCATGCGCGATTTCATCACCGAGCGCCATTGGGAAAAATATCACACACCCAAAAACCTCGCCGCCGCCGCCGCCGTCGAAGCCGCCGAGCTCCTCGAACTTTTCCAATGGCTCACCCCCGAAGAGTCCGCCCATAAACCCATTCACGACCAGCGCTTCCGCCAGGCCGTCGGCGAAGAAATCGCCGATGTCCTCATGTATCTCATTTCCCTCGCCAACTCCCTCGACCTCGACGTCGCCTCCACCATCAGCGCCAAAATGACCAAAAACCGCCTCAAATACCCCCCCGAACGCTTCCACGGCCACTACGAAAGACCCCTGGATTGAGAAGACTTCCCACAAACGAGAATTTCATAAGTGTTCTCCAGCACTGCAGCTTAGGAAGAATCCTTAATCTTTCATAAGTCCTCGTGAAAAAGAGAACAATACTCTTGATCGGTCTTGTGAAGAAAAGTACAATTCATGCAGAAGGATCGACCATGGCTGAGCCGGATAAAAACGACCCCGCCCCTTCGAATAAACCCAACTGGATCAACAGTTTAGCCCAACGCTCCACCGGCCTCCCCACCCCTCAGTCGCCCGAGCCTTCGACGAAGCCCGAGCCCGGTGATGCCTCTCTCTGGTCGCTCGCCGGTCTCGGACTCCAATTCGCCGCCACCGTCGGTCTCCTCGCCTTCCTGGGAATCGGGATCGACCGACGATACGGCACCGGCCCTTGGGCCGTCGTCACCCTGTCCTCAGTCGCCTTCATCGGCAACGTGTACCTGCTGATCAAGACGGCGATAAAACGTGATAAAGAGCCCAAAGACAAGGGCTTAAAACCGCCGAAAGGCGGGACCTAGCAGCGCAGGTGACTTATGACCGCTCTCACAAACCAGTCTCCCATCGCACAGGCCGTCCGGACGGCCCATACCCCCGCGATCGACTCGCGTCCGGTCCTCGGGAAATCCGTCACGATCCAGATAGGCCTGACCCCCGGCAACGTCACCCTGTTCGCCGCCCCGGTGACGGTTTTGGCGACAATGGCCGTCGGTTACATCCTGCTGACTTCCCTCGGCATCCCACTGTATGCCCACGAAATGCTGGCGGGCGCCATCGTTTCCGCCATCGGCGGCATGCTGGCGGCCATCCCGCTTTTCCTCTTTATGAACAAAGGCGCCCAAGCCATAGCCCAGTCCGGGATCCTTTCCATTGCCGTCCGCTGCGGCATGATCCTCATGGGAATGATCCTGGCGCTCTCGCCGGCGTGGGGTCTCGCGAAGATGCCGTTCGTCTACTGGGTCCTGGGCTACTATTTCCCGATGTTGATCGTCGAAACGGCGATCGTCGCCTGGTTGAGCATGAAGGCCAAGTTCTAAATTAAGGATTCTCCCTACGGAATCGCTTGACGGAATGGCGGGCCAGCAGAGAATAATGGCCCCTTACACGTCGGAGCGAAATACGCATGATGAACCTGATGTCCAACATTCTCGCCGCTGATTCCACGGCCGATTTGCTGATGCACGTGTTGCCGCACCGCTTCAATAGTCTGCGGATCGGCAACTGGCCGGTGAACAATCACGTGATCATGATGGTGATCGCGGCGGTGCTGGTGTTCCTCCTGTTCACGTACGTCGGGCAGCGAGCTAAGAAGAGCGTCGTTCCGACCGGCGTGTACAACTTCGCCGAGGCGATGCTGAGCTTCCTCCGGACCGAAGTCATTCGCCCGGCTCTCGGTGAAAACGCAGACAGGTTCACGCCGTTCATCTGGTCGGTCTTCTTCTTCATTCTGTTCTGCAATCTTCTGGGCATGATTCCCGGATCGGAGATCATAGAGATCATCAGCGGGGGCAAGCACCAGCACGCGTGGGGCACCGCGACGGCCAACATTATGGTCACGCTCGGCCTTGCGATCGTCGCCTTCCTGATGATCCATGTTTCGGGCATCACGCAGGCGATCCGGATCAAGATGGATCCATCGCTGGACCCGCACCATCACGACTCTGCGCATGGACCGTCGCATGGCCACGACAGCGCGGCGGCGATTCGTGGGCAGCCGTTCGCGGTGGCGTTTTTTACGGGGATCGGGACGTATATCTGGAATTTCGCGCCGCATCCGGAAATCGGCTGGAAGCCGCTGGATCTGGGGATGTGGTTCCTGCTGCTGATCCTTGAAACGCTGGGCGCGTTTATCAAGCCGTTTTCGCTCTGCATTCGTCTCTTTGCCAACATGCTGGCCGGGCACCTGGTTCTTGCGGCGCTGATCGGGATGATCCTGCTTGCCAGCAGCGTTTTCGCACGAGGGAGCGTTGGAGTGATCGTGATTCTGGGCTGCACCGCACTGGATTTGCTCGAACTGTTTGTGGCGTTCCTTCAGGCGTACATTTTTACGTTTCTGACGACGCTGTTTATTTCTGCGGCGGTGGCGCCGGAGCATTGAGAGGAAATTTCGCGGGCATCGTCCCCCCCCCCTCATGGCCTGCGGGCCATCATCGGCGAGACGCCGATGCCACGGGAATGGCCTGCGGGCCATCATCGGCGGGACGCCGATGCCACGACACGATCTTGGGCTGGTAGCCGACGCCGAAGCCCCCTGTTTAATGTCGGAATTTAATTTCTGGGCCAGAGTCATTACTAATACCCGGCCCGCAATGGCCTCTCTGAGGCAGGAGTTTCACATGTTCCACGTTCTTCTCGCTCAGCTTCCCATGCTCGCGCAGGCAGCGCAGACCGCCAGCAACACGGTTGTTGGCAACCTCGGTGTGGGTGTCGGCGCCGCCGGCATCATGATCGGTGCGGGTGTCGGCATCGCCGGCGCGGCCCGCGGGATCGGCAACATCGGCGGCTCGGCCGTCGAAGCGATTGCCCGTCAGCCGGAAGCCAAGGGCTCGATCGGCACCAACATGATCATTGCGGCGGCACTGATCGAAGGGTTCACCTTCTTCGCGCTGGTCATCGGCCTGATCCTCATGGGCAAGCTGGTCTAATCAATCCAAGTGCAAGCGGGGGTTCCGGGCGAAAGTTCGGAACCCCCTTTTTTTTCTTCACACGGTGGGGACACGTGATTTCGAGCAGATTACGTGAACCGGCAGATTGCCGAAAGCGGCATTCTGCATTAGCATCAGAGTTTCACCTGTTCTGCATGGACCGCGTTATCAGCGGGAGCAATATGCGTCTGAAAAATCTCGGATTGTCGACCCTCGTCGCCCTGGCCCTTCTGACAGGCGCAGCCGCTTCGTACGCTGCGTCGGAGGGAAATGGGGAAGCAGCGAAAGTCACGGAGACTGCGGCGCACGGCGAGACCGCCGGGCACGCGGAAGGGCCGGTCGATCCGGTGAAGGAAGAGCTCGACTACGGCACGCTTCTGGTGACGATAGCGATCTTCGTCTGCATGGTGATCGTGCTGCGGTTCACCGCATGGAAGCCGATACTGAGCGGCCTGCAGGCGCGCGAGACGGCGATTCGGGATTCCGTGGAGGCCGCCCAGCGTGCGAGGGAAGAGGCGGATCGCACGACGAAAGATCTGGAAGCGAAGATGGCGGAGGTTCAGCGTCAGGCGGCCCAGCAACTGCTGCAGGCGAAGGCGGACGCGCAGAAACTGGCGGACACGATTCGCCAGCAGGCGGAGACAGAGGCGGCGGCGATCAAGGACCGGACGCTGCGGGAAATCGACGGCGCCAAGCAGGAAGCACTGTCGGCGATCAACGGCTACGCGGCGGAACTCGGCACGGCCGTGGCGTCGAAGATCCTGCAGCGCAACGTGACGACCGACGATCAGCAACGCCTGGTGGACGAGTCGCTCGCCGAGCTGGCGAGGAAGAACTAAAGGAGGTATTGGTAACTGGTAATTAGTAAGTGGTAATGACTGTCGCTGGTTGGCAGCCCGCAATTACCAATTACCCATTACTGACTACCAATTACTAGGACATGGCTGACAACGAATTCCAGGTTGAATCGATCGGCGCGGTGTATGCGCAAGCCCTGATCAACGAGGGGCAGAAGCAGAACGCCCTGGCTGAAATCACGGACGACGTGCGCGGCATCGGGCAGCTGCTGAAGGAAGACGAGGCCTTCTTCGCATTCACCCAGGCCCTGACGATCGGCGAAGATGAGCGTCTCAACTCGCTGAAAAAGATCTTCGAAGGCCGGGTTCACCCGCTCACGCTCAACGTTCTGCAATCCCTCGCCCGGCGCGATCGCCTCATGTTTCTTCGGGGCCTTGTCGAAGCATTCGAGACGATTCTCAAAGAGATGTCGGGCCACGTCGATGTCGAACTTATCTGCGCCTCGGAGCTGAACCCCGGCACTCTCGAGCGCATCAAGCAATCCCTCATCCAGAAGGCCGGCGCGGCGGAGGGCAAGGCCGTCGACTTGAAGATCAAGATTGACCCATCTCTGATCGGCGGCATAACCCTCCGCATCGATGACACGCTCATCGACGGCTCGGTCGCCACGCAACTCGCGAAGATGGAAGAACAGCTCAAAAGCCGCGGCATCGGCCAGCTCCAGGGCAGACTCAACTCCGTCGTCGTCGCTTAACCAAAGAGGCAATACGCGAACCGGATTCGCTCCGCATAACAGAGGAAGCCAATGAAATTCAAGATGGACGAAATCACCTCGGTCATCCAGCAGGAAATCTCGCAGTACAAGAATCAGCTCGATGTCGCGCAGGTCGGCAAGGTCATCGAAGTGGGCGACGGGATCGCCCGCATCTATGGCCTCCGGGACGCGATGGCGGGCGAAATGCTCGAGTTTCCGAATGGGGTGTTCGGGCAGGTGTTCAACCTGGAAGAGGAAACGGTGGGCGCCGTCATTTTCGGCGACTACAAGAAGATCAGTGAAGGTGACACGGTTCGCACGACGGGCGAGCTGCTGTCGGTTCCGGTGGGCGAAGCGTTGCTTGGGCGCGTGGTGAACCCGCTCGGCCAGCCGATCGACGGCGGTCCGGCGATTCAGACGACGGAACGGCGCAAGGTAGACATCATCGCTCCGGGGATCGCGGACCGTCAGCCGGTGAAGCAGCCGCTGCAGACGGGGATCAAGGCGATCGACGCGATGATTCCGATCGGACGGGGTCAGCGCGAACTGATCATCGGGGACCGGAAGACTGGGAAGACGGCGATAGCGATCGACACGATCATCAACCAGAAGAAATACTGGAACACGCCGGATGCGGTGATCTGCATTTACGTGGCGGTGGGCACGAAGGAATCGACGGTAGCGGGGGTTGTGGACTCGCTGCGGCGGCACGGCGCGATGGAGTACACGATCGTGGTGACGGCGTCGGCGTCGGAGCCAGCGCCGCTGCAGTACATTGCCCCCTACGCGGGGTGTGCGATGGGGGAATACTTCATGTGGAAGGGGAAGCACGTTCTGTGCGTGTATGACGACCTTTCGAAACAGGCCCAGGCGTATCGGCAGCTCTCGCTGCTTTTGCGTCGTCCGCCGGGCCGCGAGGCGTATCCCGGGGACGTGTTCTATCTGCACTCCCGCCTGCTGGAGCGCGCGTGCAAACTATCGGATGCAGACGGCGCCGGCTCGCTGACGGCACTGCCGGTGATCGAAACGCAGGAAGGTGAAGTGTCGGCGTACATTCCGACGAACGTGATTTCGATCACGGACGGGCAGATCTATCTGGAGCCGGACCTATTTGCCGCGGGCATTCGTCCCGCGATCAACGTGGGCATTTCGGTGAGCCGGGTCGGTGGTTCGGCGCAGATCAAGGCGATGAAGAACAAGAAGGTGGCGGCGTCGCTGCGACTGGACCTTGCAGCGTATCGCGAGCTGGAAGCATTCGCGCAGCTCGGGACCGAGCTGGATCCGGCGACGCAGCGGCAGCTCGATCGCGGGGCGCGGATGGTGGAACTGCTCAAGCAGCCGCAGTACGTGCCGATGGATGTGATCGATCAGGTGATGGTGATCTACGCGGGCTCGCAGGGTTTCCTGGACACACTGCCGAGGAACCTGGTACTGGACTGGGAAAAGGAATTTCTGGAATACGTGCGTACGACGGCGCCGGAGCTGGTGAAGGAACTGACGGCGAAGAAGGACCTCACGGCGGAGATCGAGGCGAAGCTGCAGGAAGTGATCAAGAAGTTCGCCAGCGTCACGACGGTGGGGAAGAAGGGCCCGACGCAGTACAACGTGCCCGCGGATGAGGACAAGAAGCTGAAGGAACAGATGCAGGCTGCAAAGCCGGCCGGAGCCCACTGACAAGGTTTTGAGTTTTGAGTTTTGCGATTTGAGTTTTAACGACCATGGCCAAAGCCCGAATCATCGTCAAGCGCCGGAAAGCGGTGCGGAACATCCGCAAGATCACGAAGGTGATGCAGATGATTTCGACGTCGCGGTATCAGAAGGCGTATAAGCGTGCGGTTGGCACGAAGCCTTACGTCAAGAAGATCGGCGAGCTAGTTGCGAGCGCGGTGCAGGCGGTGAAGTCGTCCGGCGCGCCGATCGATCATCCGCTGCTGAAGGAAGCCCCGCCCGGCAGCGCCATCGGCAAAGTGGCGGTGCTGGTGATCACGTCGAACCGGGGCCTCTGCGGAGGCTACAACGGGAATCTCCTGCGTCTGGCGAATGCGACGATCAAGGAAATTGAAGCGACAGGGCAACCGGTGGAACTGCACGTCGCCGGTAAAAAGGGCGCCGCGTACTTCAAATTCAATCGCCGGGAGATTACGAAGAACTACGGGCTTATCGGAGAAACGCCGAAGTACGCCGAAATCGAAAAAGTCGCCGAGGACTTCATGAAGTCCTATACCGAAGGCGTGATCACGCGGCTGAAGATTGTCTACATGCGATTCCTGAGCGCCGGGCAGCAGCGTTCGGAGGTGATGGATATTCTACCGCTTTCCGGACTCGCGGGCGTGGAGGAAACCGCTCCCTCCGGCGAACCCGCTTCGCCGGCCGCGGCGTTCGACTTCATGCCAGCCCCTCATGAACTGTTGAAGGAACTCATTCCGACGACGGTGAAGATCATCATTTTCCAGGCGTTCATCGAGGCGGCTGTGAGCGAGCAGATCGCGCGCATGGTCGCGATGAAAGCCGCGACGGATAGCGCGGACAAGATCGGCAAGAAGCTCACGCAGGAATACAACCGCGCCCGGCAATCGCAGATCACGAGCGAGCTGAGCGAACTCATGGGCGGCGTCGAGGCGATGAAATAAACGATGAACGTAGAACGATGAACGATGAAAGGAGCCGGCCGGTATTCGATATTGATGAGAGGGCAATTGCCTATGCGGTGCGTGCTGTAAAGCTTGTTCGATTCCTTGAAACCAAGCGGGACAGTGCATCACTGATTGTTGGTCGCCAACTTCTGCGATCGGCAATGTCCATCGGGGCCAATCTCTCGGAAGCCCGGTCAGGTGAAACAAGGCGCGATTTTGTACACAAATGTACGATCGCACTGAAAGAATCAAGAGAATGTTTGTATTGGCTGCGGCTGCTAGTCGCCGCAGAAATGATTACGGAGAAACGACTGGCAGCCTTTTTGAATGAAACGGATGAACTGATAGCGATCCTGACCACGATCATCAAGCGCGCCAAACGTTCGATCTCGTAGGACCCGTTCATCGTTCATCGTTCATAATTCATCGTTCAGGAGCAATTTCATGGCCACGACAGGCACCATCTCGCAAGTCATCGGCTCCACGTTCGACGCCGAATTCCCGGAAGACCAGCTTCCCGCCATCTACAACGCCGTCAAAGTCAACGCCGAAGCGCGCGGCATGACCGTCAACCTGACCGGCGAAGTTCAGCAGCACCTCGGCGGCGGCCGCGTTCGTGCCATCGCTCTGGGTTCCACGGACGGCCTTGCCCGGGGCATGACGGTTACGGACACGGGCGCACCGGTCACGGTTCCCGTGGGGCCCGAGACACTTGGGCGCGTGTTCAATCTTCTGGGCGAACCGATCGACAAGAAGGGCCCGGTCAACGCGAAGGCGACGCGTTCGATCCACCAGCCGCCCCCTGAGTTCAAGAACCTGGAACCGAAAACCAAGATATTCGAGACCGGCATCAAGGTGATCGACCTGCTCGCTCCGTACGTCCGCGGCGGCAAGACGGGCCTGTTCGGCGGTGCGGGCGTCGGGAAGACCGTCATCATCCAGGAACTCATCGCGCGTCTCGCGCGGTTCCACTCCGGCTTCTCGTGCTTCGCCGGCGTCGGTGAACGCACCCGCGAAGGGAACGACCTCTGGCTCGAAATGCAGGAGGCAAAGATCGGCGACACGGGCAAGCACGTCATCGACCAGACGGTGATGGTCTTCGGGCAGATGAACGAACCGCCCGGCTCGCGTCTCCGCGTCGCGCTCTCGGCCCTCACGATGGCGGAATACTTCCGCGACCAGACGGGCGCCGACGTGCTGCTCTTCATCGACAACATCTTCCGCTTCACGCAGGCGGGGTCCGAAGTGTCGGCGTTGCTCGGTCGCATGCCCTCGGCCGTCGGTTACCAGCCGACGCTGGGCACGGAGATGGGCGAGCTGCAGGAACGGATCACGTCGACGACGAAGGGCGCGGTCACCTCCGTGCAGGCGATTTACGTGCCTGCCGACGACCTCACCGACCCCGCTCCGGCGACGGCCTTCACGCACCTGGATGCGTTTACGGTGCTTTCGCGCGGCATCGCAGAAAAGGGCATTTATCCGGCGGTCGATCCGCTCGAATCCTCGTCGCGCATCATGGATCCCAACTACGTCGGCAAGGAACACTACGACGTCGCACAGAAGGTCAAGCGCACGCTGCAGCGGTACAAGGATCTGCAGGACATCATCGCCATTCTCGGCGTCGACGAACTCTCCGAAGAGGACAAGCTGCTCGTTTCTCGCGCCCGCAAGCTCGAACGCTTCTTCTCGCAGCCGTTCTATGTCGCGGAAGTCTTCACGGGCATCTCCGGCTCGAACGTGAAGCTCGCGGACACGATTCGTTCGTGCAACGAAATCTCCGACGGCAAGTGGGACCATCTGCCGGAAGGCGCCTTCATGTACGTCGGCACGGTGGAAGAAGCCGCCGAAAAGCACGAGAAGTCGAAGAAGTAACGCGGGCATCCAGTCCGCAGATTCCCCGCAGGGTATTCCGATCAACAGAAAAGGCGTCGATTCGAAAGGATCGACGCCTTTTTTTCAGGAGATGCACATCACCGCGCGGCCGCGGTAGGGGGGGGCAGCGATCCTTGCGCTCAAATTCACCAGATTATCATTGTGAATATTTCTTGAAAAAAGTTTTGCATCCGAAAGAGGCCGGTGTAGAGTTTGGTCGCATTTATCCACGAAGGGTAAGCTGCGCATCAAGTCCCGCACATTGGGATAAGGTTCTGTCATGTCTTGATGCGCCCTTACCTGCGCGGCATCTTCCGCGGAAGCAATTTGAACCGGCAGCATGGAAGGTTCGGGAAATCCACCGCACTTGTTGCTGTTCGTTTTTGTTCAGATGAATCATGCTGATTCATCTGCAGCAGGAGGTCACTGTGAATAGACCGCTCTCGATGTTCATCGCATTCCTCGTGCTTGCCGCTTCCCACGCCACCGTCTCGGCCAGCACTCTCGTCGTCGATGGCTTCGGCGTTGGCGGCTGGAGTTCCTGGGAAACCCGCAGCAAGATAGGCACGCTCCTCATCGGCACCAACGATTCCAATCCCTACGCCGCGACATACTTCGGCGTCCCCGCCAGCGCAGCCAACGACACCGCCATCGAAAAGCAAATCAACTTCATGAGCGAAGGCGAAACCATCAAGGCCGTCGGCGGCGAAAACCTCCCCGCAAGCCCCGCCGGCTCGCTCAACGGTGGGGGCTACGTTCGTCTCGACGGCACCGACGGCAACAGCTCGGGAAAGAGCGATATCAGCTACGTCGATTCCAACGGCATCGCCGCCGCCAGCGCACTCACCGACGCCGGGTTCAGTCTCAGTTATCGCTATTATATTCAACCGTACTCCACCTCGGCTCGCGCGCTTTACTTGAATTTCGGCGTTGTCGGCACGGACGGCGCAAACTATACATTCGCCTCGATTCAATCCGGTTCAGCCGCCGGATGGAACTCCGCTTCCGTCAGCGGCACCTCCGGCATCTTCGCGGTCTACAAAAACGGCAGCAGCACATCGCTCGGCACTGCAAAGTCGCTGCAGGGGTGGTCGAACGACTCCGTCTACGGTTCGGTCCTCTTCGGCTCCACGTCGGAGATTATCCGAGTCGGCTTCAACGTCGGTAACTCACAACCCAACGCGGTCGACTACCTCGATTCCGTGCAAACCACCCTCCTCAACGGCGGTGATCTCATCGACTTCCAGGCCCCCTCCGCGTCCCAACTCGTTACCGCCGTCCCGCTCCCCTCCGCCGCCGCGATGGGCTTGGCGACGTTGGCCACGCTCGCTGCCGCTGCTCAGGTTCGCAAAAAGATTGCGGCGTCCTGAATCCTTCATTCCTGAAGCAAGCAGGTGCGATGGCCTGTGCCTCCACGTCATTGATGGCGGTCGCGTCGAAATCCAGCGGCTCGGCAACCGATTCAACTTCGAAAAGAATCTCGACACGCACCACCCTCCCACCGTACCATTCCGACTCATGAACACTCCCCCGATCGTTCGCGGCGACATCGACGGCTTCTTTGGCCTCTTTGTCGATAACCTTCTCCAGCTCATGCTCATCATCCTCCTCGGCCCGCTCTGCGGTCTCTCGGCGGAATTCACGACCGGCACGATCCTCCCCGGCGCCGCCGTCTCGCTCCTCGTCGGGAACCTCTTCTATGCGTGGCAGGCCCGCCAACTCGCCAAGCAGACTGGCCGCGCCGACATCACCGCACTGCCCTACGGCATCAACACGGTCTCGCTCATCGCGTTCGTCTTTCTTATCATGGCCCCGGTTTACCGGGAGAACGTCGCCGCGCTTGGCGAAAAAGCCGCCGGCCACCTCGCCTGGCAGGTCGGGCTCTACGCCACGCTTTTCTGCGCTGTGATGGAAATCATCGGCGCCTTCCTCGCCGACTTCGTCCGCCGCAACACCCCGCGTGCCGCGCTCCTCTCCGCCCTCGCCGGCATCGCCATCACGTTCATCGCCATGGGCTTCATCTTCCGGCTCTTCGCGAATCCGCTCCTCGCCATCGTTCCGCTCTTCATCATCCTGATCTCGTACGCCGGCCGCATGAAACTTCCGTTTGGTCTTCCGGCGGGCCTCGTCGCGGTTATCGTCGGCACGCTCATCGCGTGGATGGCGCATCTCTTCGGCCACGACCTCTTCGCCCCGCCGCCGATCTGCGCCACGGTCGGCCTCCATCTCCCCAAGCCCGCGATCACCGATGCCTTCGCGCTGATCCTCTCTCCCCTCGGCCTCAAATACATGGCGATCATTTTTCCCATGGGCCTCTTCAACATCATTGGTTCGCTGCAGAATCTCGAATCCGCAGAAGCGGCGGGCGACCGTTTTCCGACCAAGCCGTCGCTGCTCGTCAACGGCCTGGGCTCGCTCGCGGCCGCCTGCTTCGGCTCGCCGTTCCCCACGACCATCTACATCGGCCACCCGGGATGGAAGGCCATGGGCGCACGCTCGGCGTATTCCACGCTCAACGGGCTGGCGATCACCGCGCTGTGCCTCTCCGGCGGGATTGGAATGGTTCTGCACATCATCCCCATCGACGTGACGCTCGGCATCCTGCTCTGGATCGGGATCATCATCACGGCGCAGGCGTTCCAGGAAGTCCCGAAATCCCACGCGCTCGCCGTGGCCGTCGGCCTCATCCCCGCCCTCGCCGCGTGGGCGTTGTATCTGATGGAATCCACGGCGAGAGCGTCCGGCGGCAACCTCTACGCCCCCGCCACGCTCTCCGCCCTCACCGCCGACGACCTGTACATCCACGGCATCCTCACGCTCTCGCAAGGCTACATCCTCACGAGCATCCTGCTCGCCGCGTCAGTGGTGCACATCATCGAACGGCACTTCCAGAGAGCCGCCGGCTGGCTTCTCCTCGCCGCGCTCTTCTCCTTCGTCGGATTGATCCACAGCTACACGCTGACCCCCAACGGCCCCGCCCCCAACTTTACCCCACCTGCGGCGTGGCAATTCGCCCTCACCTACGCCATCGTCGCGGTCATCATGCTGCTGTTGCACTTCACCAGAGATAAGCTTGACACCACCACCCATTAAGGAGGCAGCCCATTGCCCTCAAGATCACTCCAACGATGGCAAACCGAAAGCAGTGCTGCCCTAGACCAAATCGAAAACGCACATGCAGCAGTCGGAGGCAATCTACGCGGACGCCGTTACGCTACGTTGCAGATCAACCACGCCTATCTCGTCATGGTTTCCAGTCATTTCCAGCGTTTTTGTCGCGATCTGCACACCGAAGCAATTGATCACCTCTGTGCGCAATCCGTGCCGCCCGATCCAAGACGCGATATTCTTCGTATGGCGCTTACGCTGAGCCGCCAACTGGATTCTAAAAACCCATCTCCCGGTGCTATCGGCTCAGATTTCAACCGCTTCAACATCCGATTCTGGGACGTGGTCAAACGGCATGCGCCCGCATTGAATGAGCGCCGGCAAACATTGCTGGAAGATCTCAATAAATGGCGTAACGCCATCGCCCACCAGGATTTCATCGCGGCAGGGTTGGATCCCGCTCGTTTGTCGCTTTCAAACGTGAACAGGTTTCGAACGGCCTGCAACAATCTCGCACAACGATTTGATGTCATTCTTGGCCACCATCTTGCTACAATATCCGGTGTTCGCCCCTGGTGAGGAATAAAACATGCCCACGCTTCCCAAAAATAAACTTCGGATTGGAAAACGCGTGAAGGTGCGTCTCGGCGGCACTACGTGGCGGGCTCGCATTATCGAGGATCGCGGACCCATCGGCCTCAACGGTCGGCAGCTCGTTCGCGTCGAACTCCTCGACGACGAGCAAACGGATGAAGCGAAAGTGGCTCACCAATTTGTGGAAGTGCCTTTAGACGATATTCATACGGCTCCATAGACGGTCTCTGTGCCCTCTGTGACACTGTGGTTTCTACCCTCTCCCCACAACCGTGCCCCACGTCGCCCAAAACGACGCAAATCAAACCAGCCCGCATTTAGCATTCCGCACTATTCTCACCCCCTCACCCGCCTCCTCCGCCC